>Ga0307509_10006428_pt1 | contig 15829 bp, 12 predicted proteins | sample 10_EM_MG_FD_202245 | JGI IMG/M metagenome (GOLD analysis project Ga0307509, IMG submission 202245) | Populus trichocarpa ectomycorrhiza microbial communities from riparian zone in the Pacific Northwest, United States - 10_EM | ecosystem: Host-associated > Plants > Roots > Unclassified | place...
AAGAACTTAGCCCTCATCAATAGGGCTGTGGGGTTTAACAATCCTGCTACGAGGTGGTAGAATCCGACTCTAGACCTTAAAGGTTGGCGATCGGCGGGTAGCAGAAGCAAATGGGACGGGGGGTTAGTATAGAAGAAATAAATAAAAGTAAAAAAAGAAGTATATAACAAAAAAGTAAAAAATAATAATAATATCAAAAAAATGGTTTTTTTATCTTAGAAAGGCCGCTGTTCCCCCTCTACTTATTTATTGCCCCGTATATATTGCTTTTTTTCTTCTTAAAGTGAGGTAGTACTAGTGGGGAGGGTACTGTGCCGCTATACAGGCGATTTCTTTTATTGCCAGATCTTTACCTAAGTCTTCACCCTATGCGTAGTGCCCACAACGGGCTGAGGCAGCATCCACCATGCTGACCTGCAGATAGCAGGTACCGTACGAGTAGAATCTTATGAAAGTCGGAATGGCGCTAAAGCGAAATGAGGTGAAACTAAGGCAGCCGAACCAACATGAAGGTATGGAGAACACCAAGTCGCCACAGTTTAAACATAGAGAGTGGTGATTGGGCGGGGTCACGAAAATCATCACTAGCGCCATTCCGACTTTCATGTGATTCTACAGTAGATGTACTTTTAGCAACAAGGTTCTGGCACAGCGGATTCAGAGTTCAGATACGAATTTGACACAAGTTTATTGTATATAGCAGATGTGGAGGAGTGTGACGAAGAGCTTACCAAAACAAAGAACAATCGGAATGCAATCGAACTGAAGTGAAGAATAAGATAAAGTAGAGACAGATAGGAACGGAGTGCGGTAAACTGATAGTGAACAAATAATGGGAAAAACAGGCTTTCTTATATCCTAGCCATCCTCTGTGTCATGCTTCCTGCGCATGCACAGTCCTTCTTCTCGCTTTCTCCCACCTAGTAGTTTCGGCATGCACCTTCGTGAATCCTGTCCGAGGTTCCATCAGAATTCCCGAGGCGAGGGTATGGCGGCCAGCTGCAGGTTCAGTGTGAAGCCGAGGATAAGGTTCGGGTATCGTGAGTGTTCCTGTTTCAGTGCCGTTTGACTGGTGTTTGATGTCGCTCCATTAACTATGCAGAATCGTGGGCAGAAGTTGTATGAGCTAACAGTGGTGGAACAATGTTAGAGTAATGGTACGTAATAGTAGTTGCGTTTCGGATCCTGCCCGCATGGGAATATATGCATGTGGTGAGCAGTCAAAAATCCAACGTGTACGGTCCACCACAACCAGGTTTTTGGGAAGCCTGCAGGCTTCATGGATCCCAGCGGGACAGACAGGTTTCCGGAATATTTCATTAGGTTAGTAAATATTTTGATTATACGCATCGGAGATCTTCAGATGCCCGCAAAAGAATGCCTGTGGTTATCCAAAGATGACTGCCAAAATGTGGAGATGCAGGCAGATATCTGCAGATCAGGCTAGATCTTTGAATACTCCTGCCGCTATCGGCTTATCCACCATAGGTTCACGGCAACAGAAATAAAGAGTATTATGAAAAGTTTCTGATATCCGGGTTGCGGGCGGGATAGGGTAATTTCAGGTTTTCCTTTATCACTCAATTCGTTTCCTCAATGGATATGAAGTAGCCTGACGCGAATGCTCCCCTTATATTCACTCAAGATAAGAATATGATAATATTATGAATACAATTTCTGTGCATTATCGTTATGGTTGAGTGCGGACTTCCAACCGCAAAGCCATGTCCGGCCCGGCCACCCCGCGGTTTCCGGTGCTTTATCCATAGTTCTTACAGTACTCAGTGTGGGAAAACCTCTCGATGGGATCACTTTGCACATATTTTTGATTTCCCTTGTAGTCTCAATCGCTTCCACACTTCTCAACGCCCCCAACAATTTTCCCGAGCCCAGCACATCCAGTGTATTAAGAACATAACTGAAAAGATAGAAAACAGAGAACACAAAGAATGGGGAAAAGATTGGAAGCTAAAGAAACACCAAGCTACATTCGCCGTATTTTTCTTTGAGCGATAAAATCGTTCCATTGCCGGAGGCTTTGGTGAGGTTGTCTCTACCCTTGTCGCTGGAGATCGTTGCCACCGATGTATCCCCGGATGACGATGGGGGCGCTTCGATGTCGGATAGGGGAGGTTGGTGGCACAATAAAGGATACAGCTGTAAAGTAAGCCAGGTGTAGAGAGCTTGGTGATCTCGTGGTCGGGGGAGATCGGGGATAGTATTGTATATGTACCGGCTGTATTTACAAAGATCCCTGGTTGCTGAGTTTGGACCGCTCGCTTGACTAGCGAAAGGCTATACCTTTTCCCAACGACTCCCGAGGCGCGTATTTTTGTGTGAGTGATACCCTATGCCCTTTGTCTGGTTGGTAATGGGTTCCCCCAACCCGACGCCATGCCCCCTCGCTCAACGCTCCCGACTCTATAACGTCCTACCCCTGGATCATTGTGCCATGAAACTGTTGGTCTCGTTGATTGTTTCCGGTCGGATGAAATCTATTCCTGATCGCACTTCCAAAAGCCCCTACGCAATGTTGAACAATGCCACATTTTCCGTTAACCAAGTTAAGCGCGTGACAGGGAAGATCGATGATTGACATGAACACCGATTTGCTAGGAGCATTCTAAACTCCATGGACTCGTGTGCAGTACATAACACGGGGCATGGGTAGGTATCCTTGAACCACAACCTCCGACTAATTCATTTCAAAATGCCACGTGGGGAAATCCGTCCGCTGTGGTACGTGTTGTGTTTGTGTACTTTTCCACAATCTCCACGAGCATTCTTTCACCCCTTCATACCCAAAAACTTTCGTTTTCTAAGAGAACCCTCCGCATAAAGTTGGTTTATAGCCGAGGAGGGCCGGTGGGAAGGGGAGGAAAGGAGGAAAGGAAAACAAGGTCCTCACAATAGTTTACTAGAAGGGGGAGCAAATGCGATAAGGGGGAGGAAAATGCTACACTGTATAACTATCATCTCTCACGTTATTACTAATTCACCCCACAAACCAGTCTCTATCGGACTACGAAAATGGAAATGCATAGATCGTCACTCAGCCAAGATGGACACGTAGCTTCAGACGGGAGTAAGAAAAATAAGTGCATTTCCTATCTAGAGGGATTTCCTTCATCTATGCAGTATGAGGTCCGAATGCATTCCCTATTAGCAACATCGTACGGGATGGGGGTGGGGAGTGATTTCGAGGGGGCGGTGCCCTAGGGGGCCCCAACGGCGGTACGGGGTACCCCTTGGTGAACCTGAAGCAGTGCCATCACCCTCTTATGGCCACCCTAGCTGCGTATATGAGCGGTGTTTGACCACCAGTATCGGGCCTGTCAGGGTTGACTTCCTTCCGCCCCAGCAGCATCTTTACGACTCCCCCATGTCCCTCTTGAGCTGCCCAGGATAGTGGCGTCTTGCCTACATTATCTGACCCGTCCGGGTTAACCCCTGCCTGCTCGAGGAGTATCTTGACCACTCCCTCACGTCCCTTGTGAGCTGCGAAAGACAGCGGCGTTCTGCCAGCATGGTTCCACCTGTCAGGGTTAACTCCCTTCTGCTCGAGTAGTATCTTTACCACTCCCTCAAGTCCCCTCTCCGCTGCCACCGAGAGCGGCGTTCGGCCGTGCTTATCCGGCTTGTCGGGGTTAACGCTTTGCATCTCGAGTAGTAGTTTCACTACTCCCGAATATCCATAGCGCGCAGCAACAAAAAGTGGTGTTTCGCCGTCAAGCGCTGGTCTGCTGGGGTTGACCTCATCCCGCAGGAGGAGCATTTTCACTATCCCTTCATGTCCACTGGAAGCCGCATAGAAGAGCGGTGTCCAACCCTCATCATCTGCTGTGTCGGGGTTAACATCTTCCCGCCCGAGTAATATTTTCACCACTGCCTCATCCGCTGCTTCAGCCGCCCACATGAGAGGTGTTCGGCCCTCAGCATCAGCCTTATCGGGTTTGACCCCTTCCCTCCCGAGTAGTATTTCTACCACGCCCGCATGCTCCGCCTGAGCTGCCCAAGCTAGTGGTGTTAGTCCATCATCATCTGGCTTGTTAGGTTTAACTCCTTCCCTGCCAACCAGTATTCTTACCACTCCGTCATGTCCATTCCCAGCCGCATGCGAGAGCGGTGTTCGGCCTTTAGTGTTTGGCTTGTTGGGATCAACTTGCTCAAGCTCGAGTAGCATTTTTACCAGATCATCATGTCCGTTGTGAGCAGCCCATGCAAGTGATGTATGTCCCCCGAAATCTCCTGAGTTTATATCATAACCCATCTTGATCAAGGTAGCTACTACCTCAGTTATTCCGAAAAACGAAGCACAGTGGAGTCCGGTGAATGGGGAAAACGTAGAAAGATCTCTCGCTTCCAGGCACTCCTCTTGCTCTAAAAGCAATTTTTGGAAATGTGGGAATCATATTCACGAAGAAGATCTAGCGCAAGTGATGTTCCATTGTCCGAGAGTTCCCTTTTAGCATGGACTCCCCAGTAGACTGAGCAATAGTGTAGCAAGGGTGTATCGGTGCTGTCGGAAGAGGTATCGGCTGACAAGGCCTTTACCGTCTTAGAATTCAGATAGGTGAGGCAGATCTCTGCCATAGCCGTATGAGGTCTAGAGAAAATATCCGGACTGGTAGAAAGATACTCGTTGAGACTAACGTGGATTAATCGTAAAGTTGACCCCTCCCCATCCATAGTAATAAGACCTTGGCAGCAGCCTACCACTATGGATATCGAAGGGGCGTTGTCGCCATTGAAATCGGTGGAGCCAAGCTCCACGGCAAGGACTTGGCAGAGCTCTCCCGGTGTCAACGGCCGTTCCGCGTGACTGATCCACATTAAAGCGTCCATCCCAATTCTCGATTTACTCGTTCCCTGCGCCCTTATCCGTTCGATCATGGTGCCGTAAGCATCTCCCAACTCTAATCCATCACTGATTTTGCTGAGCCTCTCTCGTCTCCGATATATCGTCTGTTCTTGTAATATTGCCTCGATATTTACCGAAAGGAGTAGAAACCTAAACATCTATATTAGCCAATAGTGTATAGTAGAATCCTTGGCATCGCTGCTCCTACTCACATTTGAGATATCCAATGAGGAACCTTCGCTAGAATATCTGCCTCGAGAATATCGTCCATGGCATCTGGTGTTTCGTCCTCCCTCAGCCTGGCACGAATGTATCCGGTAACATCACTCTCGGTAGGAGCTATGGATACACTAACCACTTGCCCAACCAAAGCCCTTTCGACCTCGGGCTTTATATGGAACCTTCCAGATAAAAATATTCGAGTGGCCGGGGACTTGTCAAGAATTTCTTTGAGCGAATCAATGATCCTGACCAGATGCACCCCTGAACACTCGTCTAGACCGTCAACGCACATGAATGTGGGCTGCCAGGAAACGGCGAGCTGCAACATCTTCGCGATATCAACCAGCTGAGGCCCGCGCCCACCAATGACCTTCTTCTCCTCTTCAAAGGCCCTCGATATTTCCTCTGGAATCATCTCCATTCGGCTGACTATCTGTTTCAGCAAGGAACCTAGCATCGCGGTTGCAGACTAATCTTTCCCAGCTGCCCAGTCAAAGTAGAAACATGTGACGGCAGTGTTCTGTCCTTTGGCCTGATCGCACAACCGGTCTATCACTAGCGGACTGTCCTCCCAGCTTGTTAGCTCAGCCTCACCCTCCATCCCCGCAGAATAACCCTACTTACCTCATAAATGTTTTGCCGACTCCCGGATCTCCGTAGAAAAATAGAATGGGCTTAGAGCTTTCAGGTTCCCCACCCTGTCCGCACCAATTCTTAAATTCCTCAGTTTGGAAAACCCATTCTCCGACATCGTTAACACGGCGCTCCTGAATGTTGCGGTGCTGTAACCTTGGCTCCAAGGGTGATAGCCAAGTCAGGAGTTGAGAGCGATAATTGGCAACTTCCCAGCTCTCCCCGTGAGTAGGAGGAGAGTTCGTGCAATTGAAGTAATTGTTCCCACCATTGATGGTATATTGAGCCATGTTCCACCCTCTATTTCTTGAACCGTTTGAGATGAGGAGTTGTGGGTATAGTCGGTTGAGGTGTTTGTGGAAGTTAAGGAAGTGGGAGGTGCACTTGTGTCGTTGCAGAAACCACCATCTCGTGAGGAAGCAAACTCCGGTTAGGCCGCCCCTGAATGAGTGAAAACTACGTAATCCCCGCTGGTGCGCTGCTAGTGCAGTCACAGTCCGGTAGGAAACCCCAGACCCTATGCAATATTATGCAACACAGCAAGGGTACTTTTGTAGTATGATACGATCTTAGCCGAGACATACGACCAGCAAGATCCCAAAAGGCGACCAGCAACCAAATGATTCCATACTTTCGATGTCTTCCTACCCCAGAAACAAAGACCGCGCATTTTTTAAAAAAAAATCCGCAGGAGAAATCGGAGATTGCTTGAAGCATGCCCGCACTTCTCTCATTTCACCTAATAGTTTTCTGTGAACCGAGTCACTTTTGGACAGGTTGTCGGTGACGGCAAACAAACAGCGAGAGTTAACACCAATATTCACAGTGACCAGCTCACGGCTGTGGAGTTAGTTCGAAGTTCGCCTGTTCTCTATATATTGCCCTCTCTCCTTCTCTCTCAACTAACTACTGGAAGACCGCAGTATCTATCCATCACAGCGAACCCATCTTCCACCCCTTCAACCCACCACCATACACCTGTTACAAGTCACCGGCGATCACTCCGCTCTCACATATTTTTTCTCGTATACCTTTCCTATATCGTTAACCGTTGTTATTAGTTTCCTTTGTCACTGATTATCAAGCGAAGTGGTGGGATCGCTATACCTGGTTGTATAGTGGAAAGGGGAATCCGTACATATGGCCGAATCACGATCGGCAAGGACCGCGAAAGGCAAGGGGGAGACCGGACTTCGGTTGATCCGGTGCCATTGCCGGACGGACTTCTGATCGCCCAATGGAAGTGGTTGGAACCTTCTCCCTGTCGTGGGCATAGGAGCTGGGTGTGCAGGAATGTTCTTGTATTTTCTATATAAGCCTATTAGTTCTCCGTACATAGAACCATAAGCAAGCAAGATACGATTCCCCAGTATTGACCAAGTTCCACTCACCTTGACTTCATTCAAACTCTCTCTCCGCTCTGTTTAGTCTCTCCTACCCTATCGAAAGCTCATAACAATAACACCTACTCTTGTGGAGGTATGTCTCCCTTTCCCTTTTTCATACTTACTACTAAAAGAAAGGCAAAGGTTCCCACTTCTCTTTGTCTCCCGGCGTCCGGATCTTTCACACTCACTACCGGCTCTTCGGGCTTCTTTGCGGCGCATGTATCAAGTTCATCCCCGGAGCCCCAGTGCATTGTGAAAAACCACCCGAGGCGAAAAAATAACTTGAGCATGTCGAGAAGCATCCAACTCATAAATTAGGCTCTGTGCGATAGAGAATGTCCCGGGATCCTTTTGATTTTATGTCGTCTGCTATGTCCTATATATACACACAATCCTGAGTTTACAAAAAAAAAGTCTTCTACCCCATGATCGCCCAGAATTTCTCCCATCTTCCGTCAACCTCTGCATCCCTCCACTCAAATCTTTAGAGCTTTCTCGAAACTCTTATTCGCTTATCCCCTTTCCTTGTTTCGTACTCTTCTAACACTGTCTCCCTCATCTTCTGCAATCCTCTGCGGTCCTGACACCGTCATTTATTTTCTAACCAGAGCCCGACACCGGTCTATTCCAGCCCCTAGAAAAAATTAATTTCCCAAGCCTCGTTCGCTCCATTGTGCTCTTCCTAAAACATCCCGAGCATTGCTGAAAGCTGATCCAATGACACCACGGCCCTTCTGGTACCATATTCCTCAATCATGGAACATTTTCAAAAGAAATTCTTTCTCAGCGGTCCGCCATGTGTGTTTCGGCTAACTTATTTGCGAAATAAGGAAGCTTGGGGAATTTTCAACTAGCCATTCGGTCTTGGTCAAGGATATACGGGAAGAGTGAAATTGTTTGTCACTATCCACTACAACCTGTCTTCACGGTGGGCTCACAACAAACATGCTGCATTCTATCAAGTAGACCCCGCCTTCCGTGAAATTTGTGAGCGCCATCAGATACCCATCGACCAGGCTCCCCTCACCTTTCATGTTAACATGTTGCGCGGGGGGGGGGGGGGCAAACAGGATTCAGGAATCCTCGAAGGGCAATATCCGCGCAACCCATAAGGTCAGGTCATTTATGGCAACTGGTGGCTTACATTAGGTAAGGCAGGGGTATGGCTTGCAATTATCTCAACAATCTTCGGCGTATTCTACACGTACTTCCCTGTCCAAAAAATAATGATACTATAAACAGATATCTATCACTCCGAGAATTATATTACAGAGAATAATAGGGAAGAGAGAGGATGAAAAAGGAAAGTACAGAAAAAGAAAGAAGGCGGGGCAAGAAGATTGAATAGGATGGAATGGGAACTGCACGCGATAAACCGAGCCCTCTCAGAATAATAAACTATTTCACCCCGCCCACCAGACGCTACTGTACTCTCTAAGCAGGAAATCGCACACCCACGCATCCATGTTAGAGCCGGAGTTTCAGATGAGTGTGATCGCAACTGTTTCAAATGCGCGCTGATCACAGGGGATTTCCTTTGCGGGGAAGGATGGTGTCCAACCAAGGCTGTTACGAGAAACCCTCTTCAAAGGGACGGAATGGCGGTGATCACTAAGGGGTGGTCTCTCCGCGGCCTGAGAGCGCGCCGCGGGTTACCGCTCGTGATGTTGCAGTAACTCCATCACTCCATGATGGCCATGCTTGGCTGCGTGCTGGAGTGGTGTTTGACCATCATTATCGGCCTGGTTGGGGTTTACCTCTTTCTGCCCAAGTAATATTTGTACCACTCCTTCAAATCCGCCTTGAGCAGCAATCGAGAGCGGTGTTTGACCGGCATAATTTGGCTTGTCAGGGTTAACGCCTTCCTGCTCGAGTAGTATTCTTACAACTCCCTCGGACCCACCGACCGCAGCACATGCGAGCGGTGTCTCGCCATCATGATCAAGACTCTCGGGATTGACCTTTTCACTCCCGAGAAGTATTTTTACCACATACTCATGTCCACACTCAGCAGCAAGGGAGAGCGGTGTGCTGCCGTGATTGTCTGGCTTGTCAGGGTGAACATCGTCCCGTTGGAGAAGTATTTTCACCAGTCCCTCACGTCCCTCTCGAGCCGCATACGAGAGCGGTGTCCTGCCTGAATCGTCTGGCTTGTTACGGTTGACCTCTTCTCGCCACTCCCTCATGTCCCGCCCAAGCGGCATATAAGAGCGGTGTCCTGCCCGAATCTTCTGGCTTGTCAGGGTTGACCTCTCCTCTTCCGAGTAGCATTCTCACAACTCCCTCATGTCCCTCCCGAGCAGCATATAAGAGGGGTGTCCTGCCTAAATCGTCTGGCTTGTCAGGGTTGACCTCTCCTCTTCCGAGTAGCATTCTCACAATTCCCTCATTTCCCTCCCGAGAGGCATAAGACAGCGGTGTCCTGTCTAAATCGTCTGGTTTGTCAGGGTTGACCTCTTCTCGCCCAAGTAGCATTCTCACAACTCCCTCATATCCCTCCCAGGCGGCATACGAGAGCGGTGTGTTGCCGCGATAGTCTGGCATGTCAGGGATGACCTCTTCCCGCCCGAGAAGTATTTTCACCACTTCCTCATGTCCCTCCCAAGAGGCATTTGAGAGCGGTGTCATGCCGAGCCAATCTGGCTTGTCAGGGTTAACATCTTCCTGCCCGAGTAGCAATTTTACTACTTCCACATGTCCACTACCTGCGGCGCGCCAGAGTGGTGTCTGGCTATCATTACCTGGCTTGTCGGGATCGATCGCTGCCTGTCCAAGCAATAATTGCACCACCTCCTCATGTCCATTACAAGCAGACCATGAGAGCGGAGTATATCCCCGACAACCTTCTTCGTTGAGATCGCTACGTCCCATCTCTACCAAAGCGGCCACAATCTCAACAATTCCAAAAAAAGACGCGCAGTGTAGTCCATCGAAGGGAAAACAGGCACTAAAATGCCAATTGTCCAAAGCCAGCGCTCTACTCACAAGAAATTTGGTCGATTGATGGCCCGGGCCACCATTTTCCTGAAAGAGCTCCAGTGCAAGTGACTTGGCGTCGTGCGAAAGTTCCTTCTTCGCATGGACTCCCCAGTATAGAGAGCAATATTCTAGAAACGTCGTTTCTCGGGAGTTGGAAGAGAGGTATGGTGAAAGGGTTTTGACCTGGTTCGAAATCAGATAGGTGAGGCAGATTTCTGCCATTACCGCATGAGGGTTGCTGAAAATATCATGATGGGTGGAGAGATATTCTTTGAGGGTAAAGTGGATCAGTCGCACAACTGACGCCTCTTTATCCAAACGAATAAGACCTTGACAACAGCTGATAACTGTCGATATAGAAGGGGCATTGCCGGCATTAAAATCCTTGGAGCCTAGCTCGACTGCTAGGGCGTGACAGAGCTCACCCGCCGTCAAGGGCCGTTCCGCATGACTGACCCACATCAAGGCCGCAATTCCGAGCCGTGATTTGCCCGCACCTTGTGCCGTTATCCGTTCAATGGTCGTACAATAAGCGTCCCCCAACCCTAACCCATCCGTGATTTTGCTAAGTTGTTCTCGTCTCCGATGTATTGTCGATTCTCCTAGGATCGCGTGTATGTTTAAGGAAACGAGTAGAAACCTATACACACCCACCAGCCGACAGCGTAGGGCGGGATTCCCGGCATCACAGCGGTTAGGCACATTTCGGATATATTATCACGAATCTTCTCCAGGATGTCTTCCTCCAGGCTCTCATCCATGGCATCTGGTATTTCATCATCTCTCAGTCGAGCACGAAGGTATGTGATGATATCGCTTCTGATGGGGCCTACGGATACACTTATCACTCGTCCGACAAGTCGCCTCTCGGTCTCCGCCTGAATATAAGGCCTCCCGGTAACGAATATTCGGGTGCCTGGTGACTTCGCAAGAATTTCGCACAGAGCATCAAGGAGCCTGGCCCGCTGTGCTCCGGCGCATTCATCCAAGGCGTCAATACATATAAATGTGTTCTGTGAAGACGTAACGAGCTGTAGCATCTTCATGCCGTCCGCGAGTTGAAGCCCACGCCCGCCGATGGTTTTTTTCTGCTCTCGGAAGGTGCGCCATATCTCCTCTGGAACCTTCTCCATTCCGTTGACGATCTGCTTCAGTAAGGAACCTAGCATGCTAGCCGCAGACTGCTCCTTTTGCACCGCGAAGTCGAAATAAAAACAAGTAACGGCGGTGCTTTGTCCCGTGGCCTGATCGCACAGCCTATCCACCACGAGCGAACTATAACCACAGTCTGTTAGCACAGCCCGAACTCTTTGTTCGGACAAAGAATAATCATGCTTACATGATGAATGTCTTACCCACCCCCGGATCTCCATAGCAAAACAGGACAGCTTTATCAGCGTCACCTTCCCCACTCAATCCGCACCATCTTCTGAATTCCTTAGTTTGTATTAGCCATTCCCCAACATCCTCTACACGGCGCTCTTGGATGTCCCAATGCCGTAGGCCCGGATCTAGGGGTGATAACCAGGATAGGAGTTGAGATCGATCGTCGGCAACAGAATAGTTGTTCGACACATGAGTAGTATAAGAATTCGTAGTATTGAGGCAGTTTGCATTATCCTTGATGGTATATCGAGACATCTTCGAATGTTTATTGCTTTCTCTGTTGAAGGGATGGAGTTTCTGAGTATCGGTGGTTGATGATATTCCCGGTTGTGAAAGGAAAGCGGGGCTTGGTTAAAAGAAAGTGGGGTTGGCGGATGTCACACGAAATTCATACAGGGGTGCTTGCACAGTCCCCGGTAACGAACTCTCTTGAGTTTACGAATCGCCAAGTATGGGCTCCCGCCCCCGGTAAGATTACCCGGGCGCAAATTAGATACTCGTGCACCACATTAGACAATGGTCACCATCATCAACCGCCGTGCCCTATCGACTTCCTGCCCCACCAGGGCTCCTTCCATGATCTGTTTCATGTATAATTTCCCAAATACTTTCTTTAGTGAGGCTCTCTGACCTAGTATATCTATCACTTTTTGTATAAAGGGATTACAGCACTATTCGCTTACGGTTGATAGTCAATTGTTGCTGCGCAGTCTCATGTCGTTGTCACATACCATTTGCAGTACAAGTACCGAGGGATCTCGTGATATCCACCATCTCCTGCATGTTGGAGATTTCTGATTTTAGGTTTCTCACCACATACACACTTTCGTTCCTGCATAAGGCGAAACGCATCTACGATATTGTTAACCTCATGGTTGCTTCGACAGCCTTCCACCATGGTTAACTTCTTACAATCCAATGCCACCCTGCATACCCGAACCGACACCACCAAACACCGATCTACGGACAATGAAATGCGAACTCAGTCAATAGCCGAACATCTACCATACCCTCGTCCATGAGCTGAATCCGAGGGACTAGGATAACTGTACCCTCGGCAAAGGAACTCTTACCTCGGAAGTGTTACGGCAAAGCGAAACAGAAGGAAGACCTAGGGATAAAAAGTGGAAGAACAATCTGGCACGCACAGGAAGTATGCCGGGGAAGGAAGTTCTCTGTTGGTAAGGATATAAGGCAGCCTGTTCTTCCCTTTGTTCATTTGTAGTTCATCTCACTCATCGCATCTTTCTGTCACTGTTTTACGGTCATCTGTCGTTTTGTCAACGTCATTCATTCATGCACACGCTCTCTTTATTCTTTGTTGTTCTCTGATATCTTTTGTCTATCACTGTTGTTCGTATTAATAAAAGTTTTGTGTCGTTCGGTAACTAAGAATTGGATCCACTGCGCCTAACCGCCCAAATAATTGTTCAAAACTGCAGCCCCCAATCTCGGAGTTTTGAGTCAAAAGCCCTTAAGAAGGATTACTGCTTTCCTGACACAGTATAACCTGAGTCATTAAACACCTAAGGAGTAAGAAACACCTCAGTTGAAATCTACTTGCAACTCGGAAGTAGACACCACCCACCCATTAAATTCCGAAAATCGGACTTCCGGTAGGATAAATATTAGTTCCCAAGTTTACCTTTCATGAAATACCTAGCTGGCGCAGTGGTTAACACTCCTGTCGCAATAGCGGGAGCTCAGGAGTTCAATCCATGTTGACAATCAGTTATTATTGAACGAGCCGTCATGTAGTGCAGGAGAATTAAAAAATCCTGCCCTATGGGAACTGGGAGATTGAAGAACTTAGCCCTCATCAATAGGGCTGTGGGGTTTAACAATCCTGCTACGAGGTGGTAGAATCCGACTCTAGACCTTAAAGGTTGGCGATCGGCGGGTAGCAGAAGCAAATGGGACGGGGGGTTAGTATAGAAGAAATAAATAAAAGTAAAAAAGAAAAGCTAAAAAAAAAGTTAAAAAAATAGTAAAAAAAAATAATATAAAAAAAATAGTTTTGTTTTTATCATTGGGAGGCAGCTGTTCCCCCCCCCACTCCTTATTTATTGCCTTGTATACATAGCTTTTTTCTTCGTAAAGCGAGGTAGTACTAGTGGGAGTGTAACGTACGAGTACAGAGGCGATTTCGCTGGTTACCAGATCTTTACCTAATGCTTCACACCATGCGCAGTGTCCTCAAGGGTCCGAGACAACATCCACCAGTGACGGGGCTAGCCTGCAGATAGCAGGTACCGTACGAGTAGAATCTTATGAAAGTCGGAATGGCGCTAAAGCGAAATAAGGTGGAACTAAGGCAGCCGAACCAACATGAAGGCACGGAGAACGCCAAGTTGCTACAGCTTAAACAAATAGAGAGCCGCGATTGGGCGGGTTCAAGAAAATCATCACTAGCGCATTTCCGACTTTCCTGAGATTCTACAGTACATCTACAGTCCGGCACGACCAGGTTTTTGGGAAGCATGCAGGCTTCGTAGATTCCCAGCAGGACCGACAGGCTTCCGGAATGTTCCATTAGGTGAGTAAATATATAAATTATACACATCGGAGATCTTAAGATGTCCGCAAAGGAATACCTGTCGTTATTCAAAGATCACTGCAGATATGTGGAGATTCCGGCAGATATCTGAAGATCAGGGTAGATCATTGAATATTCCTGCCGCCATCGGCATCTTATCCACCATAGCGGCACGGCAACGGAAATAAGGAGTGTTTTGATAGGTTTCCGACATCCGGATCAGGCGAGACAGGGTAATTGCAGGTTTTCCTTTATCACTCAATTTGTTTCCTGAATGAATAAAAAATAGCCCGACTTTCATGAATACTCCGACTACATTCACTCAAGATATGATAATATGAATGCGATTTATGGGTATATTCGTCATACTTGAGCGCGGCTTTCTAACAGCAAAGCCATGTCTGAGCCTGCCACCGACGGGCTCCTGTGGGTTTAAGCAGAGTTCTTACGGTATCAGACACAGTGTGGGAAAACCTTCTCGATGGATCACTTTATATACATCTTTTGATTCCCTAGTTGTCACAATCGCTTCCCTGTTGAAATTCTCTGTATATTTCCGATGTATATTCAACACCCTACCATGAATTCTTTTACTTAGTTTAGTGTTGATTAGGGGGCCTCCGGGGCCCCGAAAAACGTGGGCCCCCGGCCTAACTCCCGCCCCGCCCCGCTGAACGGCCAGGGGCCGGGCGTGTTTTTTTAAGGTTCCCTGCCCCTGCGGCCGCCCCCGGCCGTTCCCCAGACGGGTCCCCGTTATAACAGGTGGGGAGAAAGGGGGCCCCGTCCAGGGAATGAGCGGGGACTCGCCCAGCCCCGTAACGAATGCCTAACTTAGTTTGTGTTTCGGCTCCGCCTGTCCACCGCTTACATTACTACAGCTATGATATATATTATGGTTTTTTATTGTGTATTTCAGGATAATATCTTGGGATTTAACATGGGCTTTCCAATGAGGTGTTTAGGATTTTACAGTTATTTATGCATCTCTTATGCACCATTCTTGGTCATGATATTTCTAATAATCGCTCCACAGCCTTTTGTTTTCACACACATTATTTGGGATTTACTTGGCAGGATTTCAGGGTAAACCATGTTCGCACTTATGTTTCTTACATTGTTTTTCCAATATTTCTCTTGCGCATATGGACGGGCACTTTTCCATAAATAAGGTGCGACCGCCCAGGTGGTTTAGAAGAATTAAGAACTGGAACTCCTACCAATCCCGTCTTCTCTCCTCACTAAGCCTGTCTCACAACCCCCCTAGTACTTGCGAATTATTATGCACATAGAATACATTGTGCCAGATTCACATTATGAACATTCCCAACACCACCAACAATTTGCCCAAGCTGAGCAGGGTTATTATGAACATAAGTGATAAGATAGAAAACAGAATCACAAAGAGTAGAGGGAATGTTCAATATGTGAATACGGCACATCCTATTTTATATGGATCATACGTCGCAAGTAGAAGGGGGGCTGCGAGGCACACTGTAACATGTCTACATGTTCCGGTAACGGTACACAGGAGCGGGCAGTGCAGGATCTCCTATGTTTACTTGATTTATATTTAGTTTATTTTATTTGATTACAGCTCCGCCACTGTCTCTGAGTCAGATAGGCTATGCTATCGTATTGCTATGTTTAGTTTGCTTTGCTGGAAGTTTATATTTAGGATTCCGGGTATGGAATAGTCATGTAGCACTGGCGAAGGCTGAGCACTGTTTGTTTGTTTCTTTCTTTGGTCTTGCAGGATTACAGGATTCCGGTATGTGCGCAGCTACTGGTAATGATTGTGATTGCAGGAAGGCTATCCGAGTCGCT
>Ga0307509_10006429_pt1 | contig 15823 bp, 11 predicted proteins | sample 10_EM_MG_FD_202245 | JGI IMG/M metagenome (GOLD analysis project Ga0307509, IMG submission 202245) | Populus trichocarpa ectomycorrhiza microbial communities from riparian zone in the Pacific Northwest, United States - 10_EM | ecosystem: Host-associated > Plants > Roots > Unclassified | place...
ATTCACACAAATTATAGTTATTAACAGTTAATAACCAGGTGAATAACTCCTGAGATTCCTGGCGGTTACTAACAAGTGTGAATAACTGCCCCGTGAGTTGTTCACGGAACCCTATTCGAGGAGCCCTGCTACTTCACCTTAGAATGGGTTCTTACGATGTGTCCGTTCGCGCGGCATACACATTCAGACTCCACATTGACCCGATTTATGCAGCCATAAGAGCCATAAGTCATGTTCCAGCAATGCTACTTTGCTCCTACACTATCTACATGCGATAGCGAGACACGAACATAGGACCAGAAAAATGCGAACAACTATGTCGTCGCTTTGACGACGCTCTGTCACGCTTGTTATCAGAGAACACGTAAAGATTCGAGACAAGGAGATGGGTAGACGCACATTGTCACAAGCGTAGGATCGGGGATAAAAGATACGAGAAGTACCTAGCAAAGGTCATATACAGACGAGACACCCTATGAAAGAGAAAACAAAGCAGAGAACAACACTGTGACACCGTATCGGATGTTAGCGGCGGCGAACCTGGTATCGTACGACTCCTATCCTAGTAGGATAGGGGTTGCCCCACATTAACTACATAAGATGGATAGGAACTTGACGAAGAAGTTGGATGAGGATGGGCAGGCGAGTGACTTGGTGAGACGAGCGGTCTCACAAATACCGGTTGCATATAACCGTAGGCTGGCAAATATGCAGGCTCGGAGGCGCGGGGGCGCCAGGAACGACTACCCTGCGCATAGGGAGGACTACCCGCATAGGGAGCTGAACTCCCAATCCCAATTCGAGTTCGAGGGAACCCATACAGTGGGTAAGTGTCGATCCCAGCATCGGGATAGGGTGGTATCATCGGGATCAGGGAAGGAGGGGTCACGGAAGGTCTGTCCTGATTTAAGACCTCAGGGCTTCCTGCCTCCGAGTGAGATGGCTCGGCAGGTTGCCTGCTCGACCCGGGGACGGGAGAATCACTAGGGTACTGTGTATCATAGTCGCTGGGGGGTCCGGTTTGGTTATCGTCCTTCTCCGTTGCTTCCGCACCCTTGACTGCAGCAGCACGCATGCGCTCTAGTTCCTCAATCATTTCCAAAAGCGACTCTAGTTTCTCTGTGTTTTGGGCGCTACTAGTACTCTCCAGAGCGACAGGATGGCTGGCCCTGGAGCGAACTAAATCCCGAAGGTCATCAAATCTGGCCCAAATCTTCCCCGAGGCCTGAACGAGTGGCAAGTGAGGGGTGTCTAACATTCTCCTGAGCATCGCCAACGACTTCTTGATGTTTTCTGAGTTTGGATCTGATGCCTTTGTTAGCTTCACGTCGAGTGTCAGCCTCGCTAGCTTGCAGAAGTTTGACAAGGGTCCGTCGTGGAGGGCTTCATTGAGGATTGCTGCAACTTTGGAATCCAGCTCTCCGGGTTTCTTGCCTGCCCAAGAATTTATATCTTCCTGGCTTCCGAGTTTCAATACCCGGACCAGTGTTGAGAGGCCATACAGAGTCTGCACGTAGAAGGTCTCTCCACGGCTACACTGGATGGAGAATTGAGTCAACAGAGCATGACAAAACTGGACGGAAGTAAAAACCACCCGGAAGGAGGCGACCTTCCAGATGCGCATGCCCGAATCAATCCTCATTTTCTTCCTGAATTCCATAAGATATCCAATAAGCAAGCCAAAGTCTGGAGATTGCCAATCAATGGTGGACGAGTCCTTCAAAATCTCGAAAGCAACGTCAAGTATGTCAAAGACAGCAGTGAAAATTTGAATCTTGTTATGGGTTGAGAGCTGTGGGTTGGAGCAATTTGAAAGACTAAAATATAGCTGTTCCCAGAGTTTGTCGTCCAGGACCAAGTCCTCCATGAAGCCTTCCAACATCTCAGGGGTACATGTAGCCACGTACAGCGGCAGGTGCGCAGCAAATGCCTTTAAGAGTCCACTGTTGCGGAGTTGCTCCCGTCCAAATATTGCTTCGATCTGTGTCTGCGGCAGCATTGGAGCGTATGACAACACATCCACGAGGCGAAGCCCACTGACGACGGTGTTCAAGGTATCGAGCACGGCTCCTGGCACTCCCCGATGGTAGCTGTCCGGAGTACCTACGTTGAAAAGCACCTCTATGAACTGCGTACGTGCTTGGCAAGAAGCCCGAACTTGAGCAAGTCCGAGGGTCTTCAACAGGGTCTCGAATGTCTTCCATACCATGTGCGGGTTGACTTCCTCATCACTGGCATGCCGGTGCGAGATAGCGGCATGAGCCAAGATCGCCAAGTTAATAAGCGGTCCATCGTACAGGGTGTCTGCCCACATCTCCTGGTCGCTGGGAAGAGGGCAGCTGGCGTCTGGCACAATGCTGGTGAGGCGAGACCACTGAGCAACTTCCGTGGTTTTCCAAACGCGGATGACCCTATATAGTGGCTTTAAATAACCAGGGAATTCTTTCGTCGGTAATTCTTCGGTGTCCAAGCGAGCGTCGGTTTCTAGGAATTCCCTAATCACCAGGGCCCTGATGCATGATGCGCGTAGGGCGATCGAAGAAGAATTTGTAATTTCGCAGAATGAATTGACATCCTTTATAATTGATTGTATGGCACGTTCCTCTGAACCAGATTGACTGGCAGTGGTCCTGGGTGGTGTCTGGGAGATCAACCGCAACGACTTGATGTAAGCCGATGCACGGGACATGCACGCTTCTTGCGAGAGTTCCAACGATGTGATGCATATTCTGAGTTGGGCGGCGATATGCCACGGGACGTTATCTTCCCTCAAGCACTCAACCACCAGCGACGTGTCCGTCAGAGACGAGAGGATGTACCCGGGAAGACCACTGAGGAATGTATGCATGTCGTCTTCGTCGAGTTGTCGCACTAGCCAGTGCATCGCAGATGGATCGAGGTTCGCTGCTCTCCTTTCGATTTCTCTCTTGAGGGCTCGAGTTCGATCAAGGTGAATGTGATGGAAGAGACCGAGACCTTTCCGAGTTTCAAGGCCTCCGGCCGCTCTGGAGGAGCGTCGCACAACCCGAAGGAGGATGACGTATGAGACTTGAATGAGTGAAACGCATCCCCGAATCGGTGTGGTGAGGGGGGTCTGGTACGGAGCATTCCTGAAGATGAGTGGCAGTATGCTGAGTACCATGTACACCGTCAACAGAGCTATGAAGCAATAGCGAGCTGTTGCGCCCACCAGGCCGTTGATGGTGTGGAGCCAATCACTGACGGAAAAGAAGAAGAGGAAGACAGCGATGTGGAGAAGAATGGGGATACCATAAGTCAGGCGTCTCATCTGGAATCGGGAAAGGCCATCGAAGAGATAGGTGCGCGTTCGGCCACGTTTGTGAGGTGCGTCACTTGACTGTGAATATTGGAGATATTCACGGGCCCATTGTTGTATGAGAGTCGAGAGGAGTGCACTCGTCATGCTGAAAAAGAGGCTGAGGAACATGAGTACGTTGATGCGGATGGCCAAAGATGTGGTATCGATGGTCTGGGGTTGAGTGGGTACAACAGTGGTACCATTGGACAATGCAACGAGTTGGCTGAGAAGCGAGACAGTTTGAGAGCCATCATCAGGAAGAAGGATCTTGCAAGTCTCGATAAGAAAAGACGCGGCTATCGTCGAGAAGAGGCCAGTCTAGTTGTTGGTATAGCCTGAGTAAAAAGGGAGAGAAAGTAGAATAGGTCGACCTTACAAAGATGAGTATAGAGTTTGTATTGGCCATCCAACCCTCCACGAGTGCCTTGTCGTGCTTTTCTGATTCCGTTCCGTAAAGCTTCCATATCTTTGTGGTATCGCTGTATCCTAGATTTTTTAATCGGATCTTGTGAGGTGTACTTTTAAGAACATAGGGCTCATGTACCTTCTTGCTCCGAGTGGTGGCTACTGAATGCTAGAGGTCGGCCCCCACCCAATCCAAGAGTTTCTGTTCCGAGTCAACACATGAGGTATCATATTTTGAACCTTTGGAACATAGGACCTACGCCGTCCCCCAAGTTCTATATCCGAGTCCCCGTGGAGGCTGGCGGTAGTGGGCATTCGGGGTCTATAGAGAGCGGTTGTAACAGGCTTTGCCTGGCAGTGTTGACCCTTTAAGGGTACTCCAAGTGGCAGGGTCTGGTCCGTCAGAGTCAATCATCACCGGCAGCGCTCCTTTACGAAGTTCCGCGCCGGGCGGTACCGTACTGTACGTGGCGTGGCATATGGGTAACTAATCTAGCCGCTGCGGGAATTTAGTTTCGTGATATGTTTTTGTCATCGTCGCACGTTTGTTTGTGTTTGAAGCTTGAAGCTTGAAGGACAAATAATCCATTTCAACTTTATATACTGATACAAATGCGAGACTACGAGAGGGACATTGCATACGATACTGAGACACGAGCATAAGAGGCAGGAAAAAGTGAGCAATGATGATGTTGCTTTGCGTTGTCGCGCGGATAGAAGGGATGAGAATACACCTAAGTTGTATATGGACAAGTGACAGTGGAAAAGGAAGCACACAGACACACGAAACAAGACAGGGTCAAGTCTGTGTTCCCCTGAACAGCGCCCAGGAACTACATGGGGTCGCCGAAGTAAACCCCGAGATTGAGAGTGGCACATGCGTTCCTCTGCCTCGCCTTTTGTAGACCGAGATTCGCCAACATGTCCGTTGGTAGTGCTGTGTCGTTGATATAAGGAGAGGAGGCTCTGCTGGTACGATATTACAAAGAGGTACGGCTGCCAGTCCTCAAGATCAGAGCGCCCGTATCCCAAGGATCTGGTACAATCGGATGGCAGTGAGCTTATCGGTGGGAATCAAGGCATAGAAAAAGGTACGTACAGCCTCCGTACTCAGAATCGGGACTCGGGTACGAACTGATCACACCCGGTGGCACAGGACTTTGCTGATACATGTGATACGGGGTTCCACTGGCAAGCGATTGCATACGTGTATAAGCTAGGAACCTCCCGTGGTCCAATGAGCTGGTACGCCGGATAGGCCCCATACCGTAGATGTAGGAAGGTGCAGACCTAACTGGATGATGAACCCGGGAATCACGCCAGTAAAGGTAGGACATCCCGGAATTGGGACCAGGTTGTGTGGTCGGCATCGAAAAGGTTGAAAGCTGGTGGGCACCGGAATTCGCGTCTCGATCGGAGTGAGCCTGAGGTGCCCAGGCGCTAGGGGGGAATCGGCCCATATTGATGGAGCCTGGAGTTAAGGGGAAAAAGTTTGGGCTCGAATCCACGGTGTTTCCTGTCGCTGTGGGAGATGCTCCGGCGGGTTGCCTGCTCGAGCTGGAAATAGGCGTGTCACCAGGTTGCTGTGTATCCTGGTCCACGAACCCAGAGGCGGGGGGACTGATTTGTATGTCGTCCCTCTCCGTTCCCTCTACACATACACACACGGCTATAGAGGAACGCACGTGCTCCACTTCCTCGATCATTTCCGAGAGCGACTTTGGCGTCTCTATATTTTGGGCGCTGCTCTCTGGAACAACAGCACCAGCCAGGGAGCGAACTGCATCGCCAAGGTCATCAAATCTGGCCCACATATCTCCCGAGGCATTATGGAAGGGCAAGTGTGGGGTGTTCAGCATTCTCATGAGCATCGTCAACGACTTCTTGATGTTGTCAAAGGTTGAATCAGACACCTTTGTTAGCATCAAGTCGAGTGTGATCCTCGCTAACTTGCAGAAGTTTGACAAGGGTCCGTCGCGGATAACTGCATGGAGGATTGCTTTGACCCTGGGAATCAGGTCTGGAATGGCCTCGGTATTCATGGCCGTCAAATATTCCCTATCCTCTTGGCTCCCAAGTCCCAAAACCCAAACTAGTGTTTTGAGGGCATTAAGAGACTGCACGTCGAAGGGCTCTCCAAGACTACACTGCATGGAAAATTGAGCCAACACTGCATGACAAAACTGAATGGAGGCAAAGTCCACACGGAAGGAGGCGATCTTCTTGACGTGCGTGTCCGGGTCAATCATCATCGTCCTTTCGAATTCCATGAGATAGCTGAAAAGTAGGTCAAAGGCAGGGGATTGCCAATCGATGTTAGACGAGTCCTTCAAAATCACGAATGTCACGTCGAGTACATCGAAGACAGCTGTGACAGTCCGCAACATGTCTTGGAACGGGACCTGCCGGTGGAGGCAATCTGAAAGACTAACATGCAGCTGTTCCCAGAGTTTGTCCTCCAAGATCAAACGCTCCATGAAGTCTTTCGATATTTCGGGGTCACTTCTTGCAACATACAGTGGGAGACGTGTTGCAAATGCTTCCAGGAGTTCGCTGTTGCGAAGCTGTTCTCGCCCAAAGATGGATCGAATTTGTCTCGGCGGAAGCTTTGGAGCGTAATTCAACACTTCTATGAGGCGAAGCCCACTGACAGCGATGTTCAAGACATCGAGGAGTGGGGCAATCGGCACTCTTCCTCTCTCAAAGCCGCTGACCCTCGCATGTGCATTGTTGACCACACGGGTGAACCGCGTTCGTACTTGATCAGACACCCGAACTTGGGCAAGTCCGTGCGACTTTAGGAGGATTTCGAACGTCTTCCGTGCCATGTCGAGATTGGCCCCCTCGTCATTCGAGCGCGAAAGAACATCATCGGCCAAGACCGTCAAATTGATTAACGGACCATCGTACAAAATGGCGGTCCACATTTCCCGGTCATCGGGCGGACCGTAGCTAGTGGTTTGTGAAATGCCAGTTGGGTGAGACGACTGGGCAGTATCCGTCGTTGTCCAAATATGGATGGACCTGTATATTGGCTTTAAATAACCGGGGAATTTCTGCGTTGGTAATTCTTCAGCGTCAAATGTAGCGTCCTGGCGATCGAAGGATCCTAGGAATTCCCCAATTACGAGGCCCCTAACGCACAATGCACGTAGGGCTATTGAAGAATTTGGAACGTGGGAGAGGGACGTAAGGCGCTCTATGATTCCCGTTAGCGAGTAGCGCTCGGAACCGGGTTGCGTGGCAGTGGGCCCGGGCGCTATCTGGGAGGAGAACAAACGCAATGATTTGATGTAAGCCGATGCACGTGATATGCATGCTTCCTGCGAGAGTTCCAACGACACCACGCATATTTCGAGATGGGTTGCAATACGCTTCAGGACCTTGTCTTCCCCCAGACCCTCAACCACGAGCTTGGTGTCAGTAAGGGGCGATAGGATAAACCCGGGAAGGCAACTCAGGAATGTATCCATGTCGCCCTCATCAAGTTTTTGCAGTAGCCAATGCATTGCGGATCGATCGAGTTCCAGCGCTCTCTTTTTGATTTCTTTCTTGAGGACCAGAGATCGGTCAAGGTGAATGGTACGGAAGAGAGCTGAAATTTTCCGAGTTTCGTATACTCTGGAGGAGCGCCGCAGGAGCCGGAGAAGGACGACATATGAGAAATGAACGAGTGAAATGCAGCCCCGAATCGGAGTGGTGAGGGGCGTCTGGTACGGGGCATGCCTGACGATCAGTGGCAGTATACTTAGGGCCAAGTACACTGCCAACAGGGCTATGAAGCAAGAGCGAGCTGTTGCGCCCACCAGACCGTTGATGGTGTGGAGCCAATCACTGAGGGAAAAGAAAAAACAGAAGACAGCGATGTGGAGGAGAATGGGGACAGTGTAGGTCAAGCGCCTCATTTGGAATTGGGAAAGTCCATTGAAGAGATAGGTGCGTGTTCGGCGACGTTTGTGACGTGCCGCATTCGGCTGTGAATATTGGAGATATTCACGGGCCCATTGTTGTATGAGAGTCGAGACGAGCGCGCTCGTCACGCTGAAAAAGAGGCTGAGGAACATGAGTATATTGACGCGGATGGCGGCCAGTGAGGGCGCAGCGCCCTGCTGAACGATGGTCTGGGATTGAGTGGGTGCGATAGCGGTGCCATTGGACAATGCAACAAGTTGGCTGAGAAGTGAGACGGTTTGAGAGCCATCATCAGGAAGAAGAATCTTGTAAGTCTCGATGAGAAATGATGCGACTATCGACGAGAAAAGACCGGTCTGGTGTGGTTGGTGAGGAAAGTAAGAGAGTAGGATAGGTGGATCTCACAAAGATGAGTGTGGAGTTTGTATTGGCCATCCAACCCTCAACGAGCGAATTGTCGTGCTTTTCCGATTCTGTAGCATGAAGTTTCCATATCTTGGAGATATCGCTGTATCCTGGTCCTGGGTCTTTTCACCGAATCTCGTGAGAGGGCGTGCTTTTTAACCACAGGGATCAAGTACCTTCTTGCTCCTGACTATCGAACGCGATTGGTCGGCCTCCGCCCCGTCCATGAGTTTCTGTTCCGAGTCAATTGAACACATGAGGTAGAATTTTGAAGCTTTGTAACATGGGACCTACGTTGTCCCCCGAGTTCTATATCCCTGTGGTGGGCTGCAGTGGCCATTGAAGCTTATTGAAGGTCTACTGAGAACGGCTGTGGTAGGCGCTACATGTTGGACTATAAGAGTACTTCATGTTGAGCATGTGTCAGGGTCTTGCTTCTGTCGTTCCTGAATATGTCCTCTCGGGGTAAATATTGCCTTCACATATCACCAGCGCGGTACCCGGCATGAGGTTAGTTGGCTGTGACTCGGAAAAGACACGGAATGTCTACTATTTAGCCGGGCAAAGCCACATAATTTGAATTGTGGTACACGATGTGTCTGATTCAAGCTTAGACTTGGAGCCTGAGCCAACGTGGTGTGAATGCGGCCGTAAACTTCACCTTCACGTATGCTCTGGGGTTCGGCTGAGAGTCCATGATCCTTTTGGGGGACTACAGCAATAATCAATGGAATTTTCGAAACGCGGTCCAGGGTGTAGCTGAGATATCATTGTTTGTGTGTTATCACCTTGTACAGGTGGACCATCGGATACGTATGGCGTAAAGTAAGGCGTAGGCATCTAATCTCTATGTCTAGCCGAGCCGACCGGTCTTCCGGGATATCTCACGTGATAGCCATCTGTGAGACGTACCCCATCATCTCAAACCTTCCTTGCATACTGCATCGATCAACGGTAACCTTGGGCCGTCCTCAGAAACTGGAAGACGTTCTCGTCCGATGACAGAATCAAGTTCGATCTGGACCTTCTTTTGTGTATCAGGATAAAGCAACATTGCCAAGAAAAATGTCATCATGGCCGAAACTGCCCAGAAATGAAATCAGGCTTCAATACAATTACAAGTTCTCGTACTTATTTGTCGACTTACTGTATCAGCTTCAGCATTATAAAGGGTTCTCAGTCGAGTATCAGAACCAGAGTGGTCGTTGACCTGTGCAAATTGAGCCCAAGGCGCCAGCTACGGTCTCCTCTGCTAGTACCTCATTACTTTCTGATCCACTTGGTTCCAAGTTCTCCATCTCCTGAAATTTCGCGTGCGTGACCGGGGGCCGCGCTGTTCCATTGAGTTGTAGAAAATTTTGCGCAAAATATTTGAGATACTCCCATACTCAAATGGTCAATCACTCACAATGCTTTCCCTCAGGAACTGAATCCGTGGATATAGGATTTTGTTTCCAAGCTCATGGCCCCACGGGCTGGTGGCCTGTAGCTGAACCATGGCTGCCATGGGGGGATGTGGCGCACTGACGAATGGTTGGTAACATTGTGGTAGGTGTATCATGATCCGATGCAGGAAGACTACGCACGGAAAGGGAGGTTATTGACGAGCAACGCACCAGGAAGAACCTTCAGCTCCGGAAACCTGCTCATCTAATTGGCAGCGTCAATCATTACATCAACACGTCCATGGATCCTATCGCCATATGTCATAGCGAGAACTAACTATCCCTGAAGGCTAAAATAAACAAAATAGTTTAGGAATATACGTCAATCTAGCAACAACTTGCGCGTGTGCCAGTAACCGGGAGAGGAATGCAGGTGCTCGTGTCTATTGCATGGGACGGTATCAAGCTGTAACACCTTGTCAAACGCCACGGTCAAGAATCTGGCGACCCATGGCCAACGGTCGTCGCCCCTTGCGAGTGGCAAAAGCTACTGCCACCCCATCCTGATTGATGTCAGCCAAAGTCATGAGCAAAAGGATCCCATCACTTACACCTCAAGATTGGGATGGCGGGACGATCGGGGTAGATATCTCCATGCTTCTCGAGTAGATCTTTGGTGGACTTGATGGAGCTCGTCGTCCGAGAACATAGGAGGAAAGGATATATCCTACCAATTTCATTGTTAACAGGACTGGGGATGATAAAAATATCAATCTTACCATATTCCTCAACAAACTGAGTATACGCAAGTCAAGGAAACTCCATCGGGATATGGAAGAGGTTTCCGATAACAGGCAGTGGTCGTGGGGAAAGAGGGTAGTGCCACCCGCCCCGTCGTTGATAATCACAGACAACTCAGAGAGCGAGAAAAAAAGATAGAACCAGTATATGCACCATAGAAAGTGAAAAATACATGATTGCCCCCAGCAGAAGGCAGGTTGGCCGAGGCTGAATTCAGAACGAATAGCCCCAGTAAATTCGTGTCTTTATCCTGGACATTCAAAAACAAAGGTATGTGCCGGAGGAGCTCATGCGGGGCGCAGGAATCCCCTAAGAGGTGCCCTGGGGTCCGCAAAACTTCGCGTCTTGATGCATGGTGAGCCATTCACGCCCCGTCCATGTGAACGGAGGAGAGTCACACTTCAACTCACATGCAACCGCTGAACTGAGATTCGTGATTTGGTGGAGAGTACCTGTAAGAGAGGAATGATGAATGCCGTGTTAGGCGGACACAGCTTACCATGAGGTCATCTGAGATGCTCCCAAGCAAGGAAGTGTGCAGTCGACTTGAGGCAGCAGTGATAGATACAGTGAGGGGCAAAGGTAGTAGCCATATGTATTGTTCTCGGACGTAGTTGAACTTGAAGAGGCGATACACACAAGATAATAGAGGCCGCAGCGAGGAGGCTCGAACGGGACATGTCCAATTGGAAAACGTGATGCTCCGGTGGGTACGAAAGAGAACCGGGGCTAGTTCGACAATGTGCATTTAGAATGTGGCGCTCGACTGGGTGAGATCTTAACGATAATTACACCTAGCATAGATTGTCAAGACTACACAATCAGGTTAAGTATTGCCTACTGGCAATCAGTTAGCGAGCGTTGGATGTGGGGTCCAGTTTAGTAAGATACACCGTAGTAGCACTGGCAGTGAACAGTTTGCAAACGTACTAATAGGACTATTATGATGGGTGGCGCACAGACAACAGCGTAATTGTTTGACGTCGGAGTCATCACGTATCTTCATAATGTGGAAAGTCGAACACGTGAGTCAGGAACTTTAAGCTAAACCGCTAAACCGGGTCAGACGACAAAATTCGAAACTGTGGTCGTATTCTTGTGTCACCGCACCACTGGCATCATGATATCGCTCTGTACGGTATGCCGAGGTTTGCAGAGTCCAGGATAGACAACCACGCCTTCACCACTCACCACCACTGCCGTTGCGTAACGACGAGCCAAAACAACGCCAAAGCACAGCCTTGGCTGGAAAACTAATGTGATACGGTGTGTACTACTGTATCCTCAGGCTTAGAGTTACCACCACCTGCTATCTGGTGTACCTGTGTCTGAAGAGTATACTGTCTCGACGTTGGTACCCACATTGCTCTCGGCAAGTATCCGAATAACCATCCTGGAATCCAATGTCCGTTGCCAGATGCAATGGAGTCTGGCCCTAACAGGGAGGCACGCCGTGCAAGCCCGCCTGGCTCCATTGCATCTGGCATCACACAGTGGAAATGTAGGCGGCTTATTATGATGATACTGCCAGGGCATGGCGCGAAAGTCCATCTAGAAGACAAAAAGAGCCGGACGCCACTACACCGCCAAGTTGTCACACCCAACGAACTCGGAATTTCCAGTGGGGCGGGTATATTTCGATGTTCGTCTGAATTTAGTGGAGCTTGATGCAGGTGCTGATGTACAGGACAAAATTTATTCGACCTCAATGCATCCGGCATCGTACTACGGAAATGTCGAGGCCGCATCGCCACTCGAGAACTTGAATATCGCCACGTCCATTTCTCAACCATGAAGAGACTCCAATTCAAGTCGCATCAGTACAGGTGTAGCTCTCGCTGTTCTTCTCCGAGTCTATTAGGGGTACTTCGACGTAGAGTGTTGCATTTTTCTCCAACGCAAATTCCATTATCCTTCGGCTCTTGGTCTACACCTCGACAGAGTGCGTGCGTGATTGCAGCAGTATGCGTCATTAAGCCTCTATTTGAGATGATTACATGTTGGAACGCGACGCTTTCAAAAGATTTACGGATCTAATAATACGTCTGTTGCAATTCTTGAATGTCGAAACGAAACCGTGCCCTCCCGCCGTCCCTTCCCAGCGTGTTCATGGGAGAGAGCTCTGCGCACAATAAATGTTGGATCCCATTACATGATACAAGCACATGTCCACGATTATTAACGAAGTGAATGGCATGGATCGAACCAGTATACATGGATAACTTGCGGGGAAAAAATCATGCAGAAACTTGGCAGAAAGTGATGTGTGAATTATGCGAAACTTCACGCGTCACGCCTGGACGTGGGGCCAATGACTTTGATTATGATAAATGCAAGATATTGTACACACGGCGTACCTGGCCTCCCAGCTTCGTTGAAGGCCGGTTTGATCAAACACATTTAGTCAAGGGCAAGTGGGGGCCGTTCAGCTGTAACCGTGGAACGCATACGGAGGTGCTCAAACGTTTTCCCGCAACTCACATTCCTAATTATTACCTTACCTATCACAGGACATCCCCACGGTCGCCATCGGTTCAGAAACAAATGAGTCCTTTGCGTTTGATTTGCTAGCTGCCGACTCGGAAGTCCTGTTAGCCGTCGGGTATAAATGCTCGAAACGGTATCAAAGCTCACCACAGCACTGCGTTGCTGCGGTCTTCAAACCAGACTCTTGGCATACCGTGGATACAAAATTTCGGGTAGTAGATGGTGAAGAAGAGTATGCTGATCACTGTGTTGATTATGACGCTGCGGTCTGGTCATGATGGGGTGCTGTATCTGGGATGACTCGGTGATAACAATGATGAAATCAGAAGTCGGCCCCGCAGCATTGAATCATCCTGCATTTTCATTTGCGCATTTGACTAGTTATGGGATGCGGGCGGAGTACAGTAGTGAGACCAAGTGATGGGGTGCGGACTGGTTCGAACGGGCCATGGTGGTAACCGTTTTCCCGTTCAGTTGCTGGCGCCCGCGAGTTGGCGCTGTCAGCTCAGTTCAGCTCTCGCTCTCTCTCGCTCCTCCCAGTTGTACCTCTTCCTCCTCACGCCTCTCCTCACTCTTTTCTCTTCTTCCCTCTCCCGCCCAGAAGAACCATCTCAAACATGGCTCGGGGAAAGAAAGGCGCCAACGGCAACGGTCCAGCGGCCGCCGCAGAGTCTCCGTCGGACTCTACTGCTACCCCTCCACCACGTTCTATTCTGCCCATCACGCCCACGCCCTCAAAGGATCGGGACGTCGTCAAAGTGAACAATTCGAGCCTAGTAGAACTCAAAAATGCTCTTGACGATGCCATTAAACGCGTGCGCAGTATTCGTACTCCCCACAGCGCAATCGCCTAATAGGGCTCCCCGTCATCATAGTTCCTCTCTCGACCCGACCTCTTTAAGCAAATTCACCACCACACCGACATACGCCTCGCTCTAGGTTGGTCTGGCGTATTCATTGCGGGTGTAACCGCCTTTTACTCCTATCGCCTCGAGTTTGAGCAATCCAAGCCTGTTGTTTGGATAGGCCTAATCGTGTGCGTTATTCTTGGCACGCGATCGCACCTGCTGTAGTTGCTTAAGGGCTATACTTGATCTCAGGTACATCGTCCTTACGCTCTCACAAGCACTGTACGCGTACTTTATCGAAGGGGACACCATCTTTGTCGGGAAACGCAAAACGTTCGATAAGCGGGTGAGTGTTGGCATTTACTTGCGCCCTGTTACAGCTTTGTTGACGTTCCATCATAGATTGTCACAGAACGGATAACCCTCAGCTCTCGCACTAAACCATCCACCCCCGAGAGCCCTCCTGCTTACTCACTCTCCCTGACTTACAGACGCTCGACTAACGGTGGCAAATCGCTGCTAAACCGAGGAAAGGCGTCAGAGGAACGCCCGTATACAGCATTCTTTGATGAAGATGGCGTGCTCGATCATGACCGTTTCGAGACATGGGTTGGGGAGACTGTTGGGCGTGTAATGGAACCCGAGTGGTAGTGATTGGCGGTCGATGGTGTGTTATCATCGTTGGGTGTACTTGACGGCAATAAGTATCGCCTCGTTTCTATGCGACTCTGTATACAGTATATCTTTATACATGAGGACCTTACGCGCTCTACGGTTGTGGAGGCACATTGGATTTGCCAGCCGTTGATGCCGCTAGCGGATGTTCCATGTGATTGGGCGCTCTCGCTGGCACCATGCATTTCTTCGATCCTCCAACACATGGATAACGATGATTCCAATATTTGGAAGTTCCCACCATAACCTCCGTCAAAACCTCTTCTATTCGTACTGTTACTGTACCCCATTTTCTCTGACAGGGCATACCGTCATCCTGGGCCACCATGTCGAGCCAACACCGTGTACCCAGCCACGTCGTGATTCTCGGTGGCGGTATAACCGGACTCTCCGCTGCCTTCCACCTTGCGCGCAAGCACCCTACGGTGCAGATCACGTTGTTTGAGAAGAGCGCCCGCTTCGGTGGATGGGTGCGCAGCGAGCGCGTCAATGTGTACGATAGTGACGGGAATCGAGGGAGCGTTCTGCTCGAGGCAGGCCCGCGGACCATACGACCAAATGCCAAGTCCGTCCTACAGCTGGTGCGCACTCTGCTATTGTCGTCCAAAGAAAAAAAAAACACATGTCGTCGGACGCGTGGTATATTATAGATACAGCTGTTGGACCTGCGCTCCGAGGTCATCTGTACACCGCGCGGGTCGTCCGCGGCCCGCAATAGGTTCTTGCATGTCCCGCCCACACAGGGATTGCAGCCGCTGCCCTCTGGCCTGCTCTCGCTATTCACGCTTCCCCTCGGCCGCCTCGTCCTCAGATCCGTCCTCGCTGAGCCTTTCGTCCCCGCCAACCGACCACAGCACAAATCACCTCAACCACCCGCACCGACAGGCTCTGTCTCTCAAACAGCACCGACGACGACGACGACAAGAGGCGCTACAGAAGACGCGGAGGAAGAGGACGGCGACGAGAGCGTCGATTCGTTCCTCTCGAGGCGCTTCGGCGACGCGTTCGCGCGTACGCTCGGTAGCGCGCTCGTACACGGGATATACGCGACCGATTCGCGCGTTCTGAGCGTGCGCGCCGCGTTTCCCGTTTTGCGCGACAGCGAGACGCGCGGCGGAGGGTCGGTCGTGTGGGGGGAGCTCGGCCCGCCTGCGTGGTTTGGCGGGTGGGGAAAAACCCAGGTCAAGGTCAAGGAGGAGGAGATGGAAGAAGAGGGGGGCATCGGCATCGATTGCGAGTGGGAGGCGCGATTTCGGGCTTCGGCCGCGCTGTTCTCGTTCAAGGAGGGCATGGAGACGCTCGTGCGCGCGCTCGTCGAGGCTCTCCGAGGGTTTCCGAACGTCACGCTCCGGCGTGGCGCGGTCGTGCGTGAGATCGATGCCACGGCGGACGAGGATTGCGGTAACGGCGATCGTGATCACGACGATCGTCGTCGTTCTTTCCAGGTCCGTGCCTTGGTTTCGTCTTTTTTCTTTTGGTCACGGGGGGGCTGATGTTATGAAACGTTACTTCCTCTTCCTTTCCTTCCACCGCTGGACACGGACATCTGCAGATCTATCTGGATGCTGGGGACGGCATCAGGGACA
>Ga0307509_10006430_pt1 | contig 15822 bp, 12 predicted proteins | sample 10_EM_MG_FD_202245 | JGI IMG/M metagenome (GOLD analysis project Ga0307509, IMG submission 202245) | Populus trichocarpa ectomycorrhiza microbial communities from riparian zone in the Pacific Northwest, United States - 10_EM | ecosystem: Host-associated > Plants > Roots > Unclassified | place...
GCACCAGGAGCTCGGCAGCGACCTGGCCTACAACACCGTGCAGACCGTGCTGTTCCGGCTGCACGACAAGAAGTCCGTCGAGCGGCATCGGGCCGGCCGCGGGCATGCCTATTGGCCGTCCCGGGACGCCGCCGCAGCCGCCGCGGCCCAGATGAAGGAGGCGCTCGCCGATCGCGCCGACCGGCACGCCGTGCTCCAGTTGTTCGCCGAGTCGCTCGACCAGTCCGACGCCGATCTGCTTCGCCAACTGCTGGCCGGCCCCGAGCCGCAAGGCCACCGATGACCTTCAGCGTCTACCTGCCGCTGGTGCTCGGGCTCCCGCTCGCCCTGCTCGCGCCCCGGATAGCCGCCCGCGGCCTGCCCGGCCCCGCCGCCTGGACCCTCACGGTCACCGCGGCCGTCGCCGCCCTCGCGTCCACCTGGTCGCTGGCCCTGCTCGCGCTGACCCTGCTCGACGACGTGCCGCCGCTGGCCGCGCTGGACCAGAGCCCCACGCTGGAACTGCCCGAGCCGGTGCCGGGCCCGGTGGCGCTGGTCGCCGGGCTGCTGCTGATCGCGGGCGGCGTGCGCCTGACCGTCGACGCGCACCGGCGGATCGGCACCAACCGGCGGCTGCGCGGGATCGGCGAGCCCGAGCACGATCTCGTGGTCGCCGACTGGTCGGCGCCGATGGCGGTCGCGGTGCCCGGCGCCGCCCGGCGGCCGGGACATCTGCTTGTCACCACCGGCATCCTGCGGCTGCTGAGCGCGAGCGAGCGGCGGGTGGTCTTCGCGCACGAGCGGGCCCATCTCGCCCACCGGCACCATCGGCTGACCGCTGCCACGGCGGCGTCCGCCGCGATGAACCCGCTGCTGATCCCGGTCCGTACGGCGGTCGAGTTCCTGGTGGAGCGCTGGGCCGACGAGGACGCCGCGGCCGAGGTCGGCGATCGCGGCCTGGCGGCGCGGGCGGTGGCCCGGGCCGCGCTCGCCGCGTCCGGCGCCGGCGTGGGGCCGGTGCTGGGCATCGGCGGCGGCGCGGCGGTGCGGCGGGTCCGGGCGCTGACCCGGCCGACCCCGGCGCCGCTGCGGGGGCGTCTCACCGGCCCGGTTCTGCTGGGGCTCGCCATCGTGGCCGTGGCCCTGGCGGCCACCGAGGCCTTCGTCGATCTCGCCCGGGCGTGGGTCTAAGACCTGGTCACGGGTGGTGCGGTTCGTTGCCCGCGGATCGGGCGCGGCGCCGGCTGCGCAGGAGCTCGACGCCGATCGGGACCACCGACAGCACGACGATGCCGACCAGAATCAGCTCGATGTTGGACCGCACGAAGGCGACCTGGCCGAGGAAGTAGCCGAGGATGGTGACCCCGGTGGCCCATCCGGCGCCGCCGATCATGTTGTAGATCAGGAACGAGCGGTAGTGCATGCGGCTCGCGCCCGCCACGATCGGGGTGAAGGTCCGCACGATCGGGACGAACCGGGCCAGGATGATCGACCGTGCGCCGTACCGGTCGAAGAAGCCCTGGGCGCGGGTCAGGTTCTCCTGCTTGAACAGCCGCGAGTCCGGCCGCCGGAACAGGGCGGGCCCGAAACGGCGTCCGAACAGGTAGCCGAACTGATCGCCGGCCACGGCGGCGGCCGACACCAGCGCGCACATCAGCCAGAGCGGCACGTGCAGGTAGGTGCCGTCGGCGACGAGCAGGCCCGCGGTGAACAGCAGCGAGTCGCCGGGCAGGAAGAACCCGAAGAGCAGCCCGGACTCGGCGAACACGATGACCAGGATGCCGATCAGCCCGAAGGTGGAGATCAGCCAGTGCGGGTCAAGAAACGACGGCCCGAGCGCTGACCTCATGTAAGCCTCGATTCCCGGCCGCGCCGACCGTAAACCTACAACCTGTAGGAGCCTACTCTCACCGAATCTTAAGGTTCCGATCCGTAGGTTGCCGGGCGTGACCAACGCCGTGCCTCCGCCGGTCGCTCCCCGGCCGTCCGAGGTGCTGATCGGCCACGGCCTGCACCGGTACTTCCGTCGTCCGGCCGGCGGTTCCTTCGCCCTGTGCGGCGTCTCGCTCACCGTGCGCCGGGGCGAGAGCGTGGCGCTGCTGGGCGGCCGCGGATCGGGGAAGACCTCGCTGCTGGGGCTGCTGACCGGCGTCGACGAGCCGGACCGCGGCTTCGTGCACGTCGCCGGCCGTCAGCTGAACCTGCGGACCGAGGCGGAACGCGCGCGGCTGCGCGCCGAGCACATCGGGATGCTGTACGCCGATGGCGCCCTGCTCGATCACTTGACGGTCGGGCAGAACATCGTCCTGGCCCGGCACCTGGCGGCCCGGCGCGGATATCGCGACCTGGCCGGTCGGCTGGCCATGGTCGGGCTCGACGGGCGCGGGGGCACGTTTCCGCCGGCGCTGTCCCCCGGCGAACGCTCCCGGGCCGCGCTGGCCGTGGCGCTGGCCAACGAACCGCCCCTGCTGATCGCCGACGAGCCCACCGCGCACCTGGCCCCGGCCGACGCGGCCGACCTGCTGACCCTGCTGCGGGCCCAAGCCGATCGCGGCGTCGCCGTGCTGCTGGCCACCGGCAGCGAGCGCGTCGCGGCGACCTGCCACCGAGTTCTCCGGATCGACGGCGGCGAACTGCGCCGCTAGGGTCTGTCCTCCCGCGTGACCGGCAGGACAGACCCTAGCTGTGCGCGGCCAACTCCTGGTGGTCCCGGGCGGTCTGCCCGGCGTACGCGATGGAGAATTGGGTCATCGCCTCGTCGAAGCGTTTTCCCTTGCCGATGTAGCCGGCGATCGCCATGGCGTCGCCGGTGCGGGCGTGTGACCGGGCCAGCACGTGCCCGCATCGCTCGGCGAACGGCACGAGATAGGGCGCGATCAGCTCGGCGTTCGGAATGACCTTCATGTCGCGGAATTGGCGTACGTAGAAATCGAGTCCCCGCACGCTCGTCCAGCCGAGGAAGATGTCGCTCGCCGCCTGGATCTGCCGCTTGCCGCGAATGACCCGCTCGCCGTGACTCGGGTAAGGACTCGGACCGAGATGTTGCTCGTAGACCGCCGGGCCGGCCTGTTTGATCTGGAGGAACAGCGGTTCGGTGCCGTTACGGCCCAGCAGCAGCACCAGGTACACCTGCATCCCGACACTGCCGACGCCGACGACCTGGCGGACGACGTCGACGAGGGTGAAGCGGTCGAGCAGGCCGCGCCGCTCATAGGGCAGGCTGTCGCGGTAGGCCCGCACCGTTTCCGCCGCGAGACCGGCCTCGGGAAGGCGCGCGCGGGTGGGCGGGTCCTCAACGATCCGCAGTTGCCCGTCCACCACGTGGGTGAGCTTGCGGGCCGCGCCCGCGCTGGTCCGCCGGCGAGCACGCCTGGCCAGCCGCACCGACTGCTGTTCCTGCTCCTCGGGGCCGAACAGCTCGAGCAACTGGTCGGCGGTGATCACGTCGTACCAGACGGCCAGCTCGTCGGCGGTCGAGTAGGAGGCGATCCGGTCGCGATAGGCCCGCAGGGCCGCCCGCACCGCGCCCACCCCGGCCCGATCGTCGAGACCGGTGTCGCGGGCGAGCACCACCAGACTCGCCAGGAAGCGCTTGACGTCCCACTCGAACGGGCCACGCAGCGTCTCGTCGAAATCGCGCAGGTCGAAGGAGAGCTGCCGTTCCGGGGTCGCCCACAGGCCGAAGTTCAGCACGTGCGCGTCGCCGCACAGCTGGACGTCTATCCCGGTGTGCGGGGCGGCGGCGAGATCGGCCGCCATCACCGCCGCCGCGCCGCGGTAGTAGGTCCACGGCGAGGCCGACATCCGCGACATCCGGATCGGCACGAGCTCGGGAACGCGGGTCTCGTTCTGGGCGAGCACCGTGCCCAGCGCGTCGTGGCCCCGCACCGCCGGGTCCCAGTCGGCCAGGCTCGGCAGCGGCACGCGGTCGCGAGCCGCCCGCCCGGTCGCCCGCCGCTCTCCCATCGGCCGAACCTACGGCGGGTTCGCCGCCGGCACATCACCTGCGCCGGGTGAGAGGGACTCCCGGGCGGCGAGGTATCCGAGCCAGCCGCCGTGAGCGGTGATGTCGGGCGCGTCCTCGGTGGCGGCGGCCTCGCAGAGAAAACCGGTGACCGAGGTGCCGTCGGCGAGTCGTACCTTGCCGAGGACCATCGGCTCGGGCAACGCGGCGAGGAACGGGCCGAGCGCGGCCGGCGGAAGCTCCCACACCTCGCCCGCGATGGCCGCCCCGCCGTCGATGACCCGGACCAGGCCGGGCTTCGGCGGCTCGGTGGGCAGGGCGTGCAGGCGATACTCCGGCGCGGTGCGGACCGGGCCGGCATACCGGCCGCCGACGGCGGTGAGCTGCGCGTTGAGCGGCTGGCCGGTGAGGTGCGCCCCGACCACGAGCAGCGGCAGGCCGGCGGCGGCGGGCGCCGGCGCGGGCGCTCCGATCAGCATCGCGGCCACGCCGGCGGCGACCGCGTCGGCGAAGCCCCGGGTGATCACCTGGACGCCGAAGGGCCCGTCGCCGGTCTCGGCGGCGGGTACCGCGACCGCCGCGAGTCCGAAGAGGTTGCAGAAGTTCGTGTAGGTGCCGACGAGCGCGTTGACCCCGATCGGATCGCGCGCCACCTCCGCGATCGTCGGGTGAATCGGCGCCGTGGGCAGCAGCAACGCGTCGGCGTCGCCCCACTCGGCCATCGCCTCGTCGCGCAGGCGTTCGAGACGTTCGGTGTCGGCGACCAGTACGTGCGCGGGGATGTCCCGGGCGGCGGCGACGATCGCGGCGACGGTCGGGTCCACCTCGCCGGGGTGGCCGTCGATGAACGGACCGACGGCGGCGTAGCGCTCGGCGACGAAACCGCCCTCGTAGAGCAGCCTCGCGGCGGCGAGGAACGGGCCGAGCCGGATCGGCCGCAGCCGGGCGCCCGCGGTCTCCAGGGTCTTCGCGGCCTGTTCGAAGGCGTCCCGCCACTCGTCGGACAGGCCGGTGAGCTCATCGCGGTCCGGAACCGCGACCAGGGGCTGGGGCGGCGCGGCCAGCGGCGCGTCGACCGGCCACACCGGATCGCTCATGATGGTGATCGCCTGCTGGGCCTCGGCCAGGCCGCGGGCGAAGACGGTGACGCAGTCGAGGGTGCGGCAGGCGGGCACGACGCCGTCGGTGGGCACCAGGCCGCGGGTCGGTTTGATGCCGACGATGCCCTGGAAGGCGGCCGGGACCCGGCCGGAGCCGGCGGTGTCGGTGCCGAGCGCCAGGTCGGCGATGCCCAGCGCGACCACCACGGCCGACCCGGAGCTGGAGCCGCCGGAGACCCGGCTCGGGTCGCGGGCGTCGCGTACCGCGCCGTACGGGCTGCGGGTGCCGACCAGTCCGGTGGCGAACTGGTCCAGGTTGGTCTTGCCGAGCACGATCGCGCCCGCGTCGGCGAGCCGCTGGACGGCCGGGGCGCTGCGGGACGGCCGGTACGCGTACCCGGGGCAGCCGGCCGTGGTCGGCAGCCCGGCGACGTCGATGTTGTCCTTGACCGCCAGCAGCTTCCCGGCCAGAGGCAGGATCTCGCCCGCCGCCAGCCGGGCCTCGAGGGCCACCGCCTCGGCCAGTACGTCCCGCTCGGCCCGCAGGGTGATCCACGCCTCGGGCCGCTCGCCGAGGCGGAGGCGGGCATAGGCGTCACGGACGCGGTCCTGCGGGGTCATGGGGTGGTCCTTCCGGCGAGTACGAGCAGCGGGCTGCCCGGCGCGACCTGGCTGCCGGGGCTGACCAGGACGGCGGCGACCTCGCCGTCCTGCGGTGCGGTGATCACGGTTTCCAGCTTCATGGCCTCCAGCGCGAGCAGCGGCTGCCCCGCGGTGACCCGGTCGCCGGGCCGCACGTCGACCCGCCACACGCTGGACATGAACGGGGCGTCGACCAGCGCGCCGCCGGCCGGTACCCGCACCTCGCCGGCGGCCGGCGGCGTCTCGGGCTCGGGCCTGGGGTCGAACTCGCCGGCGGCCGCCCACGCCTGGCGTTCCGCCTCGAACGCGGCGGCCTGCCGGGCCCGGAAGTCCGCGATGGAGCCGGCGTTGGCGGCGAGGAAGTCCTCGTGGCCGGCCAGGCGGAAGGTGCCGTCGTCGATGCGCAGCCGGTGCCGGCCGGCCGCGACGTCGGCGCGCAGGTCGAGCAGTTCCTCGGCGCCGACCGGGTACCACTGGATCCGGTCGAAGTGGCGGAGCAGCCACGGGTCGCCGGGCTCGCGCTGCCAGCGGGACCAGACCTGCACGGTGCGGCCGACGAACTGGTAACCGCCGGGGCCTTCCATGCCGTAGATGCACAGGTAGGCGCCACCGATGCCGACCGCGTTCTCCGGGGTCCAGGTGCGGGCCGGGTTGTACTTGGTGGTGACGAGCCGGTGCCGCGGGTCGAGCGGGGTCGCGACGGGCGCGCCCAGATAGACGTCGCCCAGCCCGAGGACCAGGTAGCTGGCGTCGTAGACGGTGCGGTGGACGTCGTCGACGCTGCCGAGGCCGTTGACCCGGCGGATGAACTCGATGTTCCACGGGCACCAGGGCGCGTCGTCGCGGACGCCGGCCATGTAGCGGGCGATCGCCTCGCGGGTGGCCGGGTCGTCCCAGGACAGCGGCAGGTGCACCACCCGGCTGGGCACGGCGAGCTCGCGAGTGGGCGGCAGCTCGTCCTCGATCTCGCGGACCAGGCCGAGCAGCCGGCCCACCGGCAGCCGGTCGGGATCGACGTGGATCTGCAGCGAGCGGATGCCGGGGGTGAGGTCGGCGACCCCGGCCAGGCCCTCGGCGCGCAGGCGATCCATCAGGGCGTGCCCGCGCATCCGCAGCCCCAGGTCGAGGGTCATCGGCCCGTACTCGACGAGCAGGTTGTCGTCGCCGGAGCGGCGGTAGGTGACCGCCGGCGCGGCCTCGGTGGCGTCGCGGCGGGCGAGCACACCGTCGTCGCCGGTGGTCAGCGCCGCGACCGGGGCGAGCGGCCGGGCCCGCAGGTCGAGAGCCGTGCGGTCGGAGACGGGCACGAAGCGGACGGTGTCGCCGGGGCCGAGCTGGCCCAGCTTCCAGCGGTCCGCGGTGACCACGGTGGCCGGGCAGACGAATCCGCCGAGGCTGGGCCCGTCGGGTCCGAGGAGGATCGGCACGTCGCCGGTGAAGTCGACGGCGCCGACCGAGTAGGGCGTGTCGTGGATGTTCGACGGGTGCAACCCGGCCTCGCCGCCGTCGGTCCGGGCCCACCGGGGCTTGGGGCCGACCAGGCGTACGCCGGTGCGGGCCGAGTTGAAATGCACCCGCCACTCGGCCGCGTAGAACGCGTCGATGTCCTCGCGGAGGAAGAACTCCGGCGCCGCGTGCGGCCCCTCGGTGACGGCGATCCGCCAGTCCCGCCGGATCTCCGGGCGCTCGCCGGCGGCCACCGGGCCGGTCACCGGGCCGGCCGGCTCGCCGTGGCGCAGCACGTCGCCGACGCGCAACGCCCGGCCGCCGTGGCCGCCGAACCGGCCGAGCGTGAAGGTGGCCGCGCTGCCCAGGTATCGCGGCACGTCGAGACCGCCGGCGACCAGGATGTAGACGCGCAGCCCGCCACCGTCGGCCGGGCCCACGTCCAGGACGCCGCCGGCCGGGATGTGCACCGGCTCCCAGCGGGCGACGGGCACGCCGTCGACGGTGACCCGGGCGGCCGCGCCGGTGACGCAGACGGTGGCCGCCGCGGTGAACCGCAGCGCCGGACCGTCGACCGTGCATTCCAGGCCGGGGGCGCCCTCGGGGTTGCCCAGCGCCCGGTTGCCGAGGCGGAACGACCGGTCGTCCATCGGCCCGGACGGCGGGACGCCGACCTCCCAGAGGCCGGTGCGGCCGGGCCAGTCCTGCACCGCGGTCAGCGTGCCGGGCCGTTCGACGACGATGCGTGGCTCGGTGTCGTGCACGCCGGCGAGTGTCGCGGTGCTGTGCCGGGCGGCCAGCACGGCCTCGTCGGCGGTCGCGGCTCGGAGCAGGCCGAGGTTGGTCTCGATGCCGTCGACCCGGGTCGCCGCGAGGGCGTCGCGGAGTTTCGCGTACGCCTCGGCGCGGGTGGCGCCGGTCGCGATGACCTTGGCGAGCATCGGGTCGTAGGCGGTGGTGACCTCGGTGCCGGCCGCCACCCAGCCGTCGACGCGGACGCCGGGCGGAAAGCTCACGGCGGTGACCAGGCCGGCGCTGGGCCGGTGTCCCTGAGTCGGGTCCTCGGCGTAGACCCGCGCCTCGACGGCGTGGCCGGTGGCCCGGCGCGGCGTGTCGAGGACGGTGTCGTCGCCCTGGGCGAGGCGCAGCATCCACTCGACCAGATCGACGCCGAAGATCTGTTCGGTGACCGGGTGCTCGACCTGCAGGCGGGCGTTGACCTCGAGGAACGAGGCCTGTTCCCGGTCGGCGTCGTAGACGAACTCGACCGTGCCGGCCGAGCGGTAGCCGACCGACGCGCACAGGTCCGCCGCCGCGGCGTGCAGCCGCTCGCGGACCGGGCCGGGCAGGCCGGGCGCCGGGGCTTCCTCGATCACCTTCTGGTTGCGGCGTTGCAGGCTGCAGTCGCGGTCGCCGAGCACCACCACCCGCCCGCGTCCGTCGCCGAAGACCTGCACCTCGACGTGGCGGGCCCGGGGCACGAACCGTTCCAGGAAGACGCCGCCGGCGCCGAAACTGGCCACCGCCAGCCGCTCGACCCGGTCGTACGCCGCGGCCAGTTCGGCCGGGTCGGGACAGGCCTGCATGCCGATCCCGCCGCCACCGCCGGTGGCCTTGACCATGACCGGGTAGCCGATCCGTTCGGCGGCGTCGAGAGCCTCGCCGAGGCCGGACAGCAGGCCGGTTCCCTCGATCATCGGTACGCCGGCCGCCCGGGCCAGCTCCCGGGCGGTGTGTTTGGCGCCGAAGGCGGTCAGCTGGGCCGGGGTGGGCCCGGCGAAGACCAGCCCGGCCTGCTCGACGGCGGTGGCGAACCCGGCGTCCTCGGACAGGAAGCCGTACCCGGGGTGCACGGCGCCGGCGCCGGTGGACAGCGCGGCGTCGAGCACCCGGTCGACGAGCAGGTAGCTCTCCCGGGCCGGGGCCGGGCCCAGCCGTACGGCCTGATCGGCCATCCGGACGTGCGGCGCGGCCCGGTCCGGGTCGGAGAAGACCGCCACCGTCTTGAGCCCGAGCCGGGCGGCGGTGCGGATGACGCGGCAGGCGATCTCGCCGCGGTTGGCGATCAGCAGGGTGTCGAACATGGAGCGGCCTTTCTGCGCGGCGGTCAGGGGGACGTGACGACCATCCGCACCGGCGTCGGGTCGAAGCCGTTGCACGGGTTGTTGATCTGCGGGCAGTTCGACACCAGGACCAGGACGTCCGTCTCGGCGCGCACCATGACGCGCAGCCCGGGAGCGGAGATGCCGTCGACGATGCCGAGGCTGCCGTCCGGGTCGACCGGCACGTTCATGTACCAGTTGATGTTGCTGACCAGGTCACGCTTGCCGAGCCCCCACTTCGCGCCCTCGATCAGGAAGTTCTCCACGCAGGCGTGCTGATGCCTGGTGTGGTGGCCGTACCGGAGGGTGTTGGACTCGCGGCTGCACGCGCCGCCGACGGTGTCGTGCCGGCCGACCTCGTCGGCGATCACGGTCATCAGCGGGTTGCCCTCGTTCGAGCGCAGCACGCTGCCGGTGGTCAGGAAGATCCCGCCCTGCGCGGCGATGGTGTCCTGGGCCGAGTACCGCTCGGCGGTGTCCCCGGCTCGATAGAGCAGGCAGTCGACCGCCTGGTTGCCGTGCAGATCGACGATGGTCAGCACCTGCCCCTGGCGGACGACGGCCGACCAGGGCGCGCGGGCCGGGACAATCTGGTCGAGGACGATCGAGTCCGTCATGGGATCCCCCCGGCGGTGAGGTAGTCGGCGGTGTTGAGGAAGGCCCGCTCGCCCTCCGGCGAGCGGGACCACAGCTGATCGGTGGGCGCGGTGGGCGGTCCGGTCCAGGCCCTGATCCCGACCGGAGTGCACGTGTACGCGTCCCGCGGGTCGAGCGGGTGCGGCACGTTCGCGAGCAGCATGGTGACCGGCATCTCGGCGCGCAGCTCCACCGTCGCGCCCGCCCCGGCCGAGCCCAGCCAGGTGAACGTGCCGTCGTCGCCGACGCGTACCCCCTGGAAGAAGGAGATGCCCGGCGGCAGGTCGCGGCGGGTGAGGCCGTGCTTGGCGGCGGCGATGGTGAGCAGTTCCCGGCCGGCCGGCGACGGCCCGTGCGGGCTGCCGTCGCCGTACCGCTCGGTGTTGCGCCGCAGGGTGGAGGTGCCGCAGAAGGTGTCCGAGCGGTCCTGCGCGCCGGTGAGTACCGACGCCAGCACCCGGCCCTGGTCGGAGAGCAACAGGTGACCGCCGCCGACGTAGGCCTGCCACAACACCTTGACGGTGTCGGCGACGTTGAGCCGCTCCCACGGCTCGCCGGCGTTGAACAGCAGCACCGACACGCAGGCGTCGCCGTCCAGGTCGGTCAGCCTGACCGTGGTGCCCCGGGCGAGCCGCTTGCTTGCGTAGCCGCCGCCCGGGACGGTCTCCGCCCAGGTGAGGCCGGCGCCGAGCCGGGTGGCCGGGACGATCGGCATGCAGTCGACGACCGTGCCGCCCTGGGCCCGGGCGTGCTCGCGCGCCCCCGCCGTGGTCGCGGTGGTCATGCTGAGCCCTCCTTAGGCATGCCCTTCTGGCCCTCGCCTGCGAGGCCGTCCGCAGGTGCGGCTGGGTGCCGCTCGGTGCAGGCGGTCACGCGGAGCCCTCCTCGACCGCGACGGGCCCGACGGCCGGGAACGACAGCCGCGGGTGCAGGGCGTGGGCGCGGGTGCGGTAACGCAGGTAGGCGAGGCCGCCGACGGCGAGGGTGCCACCGACGAACAGCAGCGAGAAATAGTGCAGGTACCAATGGCCGCCCACCGGGTCGTAGACCGCCGGCCGCGGCCAGCCCAGGTTGAGGATCATGCCGAAGCCGTACACCGCGGCCAGCACGTTGACGACGATCCCGAACCGGCCGAGGGCGAACAGCCGGGCGCCCCGCTCGGTCACGCCGGCCTGTTCCGCGTTCGGCCAGCCGCGCAGCCGGCGGACCAGCAGCGGCACGGTGACCAGGGCGTAGGCGATGTAGAGCAGGACGATGCAGACGCTGGTGATCGCGGTGAACAGCGCGGGCTGGCCGATGTTGACCAGCAGCACCGCGATCGCGCCGACCCCGACGACGATCGCCGGCAGCACCGGGGTTCCGGTGCGGGCCGGAACCTTGGCGAGCGTCGCCGAGAACGGCAGCAGCTTGTCGCGGGCCATCGAGAAGATCATGCGGCTGCCCGCGGTCTGGATGGCCAGCGTGCAGACCGCGATGGCGATCGCCACGTCGAGCAGCAGGATCCGGCCGCCGGTCTGGCCGAGGCGGCTGGTCAGCACGTACGGCAGGCCCTCGGTGGCCAGCCGGCCGTCGGTGAGGCTCGGCGCGGCCATCAGCGCGGCGACCAGCATCAGGCCGCCGCCGATGCCGGAGGCGGCCAGGGCGCGCAGGATCGTCCGGGGTGCGGTGTGCCGCGGGGCGCGGGTCTCCTCGCTGAGCTCGCCCGCGCTGTCGAAGCCGACCACGACGTACGCCGCCATCAGCGCCGAGACCAGGAACGGCCCGACGTAGGCCAGCCCGCCGCCGTGACCGCCGGTGTCGAAGACGACGCCCGGCCCGCGCTCGGCGTGCGCCAGCAGCAGCACCACGACGGTGATCACCCCGATGATCTCCAGGGTGACGCCGGTGCTGTTCACGACGGCCATCAGCCGGACGCCGATCACGTTGATCAGGGTGGTGACGGCGATCAGGATCGAGCCGAGGAGCACGGCGTTGGTGGCGCCGGTGGTCGAGGTCAACGAGGGGTCGCCGCCGACGAGTTGGAAGCCCGACCAGATCGAGGGCAGCACCACCTGCAGGGCGATCGCGGCGGCCGCGACGGTGGCGATCTGCGCGATGATCATGATCCAGCCGGCGAACCAGCCGACCGTGGCGTTGGCCAGCCGCCGCGACCACTGGTAGATGCAGCCGGAGATCGGGTAGCGGGCGGCCAGCTCGGCGAAGTTCAGGGCGACCATGAATTGGCCGGCGAAGACCAGCGGCCAGGTCCAGAAGAAGGCCGGGCCGCCGAACGAGAAGCCGAAGGCGAACAGCTGGAAGACGGTGGTCAGGATCGAGACGAAGGAGAACCCGGCGGCGAACGACGCATAGCTGCCGATGCCACGGCGCAGCTCCGGCTCGTATCCGAAACCGCGCAGGTCGGCGGCGTCGGTCCGGCCGTCCGCAGGCGGCGCCGACAGGGTGGGGGTGGGGGACATCTAGGCCTCCTCATAGCGGAATACCTGTCACTTGACAGGTTGGAGGAGCGCCCACCGGCAACGATTTCCGCGACGTAAATCTTGGATTGCCGTACGTGTCGGCGTTGTTGCGCGGCGGGCCGGCGGCCGGGACCGGGCCCCGTGCGACGATGCAGGCGTGAGCCCCTCGCCCCCGACCGCCGGCCGCCCCCGCTCCGGCGCCCGGCGCCTGCCGGCCGCCACCGCCCGCGAGGAGATCCTCGACGCCGCCGCCGAGTTGTTCGCCGAGCGTGGCTACGCCGCCACCTCCACCCGGCTGATCGCCGAGACGGTCGGCATCCGCCAGGCGTCGCTCTACTACCACTTCGCCAGCAAGGAACAGATCCTCGCCGAGTTGCTCGAGGACACCGTCCGCCCGTCCCTCGCGTACGCCGAACAGCTCGCCGGCCGGCCCGGTGAACCCGCGGCCGCGCTGCACGACCTGGTGGTCTACGACGTCGGCGTGCTGCTGGGCGCCCGCTGGAACATCGGGATGCTCTACGCCCTCCCCGAGATCGCCACCGAGCCGTTCGCCCGGTTCCGCCACGATCGCGAACAGCTCCGCCGGGACTACCGCCGCCTCGCCGACGCGGCGGCCCCCGCGGACGCCGGCGATCCCGGCCGCACCGGCTATCCCGGCCTCCGCGGCGACCTGGTGTTCGGCCTGGTGGAGAGCGTCATCGTGATGCGCCGCGACCTTCCCGGCCGGGCCCCGGCCGAGGCCTTGCAACGCGCGGTCGCCGCCGCTGCCCTGCGCATCGTCGGAGCCGGCTCCCCCGCCTGAGGTGTTTCAGCGCGGCGGCCGGTTCAGAGGAATCCGTCCAGCGCGGCGGTGGGGCGATGGGTGCTCTCGTCCCACGCCGAGCTGGTGTAGCCGTTGAACGACGGGTAGCCCTCCGGCTCCCAGTAGAAGGTGCCCAGCCCGCCGAAGCCCTGGAGGCCGGTGACGAACTGCTTCAGCGAGTCGCGCACCTGGGTGGGCTTGGTGACCGGGCCGCCGTATTCGACCTGCAGGACCGGCTTGCCGTAGCTGGTCTGGATGGTCCGCATGTTGGCGAGCACGCCGGCCACGTTGCTGCCCTGCGCGTACGAGGACAGCCCGGTGATGTCCCACTTGCCGCCGTTGGCGCGGTAGGCGTCGAGGAACGCCTGGATGCTGGTCAGGTTCTGCGGCTGGGCCAGGTGCACCAGCACCGGCGTGCTCGGGAAGACCTGCTTGGACATGTCGTACGCGGCGTTGAGCAGCCCGGTCATCTGGGCCGGCTTGCTGACGCTGCCGGTCGGCCTGCAGATCCCGGAGTTGGTCTCGTTGCCGATCTTCACCCAGGCCGGTGTCACCCCGTAGTACTTGATCACGTTGCAGGAGTGGTAGACGTAGTCGTACATCGCCTGGAGCATCTGGCTGTAGCTCATCGAAGCCCAGGCGGCCGGCGGGTTCTGCACGCCCACCGAGTTCCAGGTGTCGCCGAAGTGGAAGCCGATCAGCACCTGCAGGCCGGCGTTCTTGGCCCGCAGCGCCAGCTGCGCGGTCTCGTCGATGCCGCAGTGCCCGTTGGCCGGGTCACTGGACGGGTTCACCCAGGTGCGCAGGCTGATCGCGGTGATCCCGTAGCCCTTGAGGATGGTGAACACGTCCTGCCGTACGCCGGAGCTGTTGTTCCAGGTGTATCCCGTCGCCTCCATCTGAGGCAGCCAGCTGACGTCCGCGCCCTTGACGAACGTGGCGGCCCGGGCCGCGGGCGCGAAGCCGCCGACGCCCAGGGCGAGAGCGCCGGCGCCGGCCGCCGTCCCGGTGAGCAGGGCGCGTCGTGAGATGGCCATCTCCGGCCTCCTTCATTTAATCGGCACACATCAATATATGACCGCCCTCGCGCTCAGGAAAGCGCTTGCCGGACAGTTTTTGTCATGGCGGTGGAGGCCGCGGCGTCGTCCAGGTGACCGCGTCCCCCAGCGAAAGCCGAGACTCATGTCCTCATCGATGTCCGTCGGCCGCCGCCGGCTGCTCCTCGGCGCGGCGGCCGCCGGAGCCGGCCTTGCTCTCGGCGCCGCCGCCGAGCCGGCCGTCGCCGCGTCCCCCGCCCATCCCGGGATGCTGCACACCGAAACCGACTTCATCCGGGTACGCGCGCGGCTCGCCGCCGGTGATCCGGTCGTCACGGCCGGCTGGCGGCGGCTGACCGGCAACGGCCGCTCGCAGTCGTCGTGGAAACCCCGTCCGCTGGCCACCGTCGTGCGCGGCGGCGCCGGCCAGAACTACGCACAGTTCTATCCGGACGTGCACGCCGCCTATCAGAACGCGCTGCGCTGGCGGATCGGCGGCGAACCGGCGCACGCCGCCACCGCCGCGACCATCCTGAACGCCTGGTCCTCGACGCTGACCCAGGTCAACGGCAACGCCGACCGGTTCCTCGCCGCCGGCATCTACGGCTACCAGCTGGCCAACGCCGGCGAGCTGATGCGCGGCTACGACGGCTTCGACCTCGCCGGCCTGCGGCGGCTGCTCAGGAACGTCTTCTACCCGCTCAACGACAGCTTCCTGAGCCGGCACAACGACGCCTGCATCACCAACTACTGGGCGAACTGGGACCTGTGCACCCTGGCTTCGGTCATGGCGATCGGCATCCTCGACGACGACCGCACCCTGTTCGACCGCGCGGTCACGTACCTCAGGACCGGCGCCGGCAACGGCGCGATCGCCAACGCGATCCCGTTCCTGCACGGCGACCTCGGCCAATGGCAGGAGTCCGGCCGCGACCAGGGCCACACCGTGATGGGCGTCGGCCTGCTCGGCGCGATCTGCGAGATGGCCTGGAACCAGGGCGTCGACCTGTACGGCCACGACGGCAACCGGTTCCTCAAGGGCGCCGAATACGTGGCCCGCTACAACCTCGGCCAGGACGTGCCGTTCACCGCGTACCGGTGGGGCAACGGCCAGAACTGCGCGCCGCAGACCCAGACCGTCATCTCGGCGGCCTCGCGCGGGCAGGTGCGGCCGGTCTGGGAACTGGTCTACCACCACTACGTCAACCGGCGCGGCCTGGCGGCGCCGAACGTGACGGCGATGGCCGCGTCGGTGCGCGCCGAGGGCGGCGGCGGGGACTACGGCCCGGCCAGCGGCGGCTACGACCAGCTCGGGTTCGGCACGCTGATGTTCACCCGCGACCGCGCCACGACCACCGCCACCACCGCGGCCACCACCACCACCGCCACCACCGCCACCGCCACGGCCGGGCCTGCCCGGACCACCCGGACGCCGGCCGCACCGGGCCCTCGACCCGGCCGGCCGGCCGCGACGGCCGGCGCGACGGCCTCGGCCGAGGAGCCGTCGGTGGCGCCGAGCCGGGAACTCGACCTGGCCGGGCAGCGGTCGGCCATCGGGCCGAGGACCGGCCTCCTCGCCGGCCTGGCCGGGGCGGGCGCGGTCGGTGGCGCCCTGCTGCTGCGGCGGCGGCGCGGCCGAGGCGATAATTCCTAGCGCA
>Ga0307509_10006431_pt1 | contig 15817 bp, 16 predicted proteins | sample 10_EM_MG_FD_202245 | JGI IMG/M metagenome (GOLD analysis project Ga0307509, IMG submission 202245) | Populus trichocarpa ectomycorrhiza microbial communities from riparian zone in the Pacific Northwest, United States - 10_EM | ecosystem: Host-associated > Plants > Roots > Unclassified | place...
TTGTCGGGATTGATATCACTCCGTGCGAGGAGTAGTTTCACAACTCCCTCATGCCCATGAAAAGAAGCACGCCAGAGTGAGGTTTCGCCGCTGTTGTCCGGCTCGTTGGGATCGACATCGTTCCTTGCGAGTAGAAGTTTCACCACCCCCTCACGCCCACCGTAAGAAGCGCACCGCAGCGGGGTTTTACCCTCGTTGTTTTTCTTGTCGGGATTGATATCACTCCGTGCGAGGAGTAGTTTCACAACTCCCTCATGCCCATGAAAAGAAGCACGCCAGAGTGAGGTTTCGCCGCTGTTGTCCGGCTCGTTAGGATCGACATCGTTTCTTACGAGTAGAAGTTTCACCACCCCCTCATGCCCACTGTAAGAAGCGCACCGGAGTGGGGTTTTACCCTCGTTGTTTTTCTTGTCGGGATTGATATCGTTCCGTGCGAGGAGTAGTTTCACCACCCCCGCATGCCCGTTGTCAGAAGCGGTCCAGAGCGGTGTTCGGCCATCGTCGCTGGGCGTGTCGGGATTAATATCGTTCCGTGCGAGGAGTAGTTTCACCACCCCCTCATGCCCGTTGTGAGAAGCGGTCCAGAGCGGTGTTCGGCCATCCTTGCTTTGCTTGTCGGGATTGATATCGTTCCGTGCGAGTAGAAGTTTCACAATCCCTTCATGTCCATTGTAAGAAGCGTTCCAGAGCGGTGTTCGGCCATCCTTGCTTGGCTTGTCGGGATTCACATCGTCGTGCATGAGCAGTCGTCTCACTGCTCCCTCATTCCCCTCTTGAGCAGCCCACATTAGTGCTGTAAAACCCGTACAGTCATTTTCATTGATATCGCAGTCTTGGCACTGGAGCAAAGCAGTCACGATATCATCGATTCCGAAGTAGGATGCACAGTGCAAACTGGGCCATAGGTGATTGGGAAGGGAACAATTATGGAGACCGCTTATTTGTTGAAAAAGTAGACTAACGTATATATGGTCGCCGCCACGGTTTAACAGCTCCAGTGCAAGTGATTTCGAGCGATCTGAGAGTTCCGCTTTCGCGTGGCTTCCCCAATACAAGGAACAATATTCGAGAAATGGCGTGTCTCTAAGGTTAGAAACACTTTTTGCTGGGAGATCCCGGACCAACTTGTAGTTTAGATAGGTCAAGCACGTTTGGCCAAGTGTTCTGTGGGCACTAAGAAAGATACCAGACTGGCAGAGGTATTCTTGAAGAGTGTAGTGGACCAGCCGGACTGTGGATGTCTCCGTATCAACCGCGGCAAGCCCCAAGCATGACCCTAGCACCGTATCTTGCGGCCGGATATTATCAGGATCCAGATCTGTCGACTGCAAGTCTACCGCCAGAGCGTGGCAGAGTTCGTCAATCCGTAATGGTCGCTTCGCATGGGATACCCACATTAGCACCTCCATCCCAAGTCGCGATCGGTCCCCTTTCTGCTCCCCTATTTGCTGTAGTGTTTGGCCGTACACGCTGTCGAGGCCCACTCCCGTGGTGGCCACCTTTCGCAACATTTTCTTTCTCCCCGCTAATGAGGTCTCGCCCAAGATTGCTTCAATATTTAAGGCAGCGAGCAGAAACCTGAGCATAATATCAGTGAGGGATTCAAATTTGTAATAGCAGTGCTTCTACTTACATTTCTGAAGTCTTTTCCAACATTATTTTCATAATATTATTTTTCAGATCCACTGTCATCAGGCCTGGATCTTGATCATCGTCATTGTCCATCTTCCGGCTTAAGTATCGCGTGATATCTCCTTGGTCGGCCACAATGTGTATGGCATGGGCACCTTTGGTGAGATGCTTATCGAGTTCCGCGCGAATGTACGGCCTCCCCGTAAGAAATAGCCGCACATTTGGTGCCTCTTGAACAATTTGGCGTAACGCACGAAGAAACTCTAATCGATGCTGTGGAAGCATCTCGTCCAATGCGTCGACACAAAGGTACACTACCTCGATGGAGCCGGTCACCTGAACGAATAATTTCACCATATCCGGCAACTGTAGACCATCGCCACCTTCCTGCTTCGACTCGTCAAAAGCACTTTTAATTTCGCTCAGAATCCTCGGTGCTCTCAAAGCGGCCTGCCGAATCAGACCCCCTATCATATTCACTGCTGATTGGTCCCTCTGTGTCTGGTAATCGCAATAGAGAAATACAACCGCGATATCCCGGCCCCGAGTTTCCTTCCGCAAGGTATCTATCACTAATGAACTGATTTTATTGCTCGTCAGCATCGTCTACTCTTTCTGGAGAGTACTCTTCTACCTCATGTAGGTCTTGCCAACCCCTTGACCCCCGTAACATAGCAATGTACGATTCGACGACCCGTCCTGGCTCTTGCACCATGACTCGAACTCACTCCTCCGGAGAACCCATTCCCCAAGACCACCAAGGCGGCTGTTTCTCACATCCTGATGCCTTTTCCGGGGTTCGAGTGGAGATAACCATTCTTGGATCCGCAAAGACTCTTCCTCTATTCTCACGTTGATGGTGTTATTATAGCTGTTTGACACATTCCCAACGTTCGAATTCGAGTCACCATAAATGGTGTTGGTCATGCGATGGTCGGTACGGATGTTCAACATCCCATGCTGCCATGGGCCGAGACTTGATCCTCCTCCCTTTCCCGTCGCTGATGTATTCATAGCGGATAAACTTGGTAATAGATCATAAAACAGTATAGGAGTGGGGCAGTTTGTCGCAGATGACGATGGGCGGTTTATTCACTTTAACAACGAAAAGCGGGGCTCACTTTATTGTTTTTATGTTCGCTTGTTGTGACACAGGCGGCCCCAGCCGATCACTTCCACGCCAAGAACGTTAATTAGTCGCGAAGGGTAGGTCGAGCGTAACAAAATTAACCGTACTTGTACTTGTAAACAAAGGATCCATAGCAACGCGAACTCCCCTCCCGACCCCGCAATTTCAGGCCCACCTGAAAATATTCCTCTGGATCAAATATTAATTCCTACTACTGTACCGTTCTACAACGGTGGCAGGAAGAATTTTCGTTGGAAACTTCTTTTGATGGCGCAACAAATGGCTGGCCGTTGGCGACAACCATTTCTACCGTTTCGCAATAGAACGGTCGCCACTTCTTCCATTTTTGCCAAACAGGCCCTTAAGGTGTTCCACCATGGAACACCTTAGTCTTGGCAAATATGGATGACTAATCGCACCGTGGCAGGAGTACGTACCGAAGAAAGTTGGAGAGGGAAAAAAGAGGGGAAAGGAAGGAAAGGAAAAAGTTGGGGTGGCAGCCTTCTTTATATACGTAGTGTTCCGTGGAAGGACCGTGAAGCTTGTATCACGCTCCACGCATGCTCTGTTTTTCAAATTCTTTTCCTGGTTCGCTTGGGAGGTTGAACGGGGCTTGCGGCTGTGCATTTCTTGTCTCCCTTCTGAGCTCCAGGTGGACCCGCTGACCGTACCACTGCGGGGTTTGCTGGCTGGGTACAGTACGTCGACGGGATACTCAGCCGCCTCGTATATCAGGTGTATCCAAATCGGGAGGGGATCTAGGACACTTTTGGGGATCTTGATGCTCAAAGGTTCTGAATCAATCCGTCAAAGAATGGTGCAGGCTGGTCGCTCTTGAGGGCCGTAGTGAAGGGATAGTTCGTAAAGGGGGAGGTTGCCGAGAGAGTGAAAGACTGTCAGCAGTGGAGCGACGTCAAAGTGGATGGAAGAGGGGGGGATTCACTTGCCTAGGAGCAGTATAAAATATATCGTAAAGGCATTTAAAATAAAGGAGGGAGAGATTTACTTTGTGACTGGAAAATTGAGCGTTCAGCTGGGTTGCTGAGGTACTAGTCACAATGTAGCCTACTTTGCCGAGTGAATATATCGGTGGTTGGATGGAACATGTTATTCTCTTGGGGGGCGAAGAAGGTGAAGGTCGTCGGAGATGCAGTTTCCTTTGTGATATGTCCCTCCATACGTCATCCCCCTGGCTATCGCGGGGTATCACCATAGACCTTGATATACGAGACTTTATTGCTCTAGCTTTCCTGTTGTCCTAGTGGAGGGAGTGATGAGACCTGCTCAATAATGTTGAAATGATTGAGGTTGATTGAGAAAAAAACCGAGGGCGGGTATCCCCCGCTATCTATACAGGAAAGCACTAGCCACCATTTCCTGGAGTCACGCGGGCTCACTCGCCTCACCCGCCACTTTACCGAGTGATGCATCATACCCCCCCACAGCCGAACATGCTGGATATGGAAGGACGCTCCAACGAGAAGCGAATTCAACGGGCGGGTGATAATCTGTGATGCGGGCACATTTGTGGCTTGTCACTGTTAGATATCATGGACCCTCCGCCATACCCTCCTGGCCCGGATATGTGAGATAAGCGTACCGGCAGTTTTCATTTAGTGAGGTACTTCACAGGTAGCCTATCTCCAACAGAAATCATCCGGCCAAGAGGGGCGCAAAACTACTCTCTAACTAGCTCTGATATAAGAGATCCAAGTCCGGACTTTGCGAATCCCCCAGAGACCTTTCTGAGCACTGCCGGTAATGATTGGACTAGTGCATACTTGCGCAGGATTAGATCCTTGTGCCTGAACCCGTCAGTGCTCACAAGAAAACCGGCGGAACAGGTCTCGGTTTGAAACCCCAAGTAGTTTATTTCCCGCTGGGGAAGGATACTTCCCAGATCCCGACATTTTCTTGGGCAGATTTGTTACTTCCTCAACCAGCTCTCTTACGCTCAGCAACCCGACGGACTGCCGTAAAAATTGTAATAAACGAAAAACATGTGATATGCCGTTGGACCCGCCTCCTCCGGTGAGGTCTAGCATTCCTCTCTCACAGGGGCTGAGCAGCTCCTTTTTTTCCTGTGCTTCCTTCCGGCGCTTTCTCCCCAGGGAATTCTGAGCTGCATAGCACATCCCTCCTTTATTACAGTTTTTACGGTATAGGATAAGTTGGCTCCATTCCTCCCTTGAACTCCGAGAGAAGCGCAACTCTGGTCCCGCGTGATCCCTCTCTATTTCTCTCTGAAAGGGATTTGGATATTGTAGCCCATAGAGCAGATGTCATCACAGCAAGGGCAGGCCGGCGGTAACGCCAGTTCATTCAACGCGCGGAACAGCAACAATATTGTCAACAACGATGTTCTCAACTTCACTATTCTCAATTTCATTAGACAAACGGGCTTCGATGGGCATCAAACCCTTCAGGGGCTATCACAATTAGACACACAGCAATGGCATCATGGTGCGCAGATCGGTCCACTTGGGAATGAGCTTGAGGCGGTGGTGGGGATGCTGCCAGAAGGGAACGTCGATCCCAGCACAACCGAGGATGAATATGATGAGAGGTCACACTTTTTGGCTGCGGAGAATGAGTATGAGGGGGTGTCGAGGATTCTGCTACAACGGGGGGGGGGGGGTACGCCACTATCGCGGGCTGCCGGGAATGGAGATGGGAGGCTGGTTAACATGCTGTTGGTGCGTGGAGATATCGATCCCGACACCCCCGACAACCAATATGGCCGAACGCCCCTATCGTTGGCCGCCTGGAATGGATATGAGGGAATCGCCAAGATGCTGCTGGAATCCAATATGGCCGCACACCTCTGCCGTTGGCTGCCGGGAATGGAGATGGGGGGCCTTGCTAACATGCTGTTGGAACGTGGGGATATCCGTCCCGACACCCCCGACAACCCATACTGTATGGCCGAACACACCGCCATCTTGCGCTGCTGCGGGGGAAAGGGTATAGAGGTGTGTGTGTGTGGGAAAGAAATTATACCAGTGTGTACCATATACTCATATTTATTAAATACCTGAGATTAACCACCACCTCCTCAATCGTCTAATATGGTGGCAGTTTAGGTGATGGGAACTCGAAAACCCCCCATTTCCGTTCCGAAAACATCCCGAGGGGAATTAGGGATATTTTCCTTCTTTCTTATTCTTTCCCCCTTTTTAATTAGCACATTCTGCCATTTCTCTCTATATATACTCTCTAGACAACCCGGTTCAATCTTAAATCCTAGTTTTTCATAAAAATGTTGCAACATACATAGCACTCATCATCACTCCAAAACGACACCCTCCCTTTAAAAAAATTCCGGCCGGTCAAATTCTTATGTGTTGATTATCAACTTATATTGTTTATTAGTAACATGTTGTTATACCTAAACTAGAGTCTTGATTTAACATTGGTCCTTCTAGGAACGCTCTCTACCACAGCATGGTATCACTAAGCATAGTCTAAAAGATATCATAATATCATAACAAAATTAATTTCCAATTCATCACCGACTATAACCTACTCTCACCAACCTCCCTCCATCCCTCCATCACAATTCTCAAGAGCGCATAATATCCCTCCAATAATCTTCCCGTCCCCACTACACCAGCCCCCTCCGCGCTGACGACCACCACATCAAAGACAAAAAAACACCCCCGCACACACAACATACACCAAGACAAGCGGCGCAGAAACCCAACACCAGTAACCACCCCACCCCATCCCCATCACTCAACCAGAACTCATCTCATGCACACACAATCTACTTAGGCAATAACTACAAAAACGCCCCACAATCCTCCATCATACATACAAAACTCACGACCCACCCAATCTCATATTATAATATCATACCTGGCCATTTTACAAAAAAGACTCCAGACGCTTAGCATCATAACCTACCCCAGCACAAACCCCGTCCGGAGACGTTTTTTTCTTTAAAAAAAAATCGCCCAAAGTAATGTATTTCCCGCCGCGGGTGAGGGCGTGCTGTATCCAAGAGTACTTTTCAAAATGAATGAATGAGAAGTTTGCCCTGCGAGACACCCCACCGAACGGAGGAACGGAATGAAGAATATCCCACCCCCCTATAAAAAAGTGAATAGATCCAACCCTCCTATGATATCGGACAACAACAAAGTAATCTTAAACCACCACCATCGAACAAAACTTCTCCTACCGAACCAATCCCCACAACATCTTACTTTATCCCCTCCCTTCTAAAGGCCAAAAGGCCAAAAGGCCAACTCGCCAATACACAATCCTGCCCCCTCCCCACCCCCGGGGATTCCTTGTATTATTACAAGGCGGGGCGAGAAGTTTTCCAGCATTAAACCGTCAAACTTCCTCACCCAGTGTCAACCCCCCCCCGCATAATACCGCTCCTATTCACAAACTAATCCACGCGCTCAACCCATTCCATCTATTGGTAGGCAGTGACGGCATAGATCCTCTTGGTGGTTCATGCATTATCACTCGCGACGCTTCGGGTGAGTTTGCTGCAGCGCGGAAAAGTGCACCATCATCGCCTCTCCCCCGGCACATGCACGATTAGGGCTGGGTGATGGAAGTGTGGCTCAGGTGGCTTGTAGTGCTTGGATAGCAAGAGAGGGGTGGGGGGTGGGGGTAGTTTGAGACGGGTACAGCACAGGTAGCATGTCTTGGGGTGGTAATGCTATGGGAATTGAATACAGGAGGGAGTTCAGGTGACACCACTCAGGAATACTAAGAAACACACCACCCCATCTAATATCATCTCATATTAATCAATCAATTCACGGGTATACGAAGCAACTAACTCACTACCTCAAAGAAAAGATGGAAAAGATGGAAAAGAAAAAAGAAAAACCGCAAAAAAGGCACTACGATTACTACAAAATGTCAATCCCGGATGGACAAAACCCATCGCTCCCCTCTCCCTACCCATAATCATCAACCAACCTCATTACCCCCCGCCTCAACAGGCCTCCAACCTAAATCATTTCCCCATACCTAAACCAAAAGTTCAACCCCACCGCCACCAGCAAAAGCCCACACAACGCCGTGGGTCCATATTTGTCATGATACCTCACAGCCCGTCTCTTACTAATTTTATCCACGCGCCAAAGGTAAAGCCCCATACTGTACAGGAGAGCCAAGACGGCTACAACGGTAAAGCCCCAGGCAGAGTACATCGATAGTCTGTCGCCGAAATTCAGGAGCGTGCCTGCAATTGCGCCCAGATAGACCGAGAACTCAAACCACGAGAGGAAGGTACGCTCTGCCGCAAAGTAGACTTTTGGCTCAACGCGAACGGGGACGAAGATACCTGTGATGAGGCGGTTAGCAATGATACTCAAAGTAATTGTAGGAGAAAAGGGGGGTTACGTTTGCCCGGGGGAGCCTTGAACTTTCGAGAATACGTCATTCCTTGAACCGGTGCTTGAGGGTTTATAACGGTAGTAGTGGTGTTTCGTCTAGCTGCTGCTCCCAGGCCGCTCCAGACCTTTCCGGCAGCCCCTTTGACTCTCTTCCCCAAGCTCCTCTTCCTTGCACCATTTCTTGTCCCGGTTTCATCTTCAGAGTCATCATCTTCGCTGTCGTAGAGCGGATACTCCTCTCTGGGAGCATCTCCCACACGCTCTTCTTCATCTTGAACACCTCTACCTCCGCCATTGGTCCTCTCGACACGGTCAGTCTCGTTCATTGGCTCTCGAGCATCAATCAATCTCCGCGAAGGGTCACGGGACAGACGCGATCCTTCAACGTCGCTAGCATCCTCGTCAGAGTCGAAAGGATCATCCGAAGAACCGCTACCAGTCTGATTCGGCCTTTCAATTCCGAACTTGTGAGTTGTAGGCTTCCTGATGTCAATATGCATCTGGGGTAACCAGAAAGGAAGCAAGTCAATCTGGTCCGGGTACAAGGTCGCCGTTCCGTGAATAAATTTGGAGAATTTAGGAACCGCTTCGACAAGATGGGAGGAGGTGAGCTCTCGAACCCATTCTGGGGGCTCCTGACCGGCTTGAGTTTGCAGCTTGACTTCCAGAACGGCGTACGGGAAACGCTCAATATCTTTAGCAGGAAGTTGGTTGAATGGCCAATCAATGCCAATATCCATTCGCCTCCAATTATCGCCAGAGCGCTTAGTCCCATCCCAATTATCCTCACGGATCAAAGACAGCTCCGTATCAAGCGAGATACGCACCCGGGCATCACCCGGCAGTTGGAACGCAGTACGATTATAAAACGACCTAACAGCGGGGGACAATTCCTTGGCGAGGGTGGTATACTGCACTTCCCTCGCCAAGGCTTCCAGAGCTTCAATCTCCTTGACGTTCTTCTTCCCTTCCTTTCGCATCTTCTCAAAGGCCTGTCCAACCGAATACTCACCCTTGAGGAAGGCATTGACATTCTTTTCCTTCAGCGCAAACCGCGCTTTGACACTCTTCTCTCCAGTCCAATCCTCACGGTGAGTCTTTCGCTCCACAAAAACGGTCGAAACGTCCATCCCACCGTACCACCGAAGACGAACTGCCTCGGCACCCTCATCCTTACGTAAACGCCCGAGGTAGAGCTCAAAATCCCGGTTATCGTAATAGATCGACGAGATTGCGGAATCCTGTTTCTCAAACTCCTTATTCGGGTTGAACACGAGCACCGGCAGATGCTATCCAGACGCAATCAGCATTATCCGAGTAAATCGACCTACTTAGTTCCACGCCATACCTTTAGAATGATCAATTTCAGCTCCGTAATATTATCCGGGTGAACCCAGTACTTTGTTGTTTGTCTGATAAAGTTCTGTTGAGAGCCTCCAGCACTACTATCACCCTGAGTTGGGTTCCCCCTAGTCCTCACCAGATCGTACAATTTCGAAAGTTTCACGATAAAAGCGTCATAGTTATCCTTAAAGAATGGCTTTGCGTTGAGTCTTGCCGAGAAGATTGGCCTAAGCGGCCACCCGGTTTGTTTCTGCTATCGGTCAGCCACGGCCCAGATATCAACCTCACTAGGGGCTCTGTCCAGAAAAAGAAAAGTGATGGAAAAAAAATTTCTCACATCATGCTTCTTGATAATCTTTTGAAACCCCGTATAGTTCAATTGGGTAAACTTGGCCAAGTCGTGAACATCAGCGATAATATCACTCAGGTCCTCCTCGAGCATCTCAAAGTCCTCCTCGGTCGGACCAGTCGGGGCCTCCCCCGCCCTCCCCTCGCTAGCACCCGCTAAGGCCTGATTCTCCCTGCGCGCAGGGGGCCGTGAGTCCAGCTGCTTGACGACGTCTTCAACCTCCTTCTCGGAAGCCTTAATCCTTCGAACGATCTCGCCGGACTTGACCTTTTGGAAGGTAAAGACCTTGTCCAGCTCCGCTTCCAGGACCTCCACGAAGGCCTTCTCGTCCTCTTCTGTCCACGTCCTTGGTGTGGAGGAGGCAGGGTTGGTGCCGGGCGGGTAGAGGCGGGACTTGAGCTCGAATTTCAAGTCATCGTAGGAGATGTAGTGGTAGTAGTAATCTGTAGAAAAAGTGTGAGCAATTGCAGCGGAAGGAAGGGCATTTTCTCGGGGCCGGAAAACAAAACAAACCTTTGATCAAAGACGTCCGAAGCTGCTGACCGAACCTAAGCAGACGAAAGCTTAGCTACACCACTCCTTCAAAGCAGGGGGTGAGGCAAAGCGGAGCGAGGATTCCAAAGAAACATACTTCATGATGTAAAACCCACGTAGTGGAAAACAGCCCTTTTCCTCAATTCCGACCCCAATTGGAGCAGGAGAACTCAATCGGAGGGGCCTCACTAAATAAAATGAAAATAAGAATAAAAGCGATGGCCCTTGGTCTCGAAAGATCAATCCCCTTATCCAACCCGGAGTCCGAGGAGATTGGCACAAGTGTCCGGTAGCCTGAGAAAAGGTGGGAAGGAGAGGAAAAACAGTATCAAGAGTAACAAATCATCACCAAGATCCACGGGAGAAAAGGAAGATGGCGGGAGGGTAATTGGAAAACAGCCTAACCTAACCCAACCTCAAACTCAACACCCCCGCAGCACGGCCGGATGCGACAAGAGAAAAACGGTCTTGGCGCTAATAAGTGAATCCTTGAGGCGCCCCGCGAGCACGATACGACACGATGTGATAATATTATTTGATGATAGGATTGTAGCCCTCCATCGGGATGGTCAATGTGATGCTATGTGGCGCAATGGAGTGACGGCGTGGGGACGGGCAGGCTCTCGTGGTTGGTGATGCTAAGCTTCTCCTTCCGCAAGCTCACGGTGAGTAGGTACCTGCAGACCAAAGGCGGTCAATCGGTATGCTCCCACAGAGGCACAAACAAGCATCTCTTCACCCCTGCCCTGCTATTGTAATATCTCCCGAACCCACTAGCCCTGTCAGCCCAGCACAAGTTTAGTTTGACAAGTTATAGTAGCAGAATTCCCAATTCCAGCTAACGAGATCCAACACATCCAGTGGATTTATGCTAATTCTCCCAACAGCTTTTAACCCAGCCGACGGAGACAGTGGATTTCAAGATATTTTACCCTATGTCCAGGGAGATGTTTTCGTGCAATACAGGGATTACTCCAGTATTTCGTTGGTCAACCGCCCTTGTCTTGCACCAAAACATCTCCTGGCACTTGTACTCGTACAATACCAGTGCACGAGGACTTTGTGAATTATCACCAACACGAACCCACCAGCCACCCATTACGAAAGTATCAGGACAAGAAAGCCATCTCCACCCCCTTCCCTCCTCCATCTGTCCCTAACGCAAAACAGCTCAGCAACTCCACCTTATCACCACACCAACCCAAACCAGAAAACCAAACAACGCACAGTATTAACCCGGATAAGAGCAACGCCTTCCTCTTTTGCCACCACTCCCTCTCAAGATAGGAACCGCCCTCGACCAACGCAGGCAGGATCTGCTCTAGCACCAGCGCCCATACAAATCCACAACCCACTTTCTGACCATACTTCTTCCCCCACGAGCGCCCAATCCCACTTACTGTAGCAACCAAAGAAGCAAAAAAAATGAGCGAAAAAAGTGTGAAAAAGAGAAGGAAAAGAAAAGAAAAGAAGGAGAGAAAAAATCAGCACCCAGAAATCTCAATCGACATCCAACAAATAAACCACGGGGAGAGCGAGAGAAAAAAGGCAAAGTTTGCAAGAGCAACTCGGGAGGTTGTTCCCAACGCAATAAGTATCATACCCAAATACCATAGGCTCCATCCGCCCCACTTTCCCAAGCCGATCGGACGGGCCGCCCTCGTCAAAAGAAAGAGAGAAAATTCGTAGAGAGCGATTCACCTTTAGGCCCAATCTACTTCTCCGTCCGATACAGGGCACAGCAGAATGTCACGAAGGAGAACTATGATATTAAACAATCGAGAAATCGCCGATGGTCTACAGTCCCTCGCAAAATTCTCGTCCCGAGAGTGGCGGCATTGCATCCTTCCTAGCGACGTTTTTCCCCGTCTTGGTGGCTTCAATGGGATTTTGCTAATCTACCATTAGTCCAGCCCTGAGCTTCACGATACCATTCCTACGCTTGCTCTCAAGGTCATAGTTTCTATTCCAATCTACAATAATCTCGTCTCAAGTACTGTACAAGCACACTCCTGTATATTATGCAATTGCCTAGTTTTTATGCAGCCATTCTCGCGACCAGAGAACCCCGCGACGCCGCAAGAGACTGTAAAGCGTTTATCATGCGCAATAATGTGGCGTTCCTTTCGTGAAACTGCATGTGGCGGTGTCGTGGCGTGCGCACGGCACGGGATCATTCTGATTCGTGTAGCGTGGGGTCACTGGGGTGTGTGCATGTCACTGCAACACGGAGCAAAACCTGCCCTCCCGGAAAATCTAGCCACGCCGAATCATCAACCATCAACATCCGAGAAAGGGCTTCAAAAATAATCCCCCCCCGGCGAATTTGCCGAGAATCCCCTTTCCAAAGTTACTAATCACTTTTATCTCATTCTCATTTCATCCAGCAAGGTCGAAACCAATGATTACGATAGAATCCAGTTGCAGAGGGCTGTTTAATACTTGTAAAGTTGAAAGACATCTCGATTCCGACTCTAACTTCAACGACGGCCAGAACTTGCTACACGACATGACCTTACTCTATGTGAAATCAAAAATCATGAATTTGGAGGGTAGTTCTAATCTATTGTTTGAAAATAATTTTACCAGAGGAAAAACCTTCTCCCATCATACCTTTTCAAAAAGAGACCAGAAATTTTATACCAGGTTAGTTCGTGAGTGTAGGTTTTCTCCATTCGCACCATACCATCACCAGAATACATCCACTCTCCACCACGCGCAAAACAAAGAAACAAAGCACCCCCCACCAAACCCCTCCCAAAATCTCCAAATCCATCAATCACCCATCTATCATAATATCATATCATACACTCCACCAGCATCATATCATACAATAGAGTACACCACAACAACCCCCCTCAACACCCACCCACACAGCACCCACCGGCAGAACCCCCCCCCCTCCCCCTACGCCCGCAAGCCACGCACATACAAGTCAATACCGCTACCAGCGCCAAACAGCCGATCCCGATTCCAGCGATTTTGCCGGCCGATAGAGCTGTAGATAGATGCCTTTGTGTTAGATGTATGTGTGTGTATAGATTATATCCACCGGGGAATGGGGAGGAGGGGTAGCGGGAGGAAGGGGAAGAGGAGTACAGTACAATGGTGGTGGCCCGCGGTGCCGTTACTTGTATTATTCCCTACGGGGAATACGGAGATGGAACGCTTGGTTGTGGGGGGAGGTTGGTGGGTTGCGCTTGCGGCTGCTATTGTAGAGTATAGCTGTGATGCCGATAGTCAGAGCGGATTAGCAAGCTACTATTATTCAACTACTACCAGCAGCGACAGCGACAGAGGAGGAAAGTACTCGTACCAAAAAGAACAAAAAAGCCATCACCCCAAAACGCCTGTCCACCCACATCATGCTTTCTCTCTTTCTTTCTTTCTTTCTTTCAACACAGCGGTGCTACTAGCTATGACAGCACACACCCACGGGCAAACTCCACAGCTAAATATCTACTATAGCAGACCAGAAATTAAAGACCTATACTCCCTCTTATATACCCCTCAGCCTAACCATCCCCCGCCAGCTCACTCACCCAGCCCAATAGGCCACAACAAAAAACCCTCGCATCCCCCGCCCAGCGAATAAGCATAACTCAAGTATTAATAGCACCACAGTTCCACTCCGCCTGTCGCCATCCTTCCTTCCTCCCTTCCTTCAGCTACACTTTCCGAGTGAGACTTCGTGATTGGTGCGTGGTCCTGATGGCTATTTGGTGGTGGCTGTGCTGGGGCTTTTTACTGGGAGTTGCCGTGCAGGGTGTGTGTAAGCAAGCATTCAGCCCTGGATGGATGGAGTACCGTGCTCGGGTACTACCGCATGTCCTTGGCTGTGGAATCGTGAAAAAGTGACCTTTCTTCGGAAGTTCCTATTTCCCACCCAAAGAATGCCTGCGGTGAAAGGTCAAGCGAGATAAAAATCAAAGAAAAACCACAATGAAAATTGATGAAAAGGGGGGGATGCGGATATTTTTTGCGGATGGATGATGTTCTCTCTCCTCCGCTTGTCCTCCTCAAATACCGTAGCCCCTTTTTCTATGGAGCTAAGCTAACAAAACAACGGTATATCAAACATTCACGATGTTTTCTGTTGTTCCAGCGTAACTTTTCCCCATGGTCATCCACGTGACCGACAGTACCATGGTAGAAAAGGGCGGAAAAGGATGAGGAGCGCTGATCGATTAGGAACAAGTGGAAAAGTGTGTGGGGGGGTGTTGCAGGATTCCGTTAATATTGGGCAGTTGCACTAAGTGATTGTCCATACATCTATATATTTTATAGGGCAATAATGAGAGTAAAGGAGGAGAGGGGATACCGGTAGGGTGCTTTTGGGTAGCCCTTCTGAGAGATATCATGCACAAGCTCTACCAATTTTGTCATGATCTGAATGGTTGAGTGCTATCATACTTGCAAGATACTTGTACCCATCCATTCGATCTAGATTTCAGATGTCTATCATACAATGACGGTAATTTTTCCACTTACCAGTATGCAACCTATCTCATCGCTGATCTATTTTCCGCCCTTTTCTACCATACCCTAGTATCATAAGTAAAGCGGAAGGAATGAAAAAGGCGTCTATCATACTTGTATCATGGGCAATATTGTAGCGTTCCGTTCGTGAAACCACATGTGGCGGTGTGGTGGCGTGCGCACGGCACGGGATCACTCTGATTCGTGTGGAGGCCTGTCACAGTGCCGCAAAAAAAAAACCTGCCCCACCCGGAAAATCTAGACACGCCGAATCATCATCAACCATCAACATCCGAGAAAAAAGCTTCGAAAATAATAATCACCCCGGCGGGTTCGCTGAGAATCCCCTTTCCAAAGCCACTAAGTTAATCACTTCCATCTCACTGATCCCATCGGCAAATCCAAAACCAATGCCGGGAATCCAGTTGCAGGGGACTGTCTAGTATGATATGATACTTGTGAAGTTGAGCGACGTGCTCAATTCCGAACTTCTAACTTTAATAATAATAATTAGAACTTGCTACGCTACATGGCCTTCGCTCTATGGGAGATCAAAAATCATGGACTTGGAGGGCAGTTTTATTTAATCTATTGTTTAAAAATAATTTTACCAGAGGAAACTTTATAATATGATACCAGGTTGGCCGCGAGGACAGGTTCCTGCCATCCGCACCATACCAGTATCCTACCCCATCTACTGCACACAGCCCAAACATCACCACCACCGGCACAGTACTATACATCCATCCCCTACCACGCGCAAAACAAAGAAACGAGGCCGCCCCCTCCCACAACTCTCCAAACCCATCCATCACCCATCTATCCCTCTATCATACACTCCACCAGCATCCTACAGTATCTATCATACAGCACCCCACAACCCCCTCAACACCCACACCCGCACCCACCGCACCCACCAATACACTCTCCAACCCCCCCAATACAATCTCCAAACCCCTCAACACAATCCCAATCCCAACCCCCCCT
>Ga0307509_10006432_pt1 | contig 15816 bp, 13 predicted proteins | sample 10_EM_MG_FD_202245 | JGI IMG/M metagenome (GOLD analysis project Ga0307509, IMG submission 202245) | Populus trichocarpa ectomycorrhiza microbial communities from riparian zone in the Pacific Northwest, United States - 10_EM | ecosystem: Host-associated > Plants > Roots > Unclassified | place...
CTTATACGACTTTCTGTTCATTTTATATTGTCATCGGGTCCTTCTCAGGTGGTTTCGGTGACCAGAAAACAGAGATCAGGATCGGCGATAATATCTTTACCAATTTGATTGTTAGCACGGGAAGTACAATTGGCGTTTATTTCCTAATGAGCTTCCTCTATCTTGATCCTTGGCATATGTTTACGTCCGCACTCCAATACTTTATGATGTTGCCGAGCTATATTTGCACTCTCCAGGTCTACGCATTCTGCAATACGTGAGTGGTTTCATTTATTCCTGTTCAATTGGGGTTTATCGGATATTGTAGCTGACAATAATAGCCACGACGTCTCATGGGGCACCAAGGGAGACAACAAAGTTTCAGTGGATCTTGGAGCGGCCGTTGGATCAAAAGGCGACACCGTCGAATTGGAAATGCCATCTGAGCAACTGGATATCGATTCTGGATACGATGACGCGCTACGCAATCTCAGAGATCGATTGGAGGTTCCGGTGGAACCCATGACAGAGGGTCAAATCAAGGAGGATTACTACAGGGCCGTCAGAACTTATGTCGTCGTCGTATGGATGGTTGCCAATGCGATCTTAGCAATGACCGTCACAGAGGTCTACGGGCTCACTGGTATTGGAAATAACTTTTACCTCAAAAGTAAGCCTCCCCACCTTTATACATTACTAGCATTCATCTATCCCTTACGCGGCGATGACTGACTATGTGCCTGTCCGAATTGATTTAGTCCTCCTCTGGTCTGTCGCCGCACTGGCTGTTTTTAGAGCCCTGGGATCTAGCGCGTACTTGGTACTCCAGGCCATCCACTCTTTCGTTGAAGGCCGCATGAAGTGGGATTCGAAGACCTTCGCGGAGAATTTCCAGCCACCATGGAAGAGAAAACTCAGATTGGCTGGCGTGAGTCAGAGTAATCTTGCGAGAGCGTAGTTGACGCATAATGTCTTGTAGCCCTTTGGAGTTTTATTTATTTCTCTAATGACTTTGTTTTGTTTACTTTATCGAGATGAGTGATGCGTATCAGCCGCTGCGTGAATAGCGTTGTGGGAACTGGAGGGAAGGGAGGGCGTGGAGGGGTCATATCATTTCAGGGGCTTTTTTGAAACTTGAGTTTTTCTATTTCAGAATGTTTACCTGGGGTAGATTTCGGTTTTTGTTCGTCCTTTTCGTTTTCATTTGATAAGATATTATACCCCATCTGGTGACTCCGATATTACGATTGTTGGAATATGGTTTTTTCTTCTTTCTGGTTTATTACGGTTGGACTGGGATTGGGCTTGGGGTGGGAGGGAGGTTGGGTCACGGTTGGTAGGTATGATATGATAATGATGAGTACAGTACAGTAGGTAGCTTAACCTATGCGAGTTTGAATCCGATGTATTTAATTGGTGTGATAATATGCAAGGAACGAACAAAATGAGGGGGCTTGAGAGTCCGTCGCCTTTGTTAGTACGGAATACTGTAGCGCTGCTGTGACAACCTGGAACAGCTTGGGATTAAAGACCAAGATTTGATGTTCGTCTTGTTTTTTACACAGTGAATGGATAATACAATAGCTTTTCCTAAGTATCGTGCATTTGTTCTGGTTGTGATAGTTAAATTGACGGTGTGTGTGTACTCTAGAGGGTTGTCTTCTTTCTGGGGATAATCATTACTTGGGTATAATAGTGATATTATTATTATCATAAAGGATCAATATTCAATTTCGTGTGTTATACAGGTCCTTCCAACTGGGGCACGCTTGGGGATTGAGGTTCTGGGATGTGAATGATATGTGTATGTATTCCCCCTAACTAACATACTGCAGAGCACGTAGATATAGGTTTGCGTGATACGTACAGTATTTTATGTTTTGTCTGAGAGTGTTGATTGATATTTTCCTCATGCTGGGTTCCGAGGTGATAGGTATGATATTTTGTAAGGTATTTGTGGGGTTTCCTTTTTGTCTTTCTTTTCTTCAAGAGATTCTTTTCTTCAAGAGAAGGGTTTTTATAAGGTGATAATAATAATAATATTATTATTATTGTTATACTCGCAGTGTCGAAGCGGTTTTAGTTTAAAAGAACTGCTATTGTATGCCGCACTGATTCGAGAAAAAGTGCCAAATTTTTCGCGGTATGCAATAGCAGTCCTTTTTTTTTTGATATATATATTTATTTATTTAAAAAAAAAGGACACTTCGACATTGTGAGTACCGTATGTATAGTTGTGTTTTTTGCTGGGTAAATAAGGGATGTGAACAGGCTGTGGAAAGGAGGAATGATTGTAGTATTGTGGTATTAGATGTACGGATTGGAGGGGGTGGATGGGCTTGCAACTGCATAAGTTACAGGTTAACTAAATACCGGTACTTGAGGTTATGAAGGGATTTGGAGAGAAGTGTAAACCACAAATCCGTGCATTCTTCTATACATGGTAAGTTGATATTTCATTGATGGAACTATATCTTAACTTACACCTTAAATTCTGTCGTCTCAACTCCCCCCCCACTCTCGTTCTTGTGAGTTGCATATCATAAGGCAGGAAAAGGACGACGGGACCTTTTATCGGGACCTTTTATCGTGATACTAGGACAGGATCAGCGTAAATGGAGGAACAATGAATTGGCAAGGAAATTAGTTATGATAAGGTTTCTTTTCTTTCTTTCTTTCTCTCCTCCTTTTTAGTTGCCACACTTCGCGATGGTCACCGTTATTTACAGTATCATAACCAAGGATAAAAGGCTTGTGATTCAATCTCCTGCTGGTGGGGCGTATATATTATTATTATGGTATTATTATTATTCATATTATCGTACCTTCCGAGTTATTGATGACTGGAATTTACACCTATTTATTATATGATATCATACGAGAAGTCGCTCAATTGTGAAGGAGTACTGTACCGGTATTGTGAGCTGGGTTGTGATCATAATAATACCGAGCAGGTAAAGTTAATTTATGGCATGATATGATACGGTAACTCACAATACCGGTAGGGTTTAGGAACAAGTAGGTTACATACGGTACGCGCTTGCTAATCCAACGCGTTGTTCGTTCTTGGCATCCTGGTAGACCTTTATTTACTTGACCATTGGTATCTACCACCACCCAAAAGTTCCTCTTCTTTTTCTCCTTGCTTTCATTGTTTACTTGTTTTTCCTCCGCGGACGGAAGGAGAAGAACGGCCATAACAACCACAACAACAACGGCAACAACAACAACAACTATTTGAGAGACAGTGTACGGTACTTTTTCAACATCACCTCATCTCATCTCATCTCGCTATCTATCCCCAATCAATCCAATTCCTGCTGCCACGGTGATGCCGTCCAAACGCCGGGCACCAGCTCAAACCCTCAGCGAGCACATCGAGTCTAGTGATGAAGGGAGTGATAAAGTTGACGGTACGTCTCATAATTCATCCACTTGATTATCGTTCGGCAATTAACATACTTGCGCTAGCTACAGCCCTTCCCCAAAATGTCCCTGCAAAGCGTTCCAGTAGGAGGTCCGCCCCTACTGCCACTGCGGCTGAGACGATAGTAGTAGCAGCTGTGGACAAGAAAGGGAAAAAACCGACAGCAGCAGCAGCAGGAGGGAGAAAGAAGAAAGCTGCGGTGAATAGAGCTGAAGAACCGACTGAAGATGAGGACGTTCCCGGTGCCGCTGAAGAAGAAGGTGATGAGGGGGGTGAAGAAGGTGAATTAGAAGCTCTGCCGGTAAAGGGTAAGAAGAAAGCGACTACGACTGGTGGGAAGAAAGCTACAACGGCAGCAGCGACAAAGAAAGCTGCAGCTGCGGCAGCAGTGAAGTCTAAGCCGAAACGTGGAGCTAGGAAGGTTGAAGTTGAAATTGAAGGGGATGATGAAGGGGAGGGAGCGGCGGAAGAGGAGGTGGAAGCTCCAGCACCAGTGAAGAAAAGAGGCGGTGGGAGGAAAGCTGTGCCGGTGGTGGCTGCTGTTCCAGTTGAAGCGGCGGCAGCGGCAGTGCCAGTGGCGGAAAAGAAGAAGCGTATGACGAAGAAGGAGAAGGACGCTGTTGCTGCTGCTGCTAAGAAGGCGGAAGCGGAAGCGGAAGAGGAAGAGCAAGAAAAGGAGGTGGAGATTGCCGAGGCACAGTATATGCCTATGCAGCTTGACAAAGAGGCAGTGGACGGTGAGGATGATGCGATGGAGGTTGAAGCGACACTAACGCAAGTCTACTCTGCTCCCGCCGTTGCTTCGAAAAAGGCCGCTGCTGTTACTGTGAAAAAGGCTCGTGCGCCAAGAGGTAAGGGCAAGGCCGCAAAAGCCACTGACCCCGAAGTAGTTGAGGAAGATGACGGTGACGATCTATCGCTCCCGGCGAAACCTCCAACTCTCGTCGCCCCAAAGAGAACTGGCCGTGGAGCCGCTAGTGGCGCAGCAGCAACAACAGAGGCGGGAGGTGCAGGTACCGAGACGGAAGCCTACAAATCTCTCGAAAAGGACTTCCGTGAATTGGAGACCCAATATAAAAAACTCGAGTACGTGCGCGAGACAGAGGTCGAGAAGACATTCGCAAAGTTTCGGAAGAATGCCGAGACGAAAGCTAAAGGTTTCCTCCTCCCCTCCAGATCTCCCCTAATACGGACCAGTACTAAATACCGCGATAGAAGCAGACAAGCTCATCAGCTCCCTCCAAACAGACCTGAACGCTCAAGCCCTCTTGGCTGGCGAATCCAAAACCCTCAAAAAGAAACTCGCCGCGAAGGAAGCCGAACTGACGAAATTGCAGGGCAAGGTTCAGGAACTGCAGAGGAGTCTGCAGGAGCAGCAGAATGAAGCTAAAGTCTTGTCGGCGAAGTTGATTGTTGCCGAGAATAACAGTAAGCGTAACGCTGTGGCGATTCCGGGGAGTGCGGTTAAGCCGAAGGGCGGTATAGGCGGTGGTGCTAGTGGCGGGGGAATGGCGGGCGCGGGACAAGCCGCAGAGGAAGCGTGGATTGCCAAGGTCAAGGAGGAGTTGTTCCAAGACTTGACCGGGTTACTGGTTATGAATGTTAAGAAGGAAGCCCGAAAAACGGTGTTTGAGTGTTTGCAGACTAGTTCTACTGGTGGTTTGTTCTCTCTTCCCCCAACTTCTGTATAGGATAATCGGTCTCCCTACTAACGACTAACAAAAAACCCAGTAACAATACACTTCAAACTCCAAGTCCCCGACTCCCTCTCCACCACGACCACGACCACGACCTCCAACTCAAGACACCAGCGTAAACCCTCTGTGCCCCCAGACTCCAAACCTACAGTGGATGAAGACGAAGACGAGAGTAGGGACGAAATCGTCTACGTCCCCCTGCTGGACCAGCAGCGGGATAAAGCTGTCATCGCTCTGCTCCCAGATTACCTGAAGCTCGAGATTGGCTTCAAGAAGGAGCAGATGAGCGACTTTTTTGCAAAGATTACGGCTTTCATGATGAACATGAAGACTAAGCATGTTCTCGGCGACGATTCTGGGGAAGAGGAGGGTGATGACGATGACAATGAGGAGGAGGAAGGTGAGGAGGGGCAAAGGCAGAGGGGTGATGGTGATGACGATGATGATGACGAAGTTGGAGATGCTTAGTTAATTGTGGCATGCTATGGACAGGTGGGATTAGATTGGAACACGATATCTTTGTTCGTGTGGAGTGGAAATTATTTAATTTTTCCCCTTCTCTTCACTTCTTCTCCCTTGCATAGAAAACTAGCGCATTGGGGTCTTTTTCTTTTCTTTTTCTTCCCGTCTTTTCGTCCTTTCGTATGCCTGTTGGTCCGGTTCTGCATCCAGGAGGGGGGATGAGTGAGACTTTCTATCTCTTCTCCTTCTGGTTGAATCTGTTAGTCCGCCCTGCATCGAACATCTGAATGTCATTTTTCTTCTTTCCTCTCTAAGGGGAAAATTTGGAACCCCCCACAAACTCCTTAGTAATCCCCATTCTTACTGGGTCAAATCTAGTAACCAAGTGTACCACCACAAAAAAAGTAATGTGCCGGCCAGACCAAACCGTTGCCCCTTTCAAGCTGTTACACAGGATTCGAAAGCTTGGAAGGTTCGGAATTGACTTGACCTCGCAATGTTTCGCAGCTTTGGTTCGTTCATTTAATGACGTGGGTAGGTTATGCCCTGCCACTTGGATCCATCCAGCGGAAGGCGAGGGAAGTGGGTTCGGTATATCAATTGTAAGGCAGGTTAGGCTAGGTAAGCATGCGCGCGGTGAGTAAGAAATCACATTGCGTGAGGAATTTTCGAGAGACAGATCCTGATCTTTCCTTTGGTTGAAGGGGGAATTGATCCACCTATCAGTTGGCGCCACTTTATGTTCTCTTGGAGACCCGCTTTTCACATTTCTCCCCCTTCCTTTTTTCTTTCTTTTTTTTTTTCCTTCTCTCCTCTTCCCCGGCCTAAACCAACCACCAAATTTCGAAGGGAGGGATTGATTATTATGACAATGGTGATTGTGATGATAATGGTGGTGGTGGGGTGATTTTCCTCAGGTACTTTCGGAGGCAAAAAAGGGATGCTGTCAATGTGCCAAACATAGGAGAGAAGTGCAATTCATCTTCGCCCTGGACACGATGTCCTAGATAGTTGCCGTCAGCTTCTGCCGGTTGACGATGTCTTTTTTTTTTTTTTTTTTTTGATTGCTGGCAACTTGTGCGGCTTCAGGGGTAACTGTTAGTCCTTGTGCTATGCTAGTCGAACGGCCTTACAGTCGGTATCTGAGCTCCGATTGGGGAGTTGGCCGTTCCGGGGCATAATTAGTCGGTGTATATCTGGTGATGTACAGTTCTGGCGCCCGCGGTCGGCGGCGGGGCTCTTCGACCGGCGAGTGTGTACGAGTACAATCGCCTTGCTCCGCATCTATTCGAAGATCTTGGCTGGCAGAAAAATACGATCATGTGGTTACTGTTGGGAGATTTGGGAACCTCAGGTTACCTGGTAAAGCCTATCATGTATTCCCAATTCCGATGGGGTAAGCGCGAATCCATTGGGCAATCCAATCCAGGTGCGTGCCACTGGAACCCATACCCCACTACCAACGTGTGCTTTTTCTAAGAGGTGATGTCAGCATCTCCAGGTGGCTGCTCCGGTAGTCGCACCCGAGGGGCAGTTTTCTTCGTACGATCATATGTATCTCGCTCAGGCGGCGTTATAGATCGGAGACGGGATCCCACGTTGTCTCACCGAAGCCATGCGCAACCAGCACGAGTCGCGTCAGTAGGGAAGGCGCTCCTACCGGCGTGATCGACTGGAGTGGGCTGCCATGGGGACTGAGGGGTTAGTAATGTGCTTGGCTCCTTGGAGAGAAATGAACTTCGACGATGGTTTCCTGAATTGACAGCGGTCAATGTTTACTCGTGGAGCTGACTTAGGACGTCACAGGGATTTACGGGTACCTTGCCGATACCCGATGTGGATCGAAGGAGACGGGGGAAGCCTCCTTTCTCCGGAAGACTGATGTTTCCGCGACAGTAGGCGATAGAGTTTCCGTGTCCTCTGAGAGTTGCATCGGCTTCCACGCCCCCCTGACTCGTCAGCGCTGGTTTACCGAGGGGTTCTGTTCTCATGTAAAATCGGGAGCTTGAGATTGATTTCGGGTTGATTCTTGCACTGAACGTACTTCTTCGTGCCCTGGATAACAGGAGAGAAGGCGGGCACAGGCCGTTATACCTTCAGACTACTCTAAGTCGTTCTGAGGGGTAGATGACTTGTGATTCGCTGATTTCTAGGCTTCTAACTGGTCGGATAACCAAATCTTGTGCTATCAGCTTTTCAGATAGCCAGGATTGCAACTCGAGGTGTTTGTTAGAAATGGCCAGATGGAATCGGTATCTGTCGCTATGCAAAGATCCGCCCCCACGCCTGCCTCGAGTGATCTATTGTGATTCCTCTTGGAAGCAAATGTTGGCCTAAGATCACCAAAGAAAAATATTAGACTCTGGAAGGCCCCAAACAAATAACACGTCCAACTGCTCAGAGCGCAGATAAAATTTCATCCTCGGAATACCTAGTCCATGTGTGTAAGGAGGAGCCCTTGGGGCCGGTAGAAGCCCGGATAGATACCTGCCGAGTGAGAACCTATGGTGTCACTAGGAATGTAGCGTTAGGAGAATTTGAATGGGATGCGCTGTAAGGCGATGCCACCCAGTACTAACCCCCACGTACGCCCCCACGGAGGTTCGGTCAGCCTGCTAGTACTTCTAAACATGCAACGTCAATATGGTTTCTGAAACGACGATAAGTGTGTTTCAGGTGCAGATGCTGCCAATGAGAACCATCATTAGTTGATACTTTTCGGTTATCTTTCCGTGCTCTGGATTCTGAGGAAGGGGCTGAATGGGCCGTCATTCGTTTCGATGCGCAATGAATCTTATGATGAACGGACATTGTTCAACAAAACTAGCATATAAGAAAGTCTTTAGATAAATTCAAACGGGGAGGGGGGGGGGGCGAGAACTACTCGTAATTGAACAACCCTTGTGAACACGGTTGCTATTGCATACCGCTGGAGTTCAGTTTTTTTTGCTTGGATCCTGGTGTCATGCTATAGTGGTCGTGTTCAAAAAGGTCGTTCAATTATATGAGTACTTGGGGTGTGCGGTAGGGTGCCCAAGGAAACCATGGAAATGCTCTGACAAGAGAAGGGGGTGGGGGGCTTCCGGTCTCGGCGATATTCTTCTGTATTCGGATTGGCTCGGTGCTTTACTGAATATTAGAACGAGCTTGTTAACTATAGAAGGTTACACCGAAGTACCGGTATAATTTTTCTCGGGACCTATTGGCTCTTCACAGAAATATCTTTTGGGATACACAATTCCTGAGGAGTTTTTTTTTGAAAAGTTGTAGAAATCAATGCCTGATAGTATAGCTGTAGTTTTGAAGGTAAAGGGAGGCTACACAAGGCATTAGCTAGATTTCTTGACTTTTAATTTTAATTTTTATTATTTAACTTATGTATAGAGTTGATAATTAAGGGTTGATTGTGGACAATTCATTGTTGCCGGTTGATCGTGAAGAATCAGTCGTTGGGCCGAGCTTGCGCGAACGATCAGTTGCCAACCGGCAACCCCACTACCCCACTACTGGGCCCTATGGCGCAATGATCGCAATTAAACATGTCTCGGATCACGAACACTTCTGACTAGGGGCTGGGGGGTACTGTACACGTTTTAGGCGACCCCCACCATACCGTGGCATCCACTCGAGTTGGTTTAGATATCGGGAGCTCTCCCTAGAAAGAAAAAAGGAACTGGAGATGCTCAGCCCGGAGGTTCGAAAGGGGAAGAAGGAAGGTAGTAAAAAAAAAAAAAAGAACCAACTATCTGCTGCCAGAGGAACTCACCTCCCCGGATCACCCTTCTCCTTGTCGATTTCAAGCCTTTTCTTCCCGGGAAGGCGGAACATACCATCGTCACTCCTTAGATTTTTCCCTCGGCATTATTGTTTCAACTATTACATATTGCCTTCACCGACCTGTCTCTCTAGGAATCGAAAGCCTGCTGCCGGAGCTCGACTGACATAGGCCTGTCCTTCCTTACTCCCGGAGGCATCTTGTGTGAACTCGACATCCTTGGAGCAACTAATACAACTGAGGAGATCCGTGTTCCCCGAGAGAGAGTGTGTCGTTGTTCTTCTGGCCTTTTTATGGTTCCCCTTTCATACTCTTGATCTTTCTCTCATATTTAAATCCTTCTGCGGAAAGGAAAAAAAGATAAAAGCTTCGATCCCGATCCCGTCACTGAAAAGGATGCCGTTTTCCCATCACAGTCATTCGGGCCAGTTCTGTCTGCATGCACAAGATACTCTTGAGCAAATGATAGAGGCGGCTATTGCCAAGGGCATGATCGTTTTCTCGTTGACCGAGCACATGCCCCGAGACCGTGTGGAGGATCTATATCCCGAAGAGGTAGGTTTCTCTTTCTTTTTTATTATTATTGTTCCCGTTCACAATCCTTTTACTTTTTCCGGCATATGTGAAAAAAGAAAGGCAAAAAAAAATCACAAGAATTTCTTTTACTTCGCATCTAATAATTCCTTTTCTCCTGCCCCCCATTTTTATCTCTATCCTCGAGGGAAGGGCGCATGGGCCTCTCCCCGAATAAGATGTAGAGATGCTTCAAGTGGTGTGCTGACCAGGATTTTGGGTCTCCAATGACAGACTGCTGCCCACCAGACACCCTTTGACCTTTTCATAAACTTCAAAGAGTATTACGACGCCGCACTTCGGCTACGTGCGAAACACCAGCACAGGATCCATCTCCTCGTTGGTTTCGAGGTCGATTACATCCGTCCCGAATCAATTCCTTTCATCGGGAGTCTCCAATCAATTTATAAATTCGACTTCTTCGTCGGATCTGTTCACCATGTCAATACTATCCCGATTGACTTTGATAGGCAAATGTACCTGAGAGCTCTTGAGAGCGTAGGCGGTAGCGAGGTTAAGCTATTTGAGGCCTACTTTGATGCCCAATATGAAATGCTTACGCAGCTCAGACCCGCTGTTGTGGGTCACTGGGACCTGATAAGGCTGTTTAGCGAGAACCCAACCAAGCCTTTGGTTGAGTATGGTTTTGGTGTCTGGGACAGAGTTGTCAGGAATGTCAATTTTGTCCTTAGCTACCGTGGTCTTACGGAATTAAATTCCTCCAGTTTTAGAAAAGGCTGGGATGAGCCATATCCGAGGAGGGACTTGGCTAAGGTTAGTATTATTACTTGATTTAAGGTATATCTCAGGGGTTTTCTAATACTTTTGTGATTAGCTTATCATGGACGGTGGTGGTAGATTCACCATATCCGACGATAGCCACTGCGTCTCACAAGTCGGCCTTAATTACAATCGGCTCTTGGGCTACATCCGGGATATAGGCCTTCGAGAGGTCCATTATCTGGAGAAACTCCCCATGGGCGAAATGGCCGTCAACGTCCTTGACGCTTGCGCTGTGCGAAGCATGACTGTGGACGAGCTGACCCAACACAGTTTCTGGAATCTTTGAGTCGCCTATCATGGCTTTTGTTACGCTTTCCTTACATGCAATAATTATTGCTGTTTTTTTCGTCCGTCGGCGTGGGGCCCGTGTTTTTGCTACCTCTTAGACCGAGCTTCCTGCCGTGCTTTTTATACTACCAAGTTTAATCCCTACATTGACATTTTCACATGTCATCCTCTATCTCATCTTCAGGAAGGAAAACTGGGCCATCGGCGTTTTGTTTTTTGAACTTCCCAGGGCCCCATTGCGGTCTACCTTGTAGAGCTATTATTATCTTGTATGAGGATATGCTCTTCTTTTTCTTTCTTTTTTCTTCCCTTTATTTCCCCCCTCCAACTCTTAATAGGTTGTATTCGCCTTTTATCACTTGATTTCTTTCCCTTTCATTCATGCACACCCTCTACCCCCGCCGCCTCTAAGTCCCTACTTTTTGTACCTTAGAATTATATTCACTATTTCCCCCATAGCCTGTTATTGAGCCTACCTAAGGGCGTCTCAGCCGTCAAATTTAGCTTGCAGATTACTATATATTGCAGCCGATACGTCACGCAATTGATCTACTAAGTTTGTACCTCCCACACTCGAGTATCGGTGTTACAGTACTCGTACAGTACCGTTTATTAGGAGTTTTGCCAAGGACTTTGGGTGTGAGACAAATGAAGTTTTAATCAAACCAGATCCCAAGGATTCGGCTCAGAATAACCTTTTGGATACCGTGCGCTTGACCGGCGAACCCCTTCTGGGTACAGTACAATCAACTGGGAAATATCATTTGGGAAGTAGAACCTTGGCACAAAGTCACAATTTTCTTTTCTTTGCCCCATTATAAAACAATGGAGAGGAAGAAGAAAAAAAAGTGTCATGTTTTGGGTGGTTTGCTGAGCCAAGAATCCCAAGAAAAGTTGATGAACAGCTCCTCCACCTATTTATTATATCACTCTGTTCATTGTTCATCTTGGGAAATTAATTTGTAGGGAAATATCAGAAGGAAAAATAATAAATAATACCAGGAGGGTTCAAGCATGATAATTCTTTATTTTTCTTCTTCCCTGTGACTCTGTTCCAATTCCTTTGCACCGCTCACTTTTTCAATTGTATCATACTCAGTATTACAGTTATACATTTCACTGTCGATGGCATCCAAAGGGTTTCCTCACGTTCGACTCGGGATGCGAAATCGCAAAAGTCCTTACTATTTTTGGGCCGGCCCTCCCGCACGGCGGTCGCTCGGTAAACTATTTCACATATGTTGTGCTCGTAACATGATGGGAGAAGGGGGTGGTATACTAGTACTTCATCGCGAAGCTCTTCAGATGCATAAGAGGAGCACCGGTGGGAGGGAGGAATGAAGAGGTTTTCCAAGGCACCCGGAATAGAAGTATGATATGGCGGAGGATGGGCACCCGGGATCAGCACATGGGGAAATTGATTACTCTCCAGTGGGGAAGGGTAATGTCGTGGTATCACCTGTTTTAATTTAGTCTTATGTACGCCTATTATCATACATAATTGGACTAGCTTTATGCAAACTTAAAATTAGCCTACTTGTATGTTGTAACTCCTGCTTAGGTTAGTACTCCTAAATACCTTCAATAAATATTTAGGGAGCGATAAACTGAACACACTTGCAGAAGATCTTAAGTTGTGCAGGGTGTAGCAGTCCAGTTACAAGAGTCTGAGACTTCCGAGTCAGGAACCATTTGCCCAATTCTTATCATAAATACCGGAGAACCTCTATATATGGTATTCGGAATTGGCAGTTGCTCTTTTTGCCCAAATCAATAGAAGAGGTAGAGCCACTTTCTTGCTTTTACTTAAAAAAAGTATTAAAAAAGTATTGTTTCATCTATTCCTGCCCAATCGTGTACCTCATCTCTAGGGGCCCTTAAGGGTGAAGAGTCTAGAGCCGGCTTCTGCCATCCTCTATCTCCCAGTTCCTGTAGATTACTATCATACCTTATGTGACAGATCATTCGAGGATAATAACTCCTATTGAGGTGAATCAAACCCCCCGGGCTCTATCTAGCCAAAGCGCACATGAAGTTAATTGATTTTCACCATATTAACCACTACTACGGCAGCAAGTAGGTTTTTCATAGTATATATGACTGCAGGAACAAATACTTATCCCGGCAGTCTTTGATTTTCTCCTTGCCTGAGGCTAAAAACAAGAATCCTATTAATAATATTCAGTAAATATTTAAGCCGATAGAGAGAGGACGTAATACGATAACAAGAAAAAGTTGGCCTGGCAGAAGCAAGCTTTCCGTATAATAATATCATTCTTGGGAAAATTCGGAATCTTGCTAACCTCAACCAACAACCACTCTTCTCGGAAACCCACCTACACACACACACACCACACTGAATACCCTCGCGGCGCCCGCCAAGTTAGCTTGTTTAGACGTGCTGATTTGCGTGCCTAAGAGATGCTGCAGCGGAGGAGTTGCTCCCCGTGGGTGATGGAGGTGAATGTAACTTCTTCTTGGAGTATGTCTGGTGGCCGAGTGATGGGTAGTGATTGGTATTTGCTTCAGTGTCTCTTTTTTTTACTTTGTTTTCTACGCAAGAGAGTTATTTGGGTTGATGGTATAATATCATAATCGTAGAGGCAAAATTCTTTGGCAATTCTGTGCCATGATTATAGGCAATGTAGCTAGAGAAATTAAATTAGTCATAAAATCGAACAATATTGTTATTGTTGCGTCTAGAATTTGAAGCCTGTGTCTTATGGTTTGGGTCAGTGGAACCTTATTAGTCATAGCAAATGATTTTGCTCTGGCTCATGGGCCTGGTGGGCCCGGCCTGGCCCATGGCAAACGTCGATGAATATGCCCTTTTCTTTCTTTCTCATGGAGGAGGAGGAGCGGCGTTGAGAAGAAGGGTGGGAGGGGTGAGTTCGTTGATATTAACCTACTATTAGACTGCTTTGGTTGCTTGTAATATATTAAAAATGGGAAACTATCATACCCGTGGTGAATCAGGGCTAATGCAATCGGGCGATCGCAACATCCGGAAAAGAGAGCGTATTCTAAGTCATCTTAAAACAATACTTGTTGTGCCATATGGCGGGCAAGGTACTATACTCTCATGGTCATACAATACTCCAGGGCCAGATTCCCTGAGAAAGAAACATCATTTCTTATCATATTATCATAGGTTCTATTTCCGCTTTTTCATCATAATATCATTAATTTATCGAGACCTGGTCCCTCCGGCTGTTTTCCGGGTTTTTGCTGGTTCTTGGGGTGTCGGGTTATCTGAGTCGGGATAAACCCCGTTTCCGGTTTTCAATGAGCCACCAAAGTACAATAAATAAGGTATCGTGGCTAAGTGGTTAGGGCAACAGATAAGAAATCTGTTTCTCAGGCAAGCGCAAGTTCGAATCCTGTCGATGTTTTTTGTTTCAATTTTTTATTTTCCCATCAAGGGAGAAGAAAACCTAACCCTGGCGATAAGAATGATAGCACAAGTATCACATGGGTGTCGATATGGAAAAATTGGTCAGACGCCTTAAACCTGCTTTTGAGTTATTCCACTTCCAAGTTTGCCTAGCAACTGTTGCCACCTGAATAAATCTGAAAATATTCTTTCAATAATATCAGTTTAAAGTGCTGATCATATTATAAAACTTTTTATAACAATTAATTCTGTTCCTAGAATATCTTTATAAATATTTTTCTGATAGATTGGGAAACTGGCTATGCAACTATGTAATAATAATAAAAAAACAGATATTTACATAATTCGAACTTGAAGGCCAATAAAAGCTTCAATTCTCTCATTAAATATTTTTTGTGGCTTTCAGATGATAGTCTATAGGGTCAAGAAGTATACATCCTCCGTCTCCTCTACACACCCGGCGATTGAAATCTCAACACCACGAGATTATCACCACTTTTCCAAACTCCACCCCCCATTATGAGTTCACTCTAGGGGGTGGAGTCATACCTCCTCTACACTTCCCTTCCCTTAGGTTTATCCCTTTGGGCCTTCTTCTCTCTGGGTTGATGGATTTCGTCTTCTTTGTGATGATGTTTCCTCTCCCTACCCCGCTTTTGCTCTGCCTCGCTTAGAGCATTTGCACGGTCGGCAACACTCTTCTCAACGCCCATGTTACAGACAGCCAGGTACACGGTTTGCAGTAAGAGAAAACATTTCAACAGGCCTCGGTCGATTTCTCTACTCTCTTTCTCTTTAAGAGGCTGTCTAGTCAAGACATGAATGCGTTTTCCGATAGTTTCTACGGCACAGAGTTGGGTCTACCCCTTTTTCTCCTCCTCCTCCTCACATGGTCGGATCGGCTGGCACCCTACTGCTTCTTCACTTTTTTGGCTGGTACCCACAACTACCTGGCTGGTATCCATAACTACTTCTTCACCATTCGGACTATGACCACGGTCCATCACGGCTTGCCTCTGGGAGGATGGTATCGCACTATCTCCTTCTTCTTTTTGTGGGCTTTGCCAACACAGTTGGCCCCTTCCGGCCTCCCCAGGACTTCGATTATGCCGAGCCTGGCCCCACCCATGCTGAGTGTGCGGAATTTTAAAGTGGTCTCCGGTATGTTTGCTTTTTCTTTTTCCTTTGTTCGGATGATCGTGCCATGGGTTTTCCTGACTCTTCCTGCTTGTTCTTTGATTTGATTCCTTTCGCCTATCTTGTTAGCTAGTCAAAGGTTTCTTGTTGGGGGCGAGATGTGCGGTTGGTTCCATACCAGAGGGACTTGGGGGGTTGGCTTTTTCCCAGGGGTAGTTGGGGGTTTTTTTTATGCCATAGCGTAAGCTGCATGCAAGATTTTGTACCCTAAAACAATAATCATATGATTCAAAAAAAAAAA
>Ga0307509_10006433_pt1 | contig 15816 bp, 13 predicted proteins | sample 10_EM_MG_FD_202245 | JGI IMG/M metagenome (GOLD analysis project Ga0307509, IMG submission 202245) | Populus trichocarpa ectomycorrhiza microbial communities from riparian zone in the Pacific Northwest, United States - 10_EM | ecosystem: Host-associated > Plants > Roots > Unclassified | place...
CTGGGGAGGCGGAATCGCATGTTGAAGAAACCGATCGAGAGGATAGGGAGAATGGTTTTATCACCACTCGCTGATCGTGTATATATATGTAATTAAATTAAATTAAATTACCCGTGCTAAAAGGGTCTGGAATGGTCAAACAATAGTAGTGTGCGAGTCGGTAGGCAGGAAAGGCATGAGAATGAATTGCGCGGATGGTTATAAGCCGCGCAAGTATGAGTAAGGCATCTAGCGGGCAATTCTAGGTTCGGAAGGCATGGGAATGTGTCGGGTAGATGGTTATAAACTGCGCAGGCTTGGATAAGTCGTCTAGCGGGCAGCTGTAGGTTGACAGGCACGGGAATGAGTCTGGAGGGCTGTTAGAAGCCGGGGAAGACGGTGGGAGCCCGCGAGCGGACTGTAAGAGGCCGGGGAGGCAGCGAGAGGCATGGAGTAGACGAGATAGGATGTGGAGAGCTGAGAAGAGAGCCACACAAAAGGGCAAGAAAGGGGGGACGTCCGCCGGATATGGGAGGAGACGGGCTGGGATCAGAGGGTGGAGGAGGAAGGGCTGAACGTTTGAGAGGTATGAGGGCAGAGGAAGTAATGACGGGAAAACGTCCGCCGAATACACGAGAGGACTGAGGGAATCCAGGAATGTGGGAGAAGCGGAGGTGATGTTGGTGGGGTTCCGGATGAGAAATGGATTCAGGGAGAGGTTAGTGACGGGGTTAAAGGAGGGAGGGTATCATGGAAAGAAAGCTGGCGGGCGGGGGTATCGGGGGGGGAGGCCGGGAGGAGAGATGTCGCGGCCGCAAGACGTCCGCAAAAGGGCAGTATGGGAACGGGTGCATTGGGAGCGAAGGTATGAAGAGGCTGGGCGCTGGGGGTAGAGTATCAGGGGGATGGCTGCGCCAGGGGGGGTCAAATGCGTCAGGACGCAAAAAGGGCCGCGTCCAATGCGTCCGGACGCTGACTTGCATGTCTGGACCCATTGGACGCGGCCGTTTCACTTCCGGACGGAATGAGCCCGGGCGGACGCACCCAGAACAGGAGTTTACGTTATAAGCGCCTGGAACGTCCGGCGCACAGGGTGAGCGGGGAGAGACAGAACGCAAGGGATTCTTTTTGCTGATGGTCAAACGGGGATGGACGATGCAACCCTGACTTACCACCTGATGAAAGGGTTCAAAACAGAACTACAAGATGCATGGGGAATAGATGGATCAGACTCGCAAGACCCTCAATTTGTCGCAAACTAGGCCATTAAAAAGGAAACAAAAATGGCAGCCATCAAACACATGCGTCATGGGACGACAAGCAAAGTAAAACCCGGATCATCCGAAACCTCGAGAAATCAAAATGGGACCCTTCGACCTCAGAACGATAATCAGGGCGATCCAATGGAGCTCGATGCAACGCGAAGAAGGCCTGGATTCAACATCTCAGCCAAGGAATACCAACGCAGAATGAGAAGCAACCTATGCCTCAAATACGCCAAACCCGGACATCGAGCAGCAGCATGCCGAAGCCAGGCCAACAGCAAAGAAGGAGCAACCTGGGAACCACGGAATGACAAAAAACACTGGAGACCACCAGCCAAGGCTAGGCAAATGGAGGTCGCAAAGGAAGAAGAGTCGGGAAAAGACGAAAGTCCGCAGTAAGCAATGGTCTGAGGGACAAGACCAAACCAAAGCCCCTTGAGATGAGGAACCTATACGCGGCACTGAACAACACGGAAACATTGGACAACGAGAACGACCATATTATGGTCCAGATACCACTACACGGCACAAAAAGACAAGTTACGATCAATGCGATGATCGACTCGGGAGCAACTGGGGACTTTATCGACAAAGAGTTCTCCAGCAAATACAAGATCAGAACAACACAAGCAAAGACGATACGAGAAGTTTACCTGGCGGACCATCGACCCAGCGCTATGGGACCAATCACCCATACAGCGAAAGTACCTATGGACATCGGTAGCCATAGGGAATCGCCGATGTTCCAAGTGGCAAAACTACCCAACCATGTGGTCATCCTCGGCATGCCATGTTTAAAGCAGCACAGTCCCCGAATTGACTGGGGTCAAGGAAAGATCAGCTTTGAAAGTGAAAGGTGTACGACATGGTGTTTAAAGGAATCACCCACGGTATACGCGATACCAGAAGACGAAGCACAAGAAGAGAACTTACAAGTCGAGTTCAGCGTCGCTCAAAGCAAGAAAGATCAGCGAGTGAAGGTTAAGAAACTTGACCCACAAGCAAAGATACCGACTCGAGGATCGGCACAAGCAGCAGGACACGACCTCTATGCAAACGAAAGCAAGACGATACCGGCCCGAGAACAAGAAGTTGTCCGAACCCGAATATCAATCACACCACCACGAGGAACCTATAGCAGGATAGTGCCAAGAAGCGGCATGGCAGTTAAACATCAGATTGCTGTCAATGCAGGCGTGATCGACTCCGACTATACTGGGGAAATCAAAGTGGTACTAGCCAACATGGGCAAACAAGACCATCAAGTCAAAAACGGAGATCGGATAGCACAACTCATCACGGAAAGAATAGTCAAAAGCAACTGTTACGAGGTCCGAACTCTCAAAAAAACCAACAGAGGACAACAAGGATTTGGAAGCACAGGAACTTCGAAAGCACAGATCTGCGAGATCAGTGCTGGAGCCTTCGAAAGGTTTTACCGAAGACCGGACACGACCACAGGAATCCTCAAGTACAGCAAAAAAGAAGGACGCATAAGCCTAGAATCAGTCAACATTAGCACCGAGCTAGCCATCAAAAGCGGAAAATAGCAAAAGCAATGCAAACTCGAAGAAATCGTGCCTCAAGAATATCATGAATACTTGGATGTATTCGAAGAAGCAGAAAAAACTAAGCTACCAGCTCACCGACCGGGGGTGGACGTGGAAATCAAACTCGAAGAAGGAGAGGGACTCCCGATCAAAAAGATATACGCACTTTCCCAGGACGAACTAAAGGAACTCTGGAGATATATCAAAGAAAACGAGGAGAGAGGATGGATAAGAGAAACTACTCCGACGGGGAATCTCCCATCATGTTCGTCAAGAAAAAAGATGGAAAACTCCGACTATGTGTCGACAATAGGGCACTCAACCATGTTACCAAAAAAGAACGATACCCCCTACCACTCATAGGGGAAGCCTTGGACAGGCTACAAACGGCAAAATACTACACCAAATTGGACATCAAGGACGCATACCACAACGTCAGAATAAAAGAAGGAGACGAATGGAAAACGACATTCACCACAAAATACGGCACTTACGAATACTTGGTAATGCCTTTTGGGCTAACCAATGCACCTGCAGCATTCCAAAGATGGATCAACAGAACCTTGCAATCATATATCGACATATGCTGCATAGTGTACCTGGACGATGTCCTAATATACTCAGAGAACCTGGAACAACACCAAAAAGACTTGGCTGCCATCATACGCGCTATACGTCAACAAGGAATGAAACTCAAACCATCGAAATGCGAATTTCACCAACAAGAAACAGAATACCTAGGATTCATCATCAATAACGAAGGAGTCAAAGTCGACCCTATCAAAAATTGCAGCCATATGGGATTGGAAAGCACCTACCAACAAAAATGGAATTCAGGAATTCATGGGGTTTTGCAACTTCTATCGACGCTTTATAAATGGATTCAGCAGAACAGCCAAACCACTATACGATCGAACCAAGAAAGATGTCGTCTGGGAATGGGGAAACAAAAAACAAACCGCCTTTGACGAGCTAAGACAGAAGTTATGCTCAACCCCAGTGTTGACATACTTCAAAGCGGGAAGACCACTGCTTGTCGAAACAGACGCCTTACAATATGTCTGCTCAGGCATATTGTCCCAACAGGACGAAGACGGAAAATGGAAACCAATAGCATACTGATCAAAGACGATGAAACCGGCCGAATGTAACTACGCCGTACACGACAAAGTACTCTTAGCAATAGTTCAAGCGCTCAAAGAATGGAGGCGATACCTTAAAGGAAGTGGCCAACACTTCAGAGTCTTGACAGACCACGAGAACCTGATAAGATTTACGACCACTAAGGAGTTAACTGGACGGCAAATCCGATGGAGTGAAGTTTTGAGCGGCTTCGACTTCAAAATTGACTATCGACCGGGAAAAGAAGGCGGCAAGCCAGATGCCTTAACTCAACGAAAAGCAGACATGCCACATGAAGGAGATGAACCACTTACACAGAAAGAAAGGATTCTCCTACCGAAAGAGAAATACTTCGACACCAGCATCCAGGAAATGGAAACAATAAGACTCGAAGAAACAAGCTACGAAGAACTTCAGAACGAGACGGCCCAAAGCGAAGAAATTCAAACCATAAGGAAAGCTTTAGAACGAGAAGACAGAGAAATGAAGGGAGTGGCCCTAGGACTATGCCAATGGAAGGACAAATACCTATGGCACCAAGGAAGGATTTGGGTTCCCAACAAAGAGGGAATTCGGACCAACCTTATACGTCAACACCACGATATTCTGCAAGCGGGACAAGGAGGAATGGCAAAAACGACGGAGCTCCTACAACTCAAATACTATTGGCCTCATATGTGCAATACAATAAAACAATACGTCAAGAATTGCAACATTTCCCAACGAACGAAGGTGGTACAACATGCACCTTATGGCCTGATGAAGCCAAATGAAGCCCCGGATCGACCGTGGAAATCGATATCCATGGACTTTATCCCGGACTTACCGAAATCAGACGGAGATGACGCAATCCTGATCGTCATGGATCGACTCACACAAATGGCTCATTTCCTACCATGCGCTAAGGAAATGGATGCGCGGCAATTCTCGGAACTTTTCATGAGGGAAATATTTCGATTACATGGGCTGCCGAAAGATATCATAACGGATCGAGGATCCATATTTACTTCCGATCTATGGAAAGAAACGACAAAACAACTAGGAATAGAACGAAGATTGAGCACGGCATTTCACCCTCAAACGGACAGACAAACGGAACGGACGAATTCAACTTTGGAACAATACCTCCGAGCATAGGTCAATTATCAACAAGACAACTGGAAGGAGCTCCTACCAATGGCAGTATTCACATACAACAATGGATATCAAGAAAGCATTAAGCGCACACCCTTCTTTGCAAACTATGGAGTCAACCCCGAATATCAAACCATCGGGCACCTAATGCAAGGAAATATCACACCAACGGAAGACATGAGTCAATTACACGATACCCTACAAGCGGAAATGACGGAAGCGCAACTAAGACACAAGGAATACTACAATGCAGGAAGAAAGCCCGATCCGAATTTACAATCAGGAGATATGGTCTGGCTATTGCCAAGGAATATACGAACGACAAGGCCATGCAAGAAACTGGACTACAAGAAAATCGGAGCCTTCAAAATCTTGGCAAGGATAGGGGAAAGTGCTTATAAGCTCGATCTTCCACCATCAATGAGGATCCACAATACATTCCACATCTCTCTTCTTGAACTATATCACCACGATAAGTTTTCTTGTCAACGAGCACAACTACCACCTCCAATTATCATCGAAGGAGAACCCGTGTACGAACTCAAACAAATTATCGATTCTCGACTACACTACGGGAAACTACAATACCAGGCCAAGTGGACCCGTTATCCTCCTGAACACGACAAAGTCTGGTACGCCTACGAAGATTTCGAAAATTCAGGCATCGCACAACAACAATTCCACCAAAAGTACCCAAGGAAGCCCTCTCTCAATCAAGATCGAGGAACAAGAAAACGGGGAGACTTGAGTCTCTATAACACCACCACCGCAACTCGCACCACCACCACCACCTCCACGAATGATGACACCAAGACCCCCGACACCGAAGACTGCCGAAGAAGGGTGGGAAACTGCAGTGGGACTACCCACCAGCCCCCCATACCGAGCCCCACAGGAGTGGGAAGAAGGAGAAAAGAAGGAACGAGGTCGGAGAGAACACGAGGTGCTGGCATGGACAGCATGCTACGACGATGGGTGCCAGGTACACTACAGGGACAAGGAAGCCTCGGGATGCTTTCCCCAAGGCCGATCTCAGTCTGTGCCATCAGTACCGGTATGGCACCAGGACAAAAAACAGCAGAGGAAACGCCATGGGCAGAGCGTGACATGGTACGAATGCTACGACAACAAATGCTTCGTACATGTGCAAGAGAAGATCAACGCGGGGTACTACCCCCAGGAAAACAGCGAGAAGAAACCCCTCTCAAAATGGCATGGGAGACACCCCGAGCCGGAACAACGAAGGGAATTCGGCGACGTGAGGAGACGGCAGGAGAGGGAGGGGAGTGAAAAAACTCAACCAGACGTCGGAGCCCTACAAAGGCAAATCCAGGAAGATTAGACCAAAAGCAAGAAAGACTGGAAAAGGACGAAAAAACCAGACAGGAGCTAGCCAACTACCAGACCACGATAGGACGAATGCGCGAAGAACTCCAAGGACTTCGCAGAACCGTCGTGGGATCTGGTTTCAGCATAGCAAGGTTGAGGAACAAGATGGACGCCAAAAAGTGACCAAACGAGGAGCTCGAACACACGAACCACAGCCTCCGAAAGGAGCTCAGAAAAGCTGGGCAGAGGTTGTTATATCTGGGAGTGTAGCATCGTGGGACCGATGCTAGGGGGAGACCGGAGCTAATGTCACAAACAGTGACTAACCAAGGCAGATTTCACATGACTCATACTTATGAGTCATAAGGTATGTTGGATTTTACACTATGACGTCACTTGACTCATAGTTCTCACATGACTACCCACTTGCGAGTCATTGTTATATGATGATTGGTTGAATGTTTCATGACTCACGATTGTGACGTCATATGATGTAATGACTTTCGCACATGACTCACATTATGAGTCATGGGTTTCACGCATGTGACTCGTTTGGGCACATGACTTGGTTTATGAGTTTTGATTGGTTAACGGAATGTTGTGCGATGACTCGTATGAGTCATCGATGGATTTCGCGCTATGACTCACTACGAGTCATAGAGGTTTATGTAGCGCGAGGTGATAAGTCACCAGTGTTAGGGTTGTGAGAAGATGCCTATATAAGGCGCTTGGTTTCGACCAAGAGATAGGACACCAACAGGTGCAACAACACCTCCAGCGATTGAAATCTCAACACCACGAGAAATCATCGCGACTTTCCCACACCCACCTCTCTTCTCCCTTGATGGCTACTGCCTAGGAGTTGACGTTAAGCCATCTATCCTTCTCCTCTGGGGCCCGGCGCCCCCCCTCTCTGGGGTTCTCGTTCCTGTTCTTCGTTGACACCCGCTCATGAAGTTCGGTTCTCCCCCTTACCCCGCACTTGCTTTGCACCTCGCTTAGCATTTGCACGGTCGGCAACCCTCCTTCCATCGTCAATACACGGTCGCTAGTTTCGGGCTATCGGTGAAGTAGTTGCCCCGGTGGCCCTGCTCTCTGGTATTGCACTCTCTCCTGAGGCGCTCGGTCGGTTCTGTCGGCATTCGAAAAATCGTGACCCTGTCTCGGTCCTCCGTTTTCGTACTTCTTGGTCGTTGGCGAGCCTTCCCCTCTCCTCCTCCCTGTTCTGTCCGCTGGTACCGTACTGCCACATCCTCCCCAGCTGGCACCTTACTGCCACATCCGCTCCCCTGCCCTTCGGTTCCCATCGCGTCTGGAATCCCTTCCAGTAGTGACGGCTTCTCTCCTATAACAAGGGACGACATGAGAGAACCGGTAATCTCGTCCTGGGTTACTGGAAGGCGCACCCACCCCGACCAGCTGGCACCTTTACTGCTGAGTGGCTCTCCTCGCCGGGTGGCTCCCCTCGCGTCTATCCTCTCCCGCGATTTACTCTACGATCGCACTCGCATTAGGTTACGCTGTGTCATGGTATAGCACCACCTCCTTGGCCCATGCTAAAGTCCGAAGCGCCGTCTACGTCCGGGCTCCCGCCCGTGAATCCGCCTGCCCTTATGCCGACAGGCTTGGGGTTTTTGCTTAGGCTGCAGACAACAGTAGTTTTACAACCCCCCTCCCGTTGGCACATGAGGTACCCAGCAAATCTTTTGCTTATGTTCAGGGGAGCCCGCCGAAGGGTTTGTGTCTTTCCCTGGTTTCGTTTCTATACTTGACTTTTCTTACGTGTCTGGGGGAAGGTATTGCTCCGTCTTGCTTTCGTCTTAGGTGCTGCGAGGGGGGAGTATGGGCTCTGGTCTCGGGGCGTTGGATTTTTCCCATAAGGGGCTGAAGCGGGTCGTTGGATTACTTGTTGGTTTTGTTTTTGCCATAGCTCGCGCTGCATGCAGTTTCTTGTACCTTAACAACGAACACATGATTACAAAAAAAAAAAAAAAAAAACGACCAAGAGATAGGACCACGAACCATCTCTCCTCCACCTCCGGCGATTGAAATCTCAACACAACGGGAAATCATCGTCACTTTCCCCCACCCACCTCTCTTCCCCCATCATGGCTACTGCCTAGGGGTTGACGTTAAGCCATCTTCCCTCCTCTCCTGGGGCACGCACGCCTCCCCTCCTTGGGGTTCTTCTTCCCGTTCATCGTTGACACCCGCTCATGAAGTTTGGTTCTCCCCCTTACCCCGCACTTGCTTTGCACCTCGCTTAGCATTTTGCGCGGTCGGAAAGCTTCTTGCTACGCTCACGGTTGGCACTATGGTGTCCGGACACTCGGTCGAAGTAGGCCTCGGTCTGCTGGGCTTGTACCCCGGATGGGGAATGCTTCGGTTAGCAACATCTCGGCCTCGCTCGGTTTCGTCGTCGTCGAAAAGCCCCTGCTCCGGCCTGTTTGTCGGTTGTGGCTAGCCCGTTTGCGATCCTTCCCCTCTCCTCCTCCCGGTTCTGTCCGCTGGCACCGTTACTGCCCCTTTCCGCCCCCTGGCTGGCACCCTACTGCCCCCCCTCCGTTGGCTGGCACCCTACTGCTACACTCCGGCTGGCACCCTACTGCTCACCCACGTTGGCTGGCATCCCCTCTGCCCGGTGGCTCCGCTCGCCTTCTACCCTCCTGGCCGGAGGACCCCTCCTCGCTTACGCCTAGTCGTGGTATAGCACTGCCTCCGTGGCTTTGTCGAACGCCTTGGATCGATGTATTGACCTGCCCGACCGTACAACATGGTTTTGGTGGGCCCTCAAGTTTCGAGTTTTCAAATGTCGCCGGTCAACTATCCTCTCCCCGCGGCCAGCGTTTCTGGCCGTTAGAGTCTTTTCTTTTGTTTTGGTGAGCCTGCGGAAGGGTTTGGGTTTCTCTACCTGTACGTTCCTATGTAGTGTTTCCTTACGTGTCTGGGGTATATTATCTTAGGTGCTAGGCCGGGGAAGCTTTTCCTATGGGTTCGAGGTGTTTGATTTTTCCCATGAAGAGGTGAAGCGGGTCGTGGTATTTGTTTATAGGTTTGTTTCTCTCCATAGCTCATGCTGAATGAGGCTGTTTGTACCTTAAAACAAATCACGCATGATTATAAAATGAAAAAAAATGAAAAAAAACCACCACGAGATAGGATCTTCACGCAACCATCTAAGTACTTTTCTATACTTCAAGATATTGCAATAGGATCATACTTTACTCTCTTTACCTACACTCCTCCTCTACGAGCGCCTACGCTCTAAGAACCCGGAGACTATTGTGATAGTCTCGACGGGCCACTCGAACACAGAACTATTGTGATAGTTCTATCAAGCACGACAATCCACTCATCTTACTATCTGACGAGATAGTATCCCTCGACGGATCGCTCAGACAAGCAAGCCAGTTCCATACTATCTGAAGAGATAGTATTTCCCTACGCCCGATTGTAGACAAGAAGACTTGCTCACCCTAGGAAACGACTATCGTTGCCTGTTGCCTAACTACCTAACAATAGGATTGTTACATTAGCTTTCACCCAATACCAAAGCCGTATGTTTTAACTCTCTCTTACTCATTCCTTCAACACACACTCTCTATTATATTTATATTTCTTTTCAAGTATTTTTATTTTTATTTGTGTTTAGCCGTTCTGGTTGTGTCTGCTTGAAGGTAACTGTTGTATTTTATTATTTTTAGATAAAATTAATAATGATTTCTTATTTCTTTTTCACAAACCCTTATCTAACATCTTTATCCACACGATATCTCTTTTCTTTTCATCTTTCTTCATTAATCTTTTATCTTTTATAACAGGTTTTATTAAATTTCTATTTCTAATTTATTTTTATTTTTTTATTTTTGACTCTTGCTTTTATACTTCAACCCTATTTTTTAGGTTTTAGTTTTTGTTTTTAGTGTTTGATTTTTAATTTGTTTTTTACATTTGCTTTATATCTTAATTACAAATATCAATTATGTACTCTCTTACGTAATACATAAAGCCTGTTTGGTTATTTGAGAACTATCTTGTTTCATGACTACTTCCCTTATTAAATATTTTTCTTTTCCCATATTCTACACTGTTTTTCTCCCTCTTTTTTTTTTAAGTTTTTTGTTATTTTTTTGTTTATCCCTTAGTTAATTTATTTATTATTTGTTTGATTGATTGTGTTCCTAATTCTTGTCAAATTCTTTTGTATTAACTAGCTTATATTTTATTTTTACTTTTTTGATTAATCAATTCGCTTTTATAAGTATCAATTTTTTTAATCGAGTTTTACTAATATAATTTGGTTAGGCCTAGTTTGAATGGGCAACAGGATTCTTAACCTGGATGTGGGAGAACTGGTAACGAATAATATGGACTGACGAATGTATCTTCAATGTTGGTACCTGCCCAGGTCGTGTTTATGTCTGTAACGACCCTACAAATAGGTAGCTACAGTGGACTAGACTCATGCCCGTATGGTATACCATGTGGTAACCATATTGAGGATAGGCCAGTATACTTAGTATACTACCGGTAGACATGAGTTGGTACAAGTGTCTACAAAGTGACTTGGTGACATATGGTTAGACAGGGTAACCTAGGTAGGCCAAAGTTACCCTACTAGGCAGGGTAACATTCGGAGGGTATGTTCGCATAAAGCTAAGGACACATAGTAAACGTTGCACGGGTCTCCAGGGCAATATCAGATGTGGTCGCGCGGACTCCCAAAGGTAATAAAGGCATAACAGTGTCAAGTTACCCTACCTTAGATATATGATTACCCTAGGTTGGGGACCCAGTTACCCTACTGAGGTACCCCAGTTAACCTACATTTACCGACATAGTCATCTGTGAACTTAGGGGAAAGTTATCCCACTATAGTGGAGCTCTTAGATGTTTATAGGGCTGCTTCGTCTGGTACGAAACGGACTACTGACGGAGCAGGAGTCGTCCGAACCTCCTGTAACTTTCATGGGATATTCCTAACACACCCATGTGGCCCCAGCGATGGTACGGCGTGACAGCACTGTACGGCTGTGTAGTTGTGTGCTTCCTAGTAAAGTGAGATCCATAGGAACGCTCCCACAACACCGTATGAGTTGTGGCAGTCCAACCGACTTGAAGCTGTTCCCAGGATATATAAGGGGTGTGAGGGTGACTGCCTCATCATCCTTCTCGTCCGCTCCACCTCCAGCGATTGAAATCTCAACACCATGAGAAATCATCGTGAGAGTGTCTACTGCCTCTGCTCTCCCTTGATGGCTTCTGCCTAGGAGTGGTACGCACCCGTCCTTCCTTTCCTCTCTCTGGGGTCTTTGGCCTCACCTCCCACGGGGTTCTTGATTCTGTCTTCGTTTAAGCACGCTTGCGTTGATGTTTCTCCCCCTTACCCCGCACTTCGCGACGCGTCTCGCTTAGCGATTTGCACGGTCGGCAACCCTCTTTCCATCGTCAACACACGGTCGCTAGCTTCGGGCTATCGGTGAAGTAGTTGCCCTGGTGGCCCTGCTCTCTGGTATTGCACTCTCTCCTGAGTTGCTCGGTCGGTACGGTCGGCATTCGAAAAATCGTGACCCTGTCTCCGTCCTCCGTGTTCGTACTTCTTGGTTACTGGCGAGCCTTCCCTCTCCCGCTTCCCACGCGTTGGATCCGCCTGCATCGTACTGCTACACACTCTCTGGCTGGCACCCTCACTGCCTCATTAGCTGGCACCTTACTGCCTCTTCCCTGTAGCTGGCACCTTCACTGCTGAGTGGCTCTCCTCACCGGGTGGCTCCCCTCGCCTTCTTCACCCGCAACGCGATTTACTCTACGGTCGCAACTCGTGATGGTTACGGTATTCCATGGTATAGCACTACCTCCTTGGATGTTCCTAAAGTCTGTCGCGCTGCCGATTTCCGGGCACTCCGCCCGTGTCACGCCTTGCCCCTAAGCCGATAGGTTCGGGGAAATTCCGTTAGGCACCAGGCAACAGTAGTTTATCCTTCCGCTCCGTCGGGACTTGGTCCCGTAAGATTTCTTTCCTTTGTTTTGGGGAGCCTGCTGAAGGGTTTCCTTGCCTCTGTACGTTTCTTTTGTTGGTTTTCTTTCTTCATTAGCTCTCCTATGCTTTCCTCCCCACTAGTTTAGGCTGGTGGCTGGCGTGCGGTTAGGCCCATACCATAGGGTCTTGGGGGTACGGCGGGAATTTTCTTGATTGATTGCTTGCAGGAGGGACGGGGGGTTTCGGTTTGTCCCATGACGAGGTGAAGCGGGCCGTTGGATTGTTTTATGGTTTTGTTTTCGCCATAGCTAGCGCTCCATGCGATTTCTTGTACCATAACAACTAATATAATAAAAAAAAAAAAAAAAAAAAAAAAAAAAAAAAGAAAAAAAGGGTGACTGCCTCATGGGGAGCCACCTGGATAACACCTTGAAACCACCTACGGGCATAGTTTGACCTCCGGGTAGTTGTATGGTTAACAGTAGAGGGCTTGGGTGTGACCGGGGAAGCTGCAAGGCCTCCAGGACAACCACCCCAAAGTCAGTCCCAGGCTACTCCGTGAACTGTAGCATTACTATCGGTTATTAGTGGACTCTAGAGGTATGAGTCTTGTCACGATTTAAGAGGGTCCTGCATGGTTGGCTGTGGGTAGTGCCCATGCAGTCAAGCAGCAGGAGATTTCTTAGCGTGAGAGCATGCAGTCAGGTTTAGAAGCTTAGTATAGCCAAGTAGATTTGCCGATAGACTGTGTAGCTTGTATAGACGAAACCACCACTGGGCAAGTGAGTCCCAATGGATATTATCTCTACGGTGGGTATGTTGGTCGGCCACTGACATACTACCGATAGGAATGCGCTTTTGCTCATGCAGATGTAGTTGGAGAGATATCAGGTGGAGCAGTTCCTATTGGTGGAGATAGTTGGTCTCCGAGCCGTCCAACTGCCTCCGAGTGTTAGATCACTCTAGGCAGGTAAAATGGACAGCCCTGAGCTGAGCAGGGTGCTCGTGAAATGTCAGAATAGTTGAAGGGTGTCCTCTGGCTTTACATTATTCTACTTAACTAGAGCAAGAGACACTCTATTCTGATAACCCAACGATCCTTGAGAGAACTTATTGAGTGTAGCTTTCAGGCTTAACGATATTAAGTTTTACCACTTGATTCTACTTTGAATTATTTCATCTTTATTTTGATCCTTACTTCTACTTTGAGTCTTCGGTGAGGTTGCAATCTTAGGATCCCTCTTCCTACAGAGTGCCCCTGTTACAATGTCACTCAGGGAGCAGATAAAGAGTACAATCATTCATGTTTGGTTTCACGATTTTCCTAGCATGACTCAATCCATGTCTGGGGCTGCTTTATGGGCACAACAAAAGGACCTCTGATCATATGGGATCGAGATACTATGGGCCAGACAATCAACTCCTCTTGGTAACGTTCATTTATTGTTCCACATCTTGAAGTATTTTGGCAAGCCTGCTCTCAGCAAACTGATGACTACATCTATATACAAAAGGATGATGCTTCTCCTCACGGATCTAAGTATACAACCCAGGTTTACTGGGTGAAAGGTCTTTTACCTTATGTTTTCCCCTGGACAGCATCTTCTCTAGACCTGAACCTGATTGAAGGGGTTTGGAGGCTAATCAAGGGATGAATCAAGCGCCGGATACCTTGGCCTCAAACAAATTATGTAATGCAAACCGCAATTCTTACAGAATAGAAGGCCATCAACGAAGATGATTTGGGCTTACTACTTTTGAGTATGCCGGACTGAGTCGCCGCTCTCTACTCTGCTCCAGGGGGGCATATACAATTTTAAGGTAAACTCGTTTTTTCTATCTATTATTGATTATCTATTTCCTATTATCTATTACTTATTATTAACTATGAATTATGGATTATGAATTATGAGATTTCTGTTTATGTTTTATTTTATGTTTAAGTCTCTTATGATTATTATTTTATTTGATTATTTATGATTTTATTTTCAATTGAGAGTTTTGATTTATTGTAGTTGAATAATCAGTTATCCTGTTTTGCAAGTCAATAATTTGCATACTACAAGTACTACATCCGGGTCTTATGGCAGAAGAAGACTACAGATTGTCAGGATTTCTTTAAGTATTTTGGTGGAAGGAATTTGTATTTTTTAGTTAGTTGAGCAACAATTTTTCAGACAATTCACTTCCGCGCTCTGTTTTTTACTTTATGGTGTCCTGTGATTTTCTTCCAACTCTTTTATTGAGATTACAGCCACCAGTATTGGTGTATCATACTACGGCACGTAAATTGTAGTCCTAAGGTGTACCATGACAAAATCCTGGACCCTTGTATCCCTTAGGCTGCTGAGACATGTTGCACTAGGCAGGGATATCGAAGCCACTCCAAATACGTCTCACACTAACTACATCGGGTTTTCCAATTGCCTGGAATCGCACCACCGCAATATCTGTGTTTAACTTGGCAGCTTCTAATAGGGAAAATTGCTGCGCTACTAGGCACCCCTGCTTAGTGCAGCATGTCTCAGCGGCGGAAGGGATACTCGAGTACAAAGTCATCAGCCACACACGAACCGAGTGACTTTTTCCGCTTGCGATTCATTCGCGTGCACCATCGCGCTATAGCTGGACGGGATGTCGTCATTTAAGTGAAGGGATGAATCCTTGTATTATGCATTTCGGTTGAGCTGGCTGTTGGTGCATCAGGTTCAGGCACGCGGAACGGTTGTGGGTTGGGTTAAGCTTTTGGGCACGCTGAACTAATTATCACGCCTAACTTCATCTGGGATAACGCATAGCATGGCACAGCAGGGACATTGAGAATCTTGGTCGGAGATTGCGACGGCAAGGGACTCAACGCTTGGGAACACTAGCAAACCTCCAGGGCGTGCCCTAGCGCAATTTGTGAAGAAACACGTCTCCCCGGTATTATTAGTCACCTTTCACAGAAGCCAAAAGCCGCCCTCACCCGCCCTCACCCCCCTCTTCCCTTTCTTCCTTATCCAAGCGTTATTATTCAAAAACAACTTTCACCCCCCGTTTATTAAATCGTCATTTTTTTTTATCACACCCCGTCCGCCCCAGAACCCCCGACACCCCGAACTAAGAGATGATAACCGGATTAGTTTATACCGAGGCTGAGGAGCATGATGACCCAATGGCTGAAGTGCTTGGAGGGAAGAGGTCTCTGGCGAAGGAGGTTCAGTCTGTTACTAGGATGCAGATTAGGAACTCTGTGAATCCGAAAACTGCCCACGCCAACCACCCTGCTCGATCCCTTCTACTTTCAATGCTAGAAATGGAAAACACGATTCTTGCCCTAGAGAGAAAAAACGCAGATCAAGATGATGCCTTGAAAGAGGAAAGGGAAGCCCGTCACGAGGCCTTAAAGGCAGAAAGACAAGCTCGGGAGGAGGCCATAAAGGCTGCGAGAGAAGCTCGGGAGGAGGCCATAAAG
>Ga0307509_10006434_pt1 | contig 15813 bp, 16 predicted proteins | sample 10_EM_MG_FD_202245 | JGI IMG/M metagenome (GOLD analysis project Ga0307509, IMG submission 202245) | Populus trichocarpa ectomycorrhiza microbial communities from riparian zone in the Pacific Northwest, United States - 10_EM | ecosystem: Host-associated > Plants > Roots > Unclassified | place...
GTAGAGGAGGGAGAGAGGGATGAGAGGTGGGACGGAGGAGAGAGAGGATGAGGAGGGGAGAGGGAGGAGGAAGGGGAGGATGAGGATGAGATAGGATGAGGATAGGAGGATGGAGGGAGCGTGGGGGGGGTGAGGTAGGGAAAGAGGGAGTAAAAGGAAAGGGAGGCAAAAGGAGAGAGTAAGGTGCAGCAGCAATGCTCACTACCCTCCTCTTCCTCCAGTATTCCCTTCCCGCAGACGGCAGCAGAGAAGGTGATAGTGCTAACACCTATAGCAGCAGTGGTAAGGACGAGAATACTGTGATCTGGGAACGGAGAAGGGAAGACGTTTACGTCCGCTCACTATTTTTGGGGCAAACAGGTTGAGGCGGAAATTGTGGGTGGCTTGAGGGTCTGTGATAGCTTGATAGAGAATGGTATGAGAGACAGCTGAGGAAAATGTTCAGTTACGTACCTAGCTGTCGTGTATCTCAATCCGAGTATCTCCCTTCGAATGTCTTTGTGCGAGGAAAGATAGAGAGGGTGGAGGGGGTTCCTTCTAAAGCACGATTCTCAAAGGAAAGAAAACATATATATAAATACTATAATATGTATAATATGCCGATATCCTCCCCTCCCTGAAAAAAAGGGAAAAAATAGGAAAAAAAATAAAAACAAAAAGGGTACGAAAAGGAAAGCAAGAGAAAAGACAGGACAAGATGAATGAAATGGGAACCGAAGGGAATGGGAAGGCAAAAGGAGGTAATGAACGAGAATTGGGTATAAAAAAATTTAAAAAATTTAAAAAAGTACACCTTCGGAAATCCCCAAAGGAGTGGGTGGGCTAGAGTAGAGAAATCACAATAGTAGAGACCCCTCTCTTTTTCTTTTCTTTCCCTTTCTTTTTATTTTATCTCTCTCTCCTTTTCTCTCCCCTCGCAATAAGCAAGACGGAAGCTTGTACAGTACTCGTACAGTACAGTTCGGAAACCTGGTGTTGTGTATAGCGGCTGCAAGGTGATTCGATGCAAGGCCAAATTGGGGCTCAGGCTTGCCCCATCGTCCTCGTGCTGCTAAATGTTTTGCTTTTAGATAACCCTTTTGACTCCCAAGGAGAGGCAAAACTGATTCCCACTACTTCCACGGGCCCGCGTTATGCCGCTAGGTGAAAGTGAGGTATAAAATCAAAGGTGCACTGGTGAGTGAGAGTGGAATGTTATCCTGGCTCTTTGATTGTGGTTGAGATGGGGATAGAGCGGAATAATGACTAGATTCCTCTGGGGATAGGGAAATTCAAATACTAGTAAATTGACCTATGAATCTGGCACGGAGAGCGGGGAAGAGAAAGCAATCAAGAAGAAAGCCGTGTCGATTTTTAGAAGTCAATATATAAGTTTCATTGAACCACCCTCTTCCGCTACTCTCAACTTGATGGACCAGTTCGATCTTTACTGAGCCTGCCCTACCGGTGTTGGTAAAGGCTGGATCCGTTTGGACATTAAAATCCACAGGGAACTTCCAGGGTATAGCAAGCCCGAGAAGCAGGTATGTACTATACGGTAGAGTGGCTTGTCGGTGCCTTTATTCCAGGGTCTACCCACTGCACGCACAGTACTCGAGTACATACATCGTACAAGTATGTGGTGCTTGATCCCCCCCCCCCCCCCCCATCCATCCATCCCTCCGCTCTTCCCCTTCCCACCACTCACTTCATTCCCCCCCCCTCCACGCATCTCCAGGGCCACCAGAAAAATGAAATAATAATCATGGGGGAACGTCAGTCTCGCACGAGCTCTATCTAAAAGAAACGGTGTGGGGACGGGAAATGGTCTGTCGAAACCCGGGACGGACGACGACTCTAGCACCAGATTTGCTTACGCCTTGACACTTCATCCCGCTGGTGCTAAATTATTGGCGGCTTCGCTTCAGCGGGGATCCTTGGTCCAATTGTCTCTCTTCCTACTACTCTACGTCCGGTAGTCCTCTTAACAAGCATTGGTATTGGATGGACAGTACTCGCGCAGGGCCACACACAAAAGCGATCTCGCTCTCCCCACCCTGCCGTCCCTCTCTTCCGGCCTTTGTCATGGTGCTTCTTTCCATGTCTTGATTCTTTGATCGTCATGTCTCACGATCCCTCGTGGCAGTCGAGCAGGAATAATCGACATGAGAGACAAGTGCAAGCACTCGCACAAATCGAGCCCAGGATTGTAATATCGTAGATACGATAGTAGAAATTGTCTTTAACCACATACAATACTAATACTGTGCCGGCCTTTCTACCTAGAAATTCTACCGCCAGTCTCTAACCTATTTCCTCCCTTCCTCCCACACCCCTTTTCCTAGAGTATTTCTCTATCATTCCTAGACGGCGTCAATCAGTGACTGGGGCCGGCTCACTCACTCATGCTCATTACTACACACCTACATGGAGGAGTACAATACATACATGCATCGCACATACACAAGGCCTACATCACGGCCATCGTCTACTCATTCATTTATTTCCGTTTATTTACCGGTACTCGCCCATGTATGGATGTTTCACGGGGCGAGCAAAAACAAAATTTCCAAACATTGGTCAGCCTTCTCCCCCCCCCACCAGAGAAAAAATGATAATAATAGTAGAAAGTAACCCTCCCGGCACCTCTTCCAATTGCCCTATCCTAAGCTCCTTTTCTCGACAATAGGAGAGGCATACTCATCCTCGAGTGCTTTTTTCTTAATTTATTATTGTTTTCCTCCTATCAACCCCGTTTCGTTCGCTCCTTGTTAAAAGCCACCCTAATGCATGGGGTGCTGCTGCGTAAAGGGGTGGCGAGTTCTAGGTAAACGGGGGACCCTACGATGGGAATGTTGACGGAGGGGTGTCTCGTAGGGTCTCTCCTTCTTTTATCTTGCTAACCCCGGCGCAAAACTATAGCGAATATACCCTCCATGGTGATAGTCTATATAGCACAGGTAGACATCAGCGGTATCGATGAGAAACAATAATCATCAGAGCATTCAACCACCCGGTACACATTCCGCATAGACGCTTCTCACTTACTTACCGGTACTTACTCGCCTAGCCCTGTCGAGGTGGGAAAAAATAAAGCGAGACAATAAACATATGGATATGGATAAAGCAGAATACTTGTAAAACAAAACGAAAATGAGCTAATCCATGCCTGCAAGGACCAGCCTCTGGTGTGTGGTTTATTCGTTTCTTTTCTCTCCTTTTTTTTCCTTTTTCCCCCAGTCAACTTTTTTTTTGTTTCCCCCCCAACTCTTTTAGTCACTCCTCCATAATATTTTCTTGCCTTTTTCCCTACGATTGAGGGAAACATATGTGCGTCACCACTGTGCACCCGTACCGTCCATCAGTCCATCTTCCATATATAATAACTGTGAATATATGGCACATAAGCACTCCAACCCGAGATAATTAGGGTTTCGGGGGTATTGTTTCCTGTGTGGGCTCCCCGCACCCTGAACTTGTGTTTATTTACCTACTAATGATACACGCCTCTCTATCCATGACCTTTTATTTTGCCCCCGGAGCAAAGGGATAGGATGCCGCTCCTATGGGAAGGGCAGAAGAAGAAACAAAACAAACGTAAAGGGCATTTACTGTACGAGTACGGTGCTTTCCTGTCATTTCACCTTTATTCCCTAGAAAACCGGAGGAATAAGAATACTATACAGTATCGTATTCAATCACTAGGGTAAGCTAATGGGGGAAGCAAGCCCTACACCTGCCCCACTACTGCCGGCTGTCATCCTTCTCCCCCCTGGGCTCACTTCTACTCACTTACCTACTCACTTCCCTCACCTTCTGCTCCAATCCAGAACAAGCGTGTACAGGGAAACAAGCACGGCCTCTGTTCTTTCCTTTCCACTATTGAGAGCACGTTACGAATTCCCGGTATTTATCGGCTGGCAGCGGGACTTTTTCCTTCCTCGAAGCTCCTCTCCCAGAAAGTACGGAGTTTATTGCACCTTTTACTGCTCGACATCGGCACATAATAATCACTGCGTTGTTGGTCTATAGAGTAATATTTGGTGGAGGAATCAAGGAATTGGGAAACGAGAGGGGGGGGGAGACGGGGGCGAAAGACGGAATAAAACAAAAAAAAAACGGGGTTTACTGTAGTCCCCTGACTGAAGAGAATGATCCGCACTTGGGGGTGCATGTACCGCACAAGTGCAAGTACGTACTTGCACAGTACTATTGCCGAGATAGTGCCCTCTGGTGACAGCACGAGGACTAGTCTCCCTCCGACTCTTTTCTCTTTTCTGCCTTTTTCTCTTTTCGCTATCTAATCTAGGTTTTTTTGTTTTACTATATAATTCTTGCCGTTAGTTGGCACGTTCCTTTTCACGGGGTTCTCTCACTTGATATTGAACGGGTTATGTGCGGGAATATCGACGTGATAGATGCAGGATGGGGGGATTGATGATAATGGTGGTGGTTGGTGTTCCTCTTGATATATATATATATATTTCTTTTTTTTTTCCATTTACCCACCCCCCTCCTCTCCTTCCTCAGAATTTTGGGATGATCAGAATATGGGATTTCTTGATCGTGGCAGCGAAAAAAGGGGGGTGAGGGAGGGAAAAAAAAGAAAGCAAATAATGTCAACTGTTCCATACAAACACGATCCTGAAAGAAAAAAGCTCCCATATTTTGATCATCTTGATCTGTCAAACATCTACTCGGGCACTACACTGTACTCGTGGAAGCTCCCGGCTAATCCTGAATTATTCCGGCCATGGACGGGATGGCGGCCCTCACCGCCTAATACGACTGTGAGTGCACCGGTGCACAGAGAGAGAGAGAGGAGACAAAAAAAAAAGTGAAACAAGAATGGACAAGAGGATGGTAAGGTATCGTAAGTAGCAAAAAATTCCCCAACATTTCGTAATTCATAAGAGTGTCCGGATGCCTTAGTGCCAAGATCGCCAAATTTACGCCCAAATTGAACAGTCCAATAGCCAGGTCTTGGTGTCAAGGCATGGGATAGACTAGGACCAGACTACCAAGTAGAAACAATAGTCTAATAAGTAAAAGAGTTGAAAAGGAAGGAGAAACCCGTTTCAAAGCCTCCCCTCCCTTCACCTCCACCACTCCAGAGCCCGGTTACCGAGTCCACCCCAATTCCTCCTCCCTCCCTTGTCGAAGCGAACGAAGCCTTACAAGTTACAAACATCTGGGAAAAGAAAAAAAAAGAAAAGGAAAAGATGATCCTCATAATAACTGTAACTTACACCCACCCACACGCACAACATAACAAAAAAGCTTCCCGATTGAAATGTTGTTTTTTTTGCAAGACACTTCCCTTGAGTAAAAGTAAGGTAAGGTAAAGTTACACAAGAACCGATCTCAGCCTAATGATGATGCCGCAGGACTGACGCCATCTTCGTACATTACATTACATTTACATAGTTCGAGGAACAGGACAGGACAGGACAGGACATAAATTACATACATAGCGTGCATTTTGTATGGTATTTTACAGTACAGTGCTCGTATAATAATTGAACGAACGGTTTTTTTTTTTGTTCAGCCTTCTTGGATTTAGATCTTGGTGTAATGCAATAAACGGTCGTGTTCACAAAAACGACGTTCAATTTATTATTGCTATTGACTTATGCTTGTAGGAGTATCATACTGGAATATAGAGTAATGGGTGATTGGCTAGCTTATCGGATATACGATTATGCGGGTCTCGCGAGGTTCGGGTAAAATCCCAGACTGTGAGGATAACTGGGCGGTAGGACGGGAGAGGGGCATTGGGGGGGAGGGGGGAGGAGGAAAAAAGAAAAAGGAAAGAAAAAAAGAGGAAAAAGAAAAGAAGAGAGAGAGAGAGAGAGAGAGAGAGAGGAAAAGTTGATGATTTATTGGATGGGAGGTGGATTGGTTTTGGAGGATGGACGTGGAGTTGGGGGGAAGAGAAGGAGTGATTGATTGTTAGTATAATATTAAGGGGAAAGGGTGATCATAACTCGATGGTCTTCCGGGGGGTTTTTTTGTCTTTATTAGTATATATTATTATATATAATATATATATATATATATATATATCTGGAGTTCGTTTAGTTCGTTTAGCACTGTACTGAACCGCTCGATGTCTTGGATCTTCGCCTGCTCCTGAAGTTCCAAGCTTCAATCCGGCCTCGTATTAGTCAGAGATTGAGCACTGTATACCGTAAAAACTCTTGCAATCGTACTATCTATCTCCGGCACTCTTCTGATATCCGGGTTCACAGGCAAAAAATGTCCCGGGAAGGGTCAGTGCTTTCCTGCCACCATGTACTGTATGTAGGATCAGCCTTCAGGGCGTTGTTGGATTTTGTTAACTGGCTTACGCATTTCTATTAACTTGTCAAACTAAACCTATCTTGGGCTGGTGGAGGTAGCCAATCGCGGGGGTTTTTTTTACGGCAACTGTTTGGATCTATTTTGTTCGGAATGTTCCGACTTGGGTTGTACTTGCTTTGCCCCACTTTCAAAATACTGTGGGCCAAACGGTGTTCACATGGCTGCCGGAACTGTAGCTATTATGGCTAGCGTGGAGCGGAAGGGGGAGGGTGGAGATGGGCTGAGTTGGGGATGGAGCTTGGCCTTTTTGTGCGATGTTGCATTGGTTGTGTTTAGTGAGTGGAGCATAAAGCGTCCTCGTTTCTCTAAGGAAACGGAACGAAACGGTTCCAGTACTGGGCCTTGTTGTGGTGCGAGTTATGTGGTGGCATTCCTGTATGAGAGAGCAAGGGAGATACGCTAGATGGGTTGTGTGGTCTAGATGGCTACTCTTCCGAGCCAGAAGTACCCGAGAGCAGGGAAGGGATTTATTTGCATTGGCGCTCATATATCCACCGATTTTTTTACCATATATTTCCTTGATCCCTGCTCCCTGGTATTCCTGGTCTGGGGCAGGTGAGCAGAGGTCGCTTAGATGCTAACGTGCTGGCCTGGACAAGCACAGGCATATGGCAGTACCGGGACCTGTTTCAGGGTATATTTGATCGATGGCATTTACCGTTCAGTACCGCCTACCGCCCACTGCCTTGAGCACCGGATCTAGCAGACGCCCGACAGGCTCTTGTACGATATGCGATTCGGTGGATGCGGCCCTGGCTTGGCCTGAAGGCAGGCAGATAGACGGATGCCCGGTCTCTGCGGACCTGCAAGGCCGGTGATACGAAGGGGTGGAAGAACAACGCTCCGGAGGCCCGAGTAGCTTCAGATGGCAGGGGAGAGGGTGCTTAGAGCAACCGCACAAGTACGCTGAAGCAGCGTTGCTATAGCAGCGGCAGTTATATCATACTGTGGTGGATATATTATTATTATGTACTACATAAGCGATCACTCTGCCTGTATTGCAGGTGGTACTTGAAGGGCGAGGTAGCCTTATTATTATTTTTGCATTATTTTTTTTGCACATCACATGGGTGTATTCCGTCCGTACCCCCCCAGCCTCCCTTTTTCGACTCATCTATCCTCCCTCGTGGTCCGGTAGCCTAACCATATCATACCGTTCAGCACAACAAAAGTGCTAGTACAAAGCACTCATGCAGGTACTGTATTATACAGCGGCCCTTTACTAATTTCATCTACTGTGTCCACGGCTGAGTGCCTATCTGTCCATCCGTTTATATATATATATACAGTACCGGTGGGCAAACGTGAGAGAATAGGGCCGAGTTATTTCCCTCCCTCCCTCCCTACCGCTCTTATTCTCCAAGGCGAAAAATAGTAACCAGAAACAACCCAATCGAGCTCAAGGGAATGGGAATTAGAATTGTGTTGTTGAATAACAATAATAGGAGAGGTCAAGCAAGGAAGAAAAAGAAGGTACCGGCAGCCAAAGAAGAAGTATAAGGATTCCGGGCCGTATGCTGTCATGATCTCCGCTCCTGCATAGGCTCACCGAACTTTCACAGGGATTGGAGGGTGGACCAAGCTTCAAAGCTCCTAAGATAGTCACATGTTGAATGTGAAATTAATTTTTCGGCAGGTGCTTGGGTTGGTTGGATCTGGTCCTTTTTTTCGCCATGATGCTCATGATGTTCAATTGGCACGGCCGGCCAAGGAGGTAGGAAATACAGTACAGTAAAAGCGGAAAGGGAGGGGGAGAAAAGATGTACGGGCACTATGTGTATACTGGGGGTTGGGCATTGGAATGGTGAGATGCGCGCACTACTTGTTTACTGCTGCGATGTATCGGTACCTATTTTAAAAGTTTACTCCTCCTACCTACCCACCTAACCTCCTAAATCTGCGCAGAGATGAAATAGCGGCCATCTTAGCGTTACTACTAAAGAGAGACTCCTCACCACGCAAGGGATTTTCCTCTTGGAAAAAAAAAAGGCCTTTTGGACTACCCACTTACTGTATACTTACCTCCTCTTTGCTCTCGGCCATGGGGTACGGTGCTTATCTATCTCCCTAACATTGGTCCTTCTACCAATAAATTCCTCACCTCCGCCGGGAGAGGAAACAGGATATGGGGGGAATTTCTGTAAACCTTGCTCCCTCCCCTTCCAGCCTTTTCCTTGCCCATCCATAGCATCTATCAGGTATCTTGCTTGCTTGCCCGCTCGGTTCCCCATCATGCGCATGCACTCGGTAGGAGTCTTTTTCCGGCTTCGCTTTTCTGACTTTGCCAGACCTTACTGACTGTATGCCTGTGCGCGGTGTGTGTGTGTGTGTGTGTGTGTATGTATGTGTGGGTGAGTGATGTGTGTGCTTGCGTGCGTTCTGCACGCGGGAGACAGGTTTAGATGCTGGAAAAGGATTTTGCGTGGGATGAAATTTTCGGTAATAACGATCTATCACACTGTGGGTTTGGGTTGTGAGGAGACTTTGTTGTATTTTTTCTTCTTTCTTTCTTCTCAGAGGAGAAAATTATTTTCCCCGCGGGCTCGCAGAGTCGGGGTGTGTCTGGTACAAGGTGTCAGTACAGAGTGCCCGTGCAAGCTCCAGTTGAGAGAAGGGAGGTGAGGGAGGTCGGTAGGTGGGCGCTGCATAGTAGGCAAAGGAATGATGAGCGAAGGAGAGAGTACTGTATATGCGGTTGGCAATCAGCACAGTATTGTGCCTTTCTCTCTCTCTCTCTCCCAAATTGCTTTACTTAGGTACGGCAGTATGAAAGGGTAGGAAGAACTTCCATTACTCGCCTTATTTCCATTTCTAACTTCCTCCCTGGCCACCACAACCTCTAGCCCGATCTTGACAGGAAGGCTCCACAACCAGACTCCGAACAGACATTATGCTACTCCGCCTGCTACAATACCACGCACCGCGCCTTGCCCTTTCCCCACAATACACAAAACCCTCCCCCGTTGTAATAAATAAATAAATTAGTAAATGGGTGAAAACGGTTTCTGCCTATGTCGGAACGTCAATCCACCAGACGAACCCAGGTTTAAGCGACGGAGCATTCATCTTACCCGTATCTGCAGCAGTGGGAAAACAGGGGGGGTGGGTAGGGGGGTCAGTTTTCTTTCCTGGTACTGGGAATGTCTTTCTTTCTCTCACTCCCTATTGCACTTTTTATTTTATTTTCTTGCTATGCTGCGGGAAACTTAGAAGGGAGGTAGGCACAGTATCAGCAGTGTCGTGTGTGCAGGTAGATAAGTAGGTAAGTTAGTAACAGCAAAGGTAAAGTAAGGTATGTGATAACTGCCGGTGCGGACCGGAAAATCCCTCAGCGGCAGTTAGTCCTGCTACCACAGGTGTGAGGATGCAATGGGAAGCTAGGGGAGGGTTGAAACTTGGAAGATGTGGGATAACACAAAGGGATCTTTGGGGAAAGAGTGGGGCATGGCTATGGAGAGTACAGTGTTTTGTATGGGTGTGGGTGTATGATGAAATGCAGACCGGGGGGGCTAGAATGCTTTACCTTGGCTCTAATCCAGCGTAAATCACAGCACCCTTCCAGAGAGACAGATTCTTCCGCCTTTTGGCCCTGGCACCGCTCCCACTGATTGCCTAAGTACTCTCGCAATACAGTTCTGGCCCGGTGCACTGTAGCATATCGGCATCGGACTTTGGTGTTGGCCTTCAACGAAGAGGGAAAAAAAAGTTAACCTAGGTTAACGTCAGAAGTTGCTAGTGCTGATGATTGGCCCCTGAATAGTTTTTCCGGTCCACACACGCTAGGAGATATTTGCTTCCTTTTATAATGCGTACAGGGAGGAAAATCCGATGGAAGGACCGTATAGATAATTGGCCTTTTTATTTATTTTTCCTAACCCTTTCCTTTCAATCACTCCCGATAATTCCACAAACCTCATACGGGGGCTGGTTGAGCTAAGGTTACTTTTGCCTCCAAATTACAGGATCGAGTGAATCTCGCTTACTCGACGTTTACACATAACTTATGATACATCTCCACCGCATCTGCCTGTCTTTTTTTCCCCTTTGGTCTCTAACTTGCACTTGCCTTCCGGTATAGCACCTCTCTATATAATAAATTACACCTATCTATGTGCTCGGTATTACTTTCTTCTCTTTTTTCTTCCCTCTTTTTCTTCCCTCCTTTTCTTCTCGTTCCACCCTACTACTCCCAATTGAGCCAGCTCTGTGAACATGACCGATATTGCGTTCCACCAAGATCTGAACAAAAGAAGCTGAATTCTGGCGGTGTGCAATGGCAACCGTGTTCACAAATGTCGTTCAATTACGAGTACTAGCTCCTCTGTTTCGCCTTTCCTCGAGAAACCCCCCGTATCATGGTGGTGGTGCATGTATCGTGCAATGCACTCACTCAATTGTAGTGACTAACAGACAGTAATTCCAGCTCGCCGACACCAAATCGGACATCCTGTAGGTTTATCTGCAGACCAGTCAACCCCTCAAAAAAGATTGACGGTGCGCTGCCCACCGAGAGCTTAATAGCCTGTCTTCCAAATAAGAACCTGGCACTGATCTTTTTTTATACTCACATGCTTCTCAATTTTTTTCCCTTCTGTAGCATATCGTATCATACCATATAATTATTTTATACCCGCTGCCCCGGCAACCACAGCTATCGGGGCAATCCTGTTTTTTGTTTTTTAACCTCATAACTTAGTGCTTAATTGACCTTCCTCTCTTTATCTCATACGGATCCTGTTTCTCTTGTTCTGAGGGGAAACCTTACAGATCATCGCTCCGTCGGCGGATTTCCCTTCCGGACAATTCTGAGGGCCGGGATTTGCTTTTCTCCGAGCTGGGTTGAGCTCAGCAGTCAGGGTTTAAGAAGATCAAGCTTTCTCCGCCAAGACAAGTGGGGGGGAAAGGTCCTCATCCGGAGGAATGATCTCCGGCAGAGAAACTTTTCGACCGCAGTGGGACTTTGCGTACGACGCGGTAATGTTTCAAGCCGAGAGAAATATAGGCATGGGGACACTAAAATTATAAGCTATCCATAGCTATGTGCTCTCGGAATGAACCAAGGAAGGAACGAACGCGAGTGAGATAATGGTGTTGTTATAGAGACAGAAGGGCCAATTCTTTGTACTACCAGTCTCGGGTTTCACAGTAAGCTAGGTTCACCTTGCTTTCTTATGTCCCTCGGTCCTAACCACGCAGGGAAGTTCGGGGCTTGAGTGTGGGTTGCATGTGACAATGGGAATCTCAACTTATTAGCGAGAGAAAGGGAAGGGGGATAACAAATTAAGATGGTTAGCTCGTGGGGTTTGAGAAAAGGGAGGGGGAGAGCTAGCTAGCTACTAATCAAGCAAGCTCTCTAATGAATGGAAGGTAAAATAAAAATAGAAATTAATTCGTCTCTCCTTACGCGCGAGGTAAAATTGGGGTGGATAAACTTCCCGGGGAAAGATTTTCTCGCCTCTGAACTACAGTACTGTATGATGGCCTTGTCCACACACAGCAAGCTGGGTATAAGCAAGTATGACAAAGGATACCTAGAATAGCTAGCAAGCAAAGGAGGAACTGGGGGAGGGAGGAAGAGGTGGAGGGACATGGAATGGAAAAAATAGTAAAAAATAAGACAACGTAGACCCAAGCTACAGCGGCACAGTAACAGTAGGGTATAGTATAGCTATTTGCTAGGCTCCCCACAGCGGCTCCAAAGCAGCCACACGCAGCGTACCTAACCAAGTGTTTGGCACACAATAGCCAAGATGGAGCACAGGCACAGGAACACAGGCACAATCACAGGCACACCACAGGAACGGATCCCGAAGCGCTTCCCCGCAGAGCCTAAGATGCCTCCTAGCTTACCCTCTCATTGCCCAAACCCGGTTCACATCCATCCATCCATCCAGCTCGTTTCGTCTTGTCAGTAGTGAAGCGTATCTGCTGGTGCCTTTGACAGGGCGGGGTTTGCTTCATCCCTCCCTCCATTTCACAACTACCTATCGTGTTTAAGGCTACTTCTTACCTTTCTACCAGCCGGTAAAACATATCAAGGACGGTAAGGGAAGGAGCGAGAGAGCACGAAAAGGTCCTAGATTTTTATTACAGAGCCTGTGGACGTGCACAGTATTTTACTATCTTCCCTTCGGGGTTTCCCCAAACGCCCTGGGATGTGTCACGCAGGGTACCTGATTCGTGCGTTTTAAAAAAAAGAAAGAAAGAAAAGTAACTTAATGGGCATGATGTAGGCGCTATTGTGGGGCTTTGGTTATTTAAAATTGACTCTCCCGGCGATTTCAGGCTGTGGAAGCTGGAAGGGAGCCAGAGGGGTATGGTGTATGGGTAGATGGACGGAGGCATATAGGGTGGGGAAGACGGAGGGAGTAGGGGGAAAGGAAATCTGTGGATCACATTCTGTCACTCGGGAGTATGTTTGAAGGGGGCTGAGTGTTTTGTTTCCCTCCCCTTTCTCCTCGCTCTTTATTTCTTACTTGACCTTGAAAGGGAGGAATTGGCGTTCCCGGAAGAGGGAAATAATGAAGATAACTAAGGTCGTGCTTACGTGGGTAACGAGCAAGGAGCGAAGTCCGATTACGATGGTTGGAGTTTGGGTTCGGATTCTTAGTCGAGGGGGTTTTTGTTTGCTGGTTGATGATGTGCATCATGCCTTGTTTCTTCGCATTTCTTCTTCGTTCACCTCTGGAACAAATAAACACCGCGAGGTCACGTCTCGTCATGTTCATTGCGGCACGGCATCCTGGACACGGCATCGGCCTGCCAACCGATCTCTGGAAACATTTTGCCCACCACATCAAGTGCTGTGCTTTTCACTCTTTTGTGTTCTAGGACCTTCTTTCTGTCATTCTTCTTCTCCCCCATCTCCACACCACATCCTACCAACTTCTCATCACTTCACCTCTCCTAAAACGACTCTCACCTTTCCCATGGCGAGGCCTGGTACCGATCAATTTCTCATGGAGAAAATCTACTCGGATCTTCCGGCAGCGATAATGAATGATAAGAAAGGATAGGATTAAGGTTGCCGCCCTCACGCGTTGACGTTTTTTTCCCTCCTCAGCCCTCCTCGGACAGCTTTCCGGGGGCCAAAGGCTGGGCTAGCATCACCACACGTCCCCTCTCCTCACCTTCCCTTTGCTGCAAATTTGAGAACGGGAGCGGAGGATTATTTGGCCTCCATGTCAGATTGGCGATGTCTTCCCTTCGGTACTTGTTTACCGTAAGTTTTGAGCCCGGTTTTTACTTTGTCTTAGGATGCGTGTGTAGGGCATCCTTTTTTTTCTTTTCTTCTTTTGATTGCTGTTTTACGGGAAGGAGGGAGGGGTCCTCATTTTCGATGATCTATCCTTTCTTTTTTTGGCGGGGGGGGGAGGATTTTTTTCTTGTATGACTGACCGATGGGGAATAGGCTCGTTTTAGAGATATTTTTCCCTCCTCTTTTCTTTTTCTCGTTTCTCCTCGCTCACTCGGAGTGGAAGGATTTTTTTCTTTTTCTTCTTCCTTTCTTCACTTCCCTTAGCAGGTAGAACGTGAGGTGATGTGGGGTGAGTATGTGTGGCAGTTGAGATTTGACAACAATTGGCCCTCCTGGATGAGATATGAGATTTCACTTACTCGGGCACTCACCGCGAGAAGTCTAGGTGGATCGGGGCGTCAACTCAAATACTCACTAAGATAGCATAGGAAAGGAGAAAAGAGGACCAAGCTATCTTGGTTGCCGGGCCCTAGTCATGCAGTTTTTCCGCATGCTTTTTTTTTTACCGAGCGGCATCACCAGTCTGGCTGAAAATGTGTTGATACGGATTTTCGCCTGCGGGCTCGTATTGTCTGGCTGGTTGGCCAGTCGTCGGTCTATCATTCTGGGCTGCTGTAGCAGTTTGGATCCGAATCCAAATATGCGTTCCTCTCCGAAAACACTAACGGATGACTTATCACCAAGCAAGCATAGGGCACGCGCCGTTTGATAAAGCCTCTTCATGTGGTTAGGTAATTCAAGCTTTCCCGGTATCACATCCCAGACACGATTATTATTATTATTTTATAGTCTATTCCCTTTTGGCAAGCGAGAGGAGGAAAAAAAAACTCGAGTTTTTTTCATTTCATTTTTTTCATTCTACTACTACTGCCTTGGGACTGGGCCACTTCCAACTTATCATCGTTGATCACTGATAGCACCCTGTATTATCATTACTCGTTAACAATCCTTCCCCCAGCCCTCATCCTCCTCTCGGATACCTACTCGCACACAGATTTGTAAGTCTAGAACGAAATATACGAGACTACTCACAATCTCAGGTTAGAGGATCAACCGGGGCCAAGGCCCTAGTTATCTCCACCACAGGGCCGACCCAGAGGTCAGTCTGTAATCAAATCATAGGTTATCACTCGCCGTATTTTAAACATCCTTCTTTTTTACTTTGTACTTCCTTCTTTCAGCCGTGCATGTCCGTACCATAAAATGATACACGAGAATGTAGGTTATCATACTCGTAGCCACGAGCACTCACTGAAATACCTTTGCTAAAGCCGGACGTAGGAGGAGCAGAGAAGGGGCGGTCCCTCAAAAAGTTTCTATTTCTGTTTCTTAACAAACCAAGATTAATGACTCTCCTATGGTAAAAATAGTGAAAATAAAATAAAGTAAATGCAAAAAAGTCCCAAGGCACGACACGGTGCAGGAAATCCTCTACTCCCCTTCCCCTCCCCCCCCGCCCGCCATTCTCGTGTGCTTGCTTAATCACCAGCCGGAGCACGACCCCCGACTCAATCAGTACGACACCCCCACACTCACCGGCAATGCCACAAGAGAGCAAGCAGGAAGGCAGGAAGGAAATCCACCTGCTCCCAATAGATACTCGGGACTGCCCGGGACCTTCGTACCCCCCTTAGCGCATGCCTAGGTACGAGTGTATGCACCTGTCGTGAGCATGTATGATTCATGTAAATTTGAAACCCGGAACTAACTCCCCCACCTCACCCCCCCTCCTCCTCTTCCCCTCACTGACTATTCTGCAAACCCGGGAATTGATGCGTGGGAAACTTACATAGAGGGGGTGAGGAAAATATTAAAAAAAATAAAATAGAAATATGTAAAAATAAAAATAAAATAAATAAAAAGAAAGGACGGAAAAGAAGAGAAGGGAAAAGAAAAGAAAAGAAAAGTTGGGGTTCGATGGTGGTTGCAATCGGGGGTCTATATTTGGTTATTCTGAGGTTTCCCCCAGAGAGTATTGTACAATGCTCTGCTGTGATGTGCGGGGTGGTGATGGTGGTGGTGGTGATAACTCTGGAGTGGACTATGATATGATACCCGGGCCCGGGCTTGCCCAGGCTGGAATTGATTAGAGGAAAGCGAACCAGTATCAGACACCACTGTATATCATAGTCCCAGAGGCGTGTGGGGTAGCGCGTGTGTGTGTTGGGGGGGGGGGGGGGTAAATTATAGTAGGTTTTGCGGGTCAAGAATAT
>Ga0307509_10006435_pt1 | contig 15810 bp, 9 predicted proteins | sample 10_EM_MG_FD_202245 | JGI IMG/M metagenome (GOLD analysis project Ga0307509, IMG submission 202245) | Populus trichocarpa ectomycorrhiza microbial communities from riparian zone in the Pacific Northwest, United States - 10_EM | ecosystem: Host-associated > Plants > Roots > Unclassified | place...
AAAAATCTTTATCACTTTACCAATCTCTATTTTGAATCATTGAGCCTTCCTAGACAATCTCCGTCTACGATTAAGATTATCGGCCTGAGTTATCTCGCAAGACTTTGAGATAGGCTCCCGCCTAACACAGTCCAACGACGGCCTAGTCAGCTCAATACCTCTTCGAGTTAGCTACCCCGTAACACCGCTCCAATGACCTCTTTTTACTAGCAAACGAGCAACTATGCAGCTGTCTGCCAATGACCCACCATCCCAACGCTGGGGCCAGACGGGGGTGTTAGCTAAACCTGCCCAAGTTCAATAGCATGTTCAGGCCAGCTCTCCTCTGGCGTCTAACCTTTCTGCGCAGGTGTGTATATGCCCATTAACATTTAAGAGCCTGTAGAATTTGAGGCAATAGACCTCTAAGTTCCAGGATGACTTTGCCGGTGATGGTAGGGTAACTTGGATATCTCAGTAGAGTAACTGGAATCTATAGGCATAATGGCTAAGTCCCTAAGGTAGGGTAACCTTGCTCTCATATGCCTTTAACCGCTTCAGAAGTTCTCCTGTCAACACCTAATATCGCCTCAGAGACCTGTGTAACGTTCCTATAAGTGTCTTGACTTTATGCAAACTTACTCCTAAAAGGTTACCCTGCCTAATAGAGTACTCGAAGCTACTCTATTCTTCCCTGGGCCTTGGCCTAGGTTAACCAGCCATTTGTGTACTAAGTATACCAGACCATACCACCTCTGATTACCACTTGGTATACCATTTGGGCTAAGGTGATAGTCATTGTAGCTACCTATCGTAGGGTCGTTACAGTATCCTGAAACAATATAAGTAACAAATAACAAGGCTTACAAGTCTCTTGAACTCGTATCTTAAAACAAAACATAAAACAAAACTAACAAGGCATACAAGTCACCTGAACTCGTATCCTGAAACAATACATAAAACAAATCCATATCTAAACTGGTAGTCTGTACTAGTTACAGGCAGTATAATAAAAGATTTTCTAGTATAAGCGTTTTATATTGATAAGATCTCTTCTCCATTGCATGATGATATCCAAATAGCTCGGAAGGCACTGCAATATTTATATGCTGTGTCTGGGTGGTCGTGGGCTTCATCAAGTTCTGATACTAACTAAGTATCTACTAACAATTTCCAACTTCCTCAAAAAGTCTCAACACCATTTGACCCTGAAAACCCTCCTCATCCTACTTGACCCCCAACTGCAACACCATGAATTATTCCTGAGGGTGCTCCCACACATTAGTCCATTTGTTACAATCCATCTTTGTCAACATAGACTCTTGTTTACCACTGCATAGGCAGAATAGTCTTCATGATTGAACAAACAAAGGGGCCAGCTTTGTTATCGAACCTGTCTGCATTGCAGGCTTATCCTGCATTCGACAGCTGCAAGGCATAAGATAGACTTGTCCCGATAATTGCCGCAATGGCCATTATCTCGCCATAGTCATATTATTATCATTTGGTTCCATCAGTATCCGAAGAATACGCATGATGTATGTGAGCCTGAGTATATTTGATTCCCAAACTACTTCTTTCAACAACACGATTCACTTCTGCAACCCTCATCACGGGAGTGTGGAGTATAGAGTGATGTTGATTGACCATTGTCCGTAAAAATGTCCCGTTACTTAAGGACCACCTTTGCGACCATCATCTTCAGTGCTCAGTAACCTTATGTAATATGGACCGATCTGGCTCGAACCATTTGCATAAGCCCGCCAAGGGCCTTCTCTGATATACTCTATGAACAGGATCCGGTCAGATAGATGGCCATGAAGTATATGGGGTTACAAGGAGGGTTCTAAAGATCATGACCTTGGTGAGGGGACGCAACTATGGCCATGTCTGCTGATGTAGTGCCATCTCAATGCTGGTGTAGGAGGGGGGTGTTAGGTTGACACCTCTAAACTTAGGACCTAAGGTAGGGTAACTATAGGACTTTATTCACTAAGGGAAGGCTGAGCCTTCCGGTATGCCTAACACTTAGCTTCAATGACTGCTTGAAGGCGTTAGGGCATGCCTTCGATAGGGTTTTGAAGCCTTTCATTTGGAATTGAATTCCAAACAGCATTTAAAGCACATTCTAGAATAGACATATCACCTATCCAGCCCCTGGTCTCCCCAAGCTCAGTTTCCATTTTGAGTCCAAGATTTTCAATCAGGTTTAGGTCGGAGGACTGGGCAGGCCACTGAGTAGTCACTATCTCATTTAGATTTTGGTACTCAGTACTAAACTCTTTGTGTCCTGGTGCTCCATCTTCCACCACAGTCACCCACCCATTCTTACGCACACATGAATAGCTCATCTATATTAGTACGAGATATGCAGCTCCAAGAGGATAACTGTATACCCAAACTCTAAAGCTCGCTAAAAGTAGGACGAACCCAGAGGCATCTGTGGTAGTTACTCAGGCAGTCGCAAGAGTTCATGTTCCATGAACTAATTTACTAATTTGTACTATAAGAAGATTGAACTCTATGATATCTGATACAGCTGCATATATATGCAGGTTGCTTTAAAGGATGTCCATCCGAACTGATCACTTGATATTCCATGAGAACTATGTGTATGTTTGCTTATGGGCTGCAAATATTGAAACATAGTTCATTAGGACGAAGAGATCGAAGACTATCACCTGGTGGAGTGGAGACACCCCCAAATGAAATAGAAGTCAGGACATTCTCTGAGTTTGAGTAGGGCAAATATTTTTCAGGGTCGAACAGTGTTTGCACTTTCCTGAATGAAGTCAAAGAATTGCAAGATACATAATTCCTTAAGAAAGGAAGGTAGCATAAATTTTAGTATAAATAGAAAGGCTCTCCCCAAGTGGTTGAAGAATTATCAACCAAAGGACAAGAGACCTTAACAATATAACAAGTTATTGAGAAATCTTCTAAGTTTGAGAACTTTGACTTTCAAAATTAGTTTACCGATCCTTCCTGACATTTCTCTGTACCCTCAAACTACAGCCTAGTTAGCTCTATATCTCTTCAAGTTAGCGACCCCGTAACACCCATACTCCTCACAGCAGCAGTGCCCAAAAGGCACGAGATGGGGATACAGTCACTAGACAAAAGTCTTGGTGATCACTTAGACAAAAGTCTTGGTGATCACTTAGACAGCAAACTAAGCGAGCATAGTCCGATATCCCTGACCCAGCCATGGTAGAACAAGAAGAATTAAACATGAAATATTATTTTATTAGTAAAGAAGTAAGAGCACATTGATTACTTTGTATTATAGGTGGTTTTCCAATTTGGCCAGGTCGGGGCGGGTGGCTGGGAATGTGTGTTGAACAATTCTCGCTTGGTTTGCTGACTAAGTGATCACCAAGACTTTTGTCTAGTGACTGTACATAATTTTAGTAACATATAGTGAAGAATCCACCTTAGCTTTACTGGGAATTAAGACTAACTTAGACCTTAAGGTTCGACAAAACCCTCCCCAAACCATTCTGAACTCTTGTTCAGACCACAAGCTTTTGTCAACGCAGTCAACATAATATTCTTCACTTGCCTTCCGTGTTACCCAAAGCCTGTTGCTGAAGCCGCCTTTGAAAAAGTCGACTTATAGGTCCACACCACTCTCAACCAGTCCTCATAGGACCAGTTTAATCTTGCCTGACACCAGGCAATACGCAATAGCTTCATTGCTAGATGAATAGCCAATTTCCGCCAAGGTACCCATTGGTGATACCCCATTTACTCTCTAGCACTCTTGACTGTCTGGGGACAGCAAGTATATCCCATCTCCACGCAAACTTTATCCCAACTATCATGACCAGTCCTTGCATCATGTGTGATAAATGGCTCCAAATGCGCCTTTTCTTCTTGGTTGAAAATAGGAGGCTGGCCAGACCTGAGGGAATTTGAAGGGGTATCACTTTCCTTATACTACTTGTAAATCTTTATTATATTAGCTGAATTAGAATACAGTATTAACTCGATAAATTGAGTATCTCCGCGCAGGGTTCTAATCTCCGCCCAATGGCGACAACCCCCTAATCAAGCCTAGTACTGCATAAAAAAGGAATAGGAAGATTGTGTTGACTCCAGTTTCCCAGCTTCACGAAGGTTGACACAATCTTCCTATTCCTTTTTTATGCAGTACTAGGCTTGATTAGGGGGTTGTCGCCATTGGGCGGAGATTAGAACCCTGCGCGGAGATACTCAATTTATCGAGTTAATAGGGTACTAGCGCTGCCGGTAGATAAAATAGTCACGTGAGTCTGATAAGGCGCTCCACGGGTGCCCAAGACTTTTTGATTAGCTAAAAATAAGCTGTTTTCCTACCACCAAGGTCTCCTTGCTCAAACTCTAATGTAATGATACTCGGGTACTGCTCGTACGGCACTTGCACTCCTGACATGCTGAAATAGGGCTGCGTTTTATGCATCTAAAAGCAAAATCAGGACAAGTATTGCCAGGGGTGACCGGTAATATCAGATGCCGTACTTAACCAATCCGGATTTGTATTGTGTAGCCGCGCACCAGGCTTTGCGAAGGGGTATCCGTACTGGAGTATGATGTTCCTAAGCCAGATAGATATCTCTCTGTTTCAGCCATTAGCATCCCTCATCGCACGAAGCACGATTTGTTGCCAGGCGATATAGGTAGACCTACAGCCCGACCCCGGTGCGCACCTGTGGATCAGTGAAAAAATTGGAAAACTATATCTCGATGTTGGTTTTGTCTTGTGTTGTTAAGCTCTCCGACCCCAATGCAGGGTGCCGGGCCGCCCCGCTTGAGTGCATTTTTCACCCATCCGCCAGCAACCTCTCGCGCATGAATTGTCCTAGGCAAGAAGTATCAGGAAATAGGGGTTCGCAAGATATAGTAAAAAAATCTATGCGTATCATGAATTCACCACTCGTATTTCGAGATACTTCTTACCTGGGATAAGTGGATCCGCATCCACAACTTTGTATCCCCGGGAAAAGTTCCATGCAATTCCTTGTGCGACCGGAACAAAAGCTTACAAGAAGGGACAACCACTTTTGGTATGATGTATGGTAATATTTTGATCATGGCTTGGGCGTTCATGGTGCTGTTCAGTATTTGAGTCCGGAGGTGGGGGGATGGCTTGAGCGGACCCTGAGGCGATGGCGATATAAATACGGTACCGGACCCCCCGGCTCATTGGACTGCTTGAGTAGCTCTCGTATTCACACTCTCATATACACGGATGCTTCAACAGCATTATACCCATCTGCTACCAATTCCTAGCTTGAAAATGGCAACAAAAACTGAAGATCTCGTTGAACTCTCCAACATTATCTCTACAAGGGTGGGGAGCTATCTCTCCCACGCTCCCACTCCACCTACCCTCCGACCCACACCTCCAGTTCCCGTGACTGACGAGGTAGCTATCGAAGCAAGAGACCAGCTTTTGCTAGCATGTCGAAAGGTGATTTCTCTTGTTGAGGGTCCCAGAGAGACCGTGTTGGGGATGGCAGGGGCGTTTTACGAGACAACCGCTTTGAAATTGGCCTACGATATGAATCTTGCGCACCACGTGCCACCTGATGGGTCTCCTATTGCTCTCGCAGAGTTGGCTGTGAAGGCTGGAGCCCCGGAGGAGACTATCTGTTAGTTTCCCCTTCGGAGCTAGTGAGCGGGGAATAGCATGCTGACTTTTCTCCTCGGAGGATGTAGTGAGAGTGATGCGAGTACTGACCTTCAAGTATGTGTTTACTGAGACGGCTCCGGGGTATTTTGCGCATACCAGTGTCTCTACAGCTATTGGGGTTCCTGGAATTCACGCTCTAATTGGGCATCGGTGATTAACATTCCCTTGAATTTTCTCCTTTATATGTATCTCTCGTGAATCTTATTTACTCACCATTTCCTCCATTCCACAGTACTTGTGAAGGCTTCACCTCCGCCCCACACACCTCCAAGGTTTTACGCGAAAATAACTTCGCGGTTCCCCAAGATAGTAGAAAAACGGCCTTCAGTCGGGCCTTCAATAGTATCCCATCCTTCCTTCCACCCAACAAACACAACTCAACTAACCCTCCTCTTAGCAAACAAGAGCTATTTTGAGTATGCCTACACGGAAGATAAGCCCATGGGCACACGTTTTGGCCAAGCCATGGCAGCCGCAAGTATCCCCCCATTCAACCTCGTGGCGCTCTTTGAACCCCTCCTCTCCGCCCCCAAGGGCACGACCTTGGTTGATATCGGCGGTGGGATTGGACACGTCGCCATCGCTGCAGCCCGGAAGTTTCCGAACTTGAAATGCGTTGTGCAGGACATGAGAATGGTGGTTGGTGAAGGGCGCGATAGTCTTCCAGAGGAGCTTAAAGATCGTGTGGAGTTTCAGGAGAATGATTTCTTCAAGGGGCAGCCGATTGGTGGGCCCAGGGTTTACTACTACCTTAAACATATATTGCATGATCATCCTGATCGGTGGGTTCCCATCTCGTTTGCTTTCTTGAGTGAAGGAATACTGACTGGGTTGGGGGGGCTGATGGAATAGTGCCTGTAAGGAGATCTTGTCACACATTGTGAATGCAATGGACTCAAGCTCTAGAATCCTCATTGATGAGAGTATCATGGATGAGCGGGCGGGGCCTGAGGCTGACTGGATGGCGATCATGAAGGATCTTCATATGCTAGTTGTGTTTAGTGGTAAAGAGAGGACGGAGGCTCAGTGGGCGGCGCTGCTGAAGAGCGCGGATGAGAGATTGGTTGTTGAGAAGGTGTGGAGGACCAAGAAGGATAATTCCGGAATTATTGAGGCTAGATTGGCTTATTGCGCGCGCCGGTCAACGCTAGAAAGACTATAAGCAGGGATTTATAGAATTTGATTCAATCAATGTGGATTCTTTGTCATCTTGATCCCTGCTTTTTCTTTGCAGGGGATCAGTATTTTCGCCCAACTGAGTGGCGAGTCTGGAATTGTGATAGGTCTTCCCTTATTTCAGCAGAAGTACTACAGGGCTAGGTGGTAGGCCTGTTTGTGCTCCTACAGGAGATTTAAGAGGCTAAGATAAGGTCTTAGAATGAAGAAACGCGAAGGGGACAACAGGATTATCATTCAACCGACATATTTTTTATTTAGGCATTCGTCTAAAGTCTGCTAGTTCTCACTAGCTAGAACCTTATTTTTAAATATAGGATTCCCTTACCAAGCTAAAGTAATCCAAAGACCCCCAATCATCATCATTACTGTTCTGTGCCGGCCACCATATCAGAGCCTAGAATTAATAAGACGCACTCCAACCATGCATTCTTTCTAATGTTTGTGTATATGGTTATTATTTTACTTGGAATCCCAAAAGCATAGATATGCTAGTGTAAGCAAACAACTAAGCATAGAGCAAGACATCAGGGTCTTGTCTTGGATGATTACAGGTTAAGAACGAGCAAGAATAATCCGAGCCGGATGAAACCCATAAGCAAAGGAAATCACAATAACCAGTAGTGCGGTGCTACCGGCAGAATATTGGCTGAAGGATACTGCTATTGTGCTTGGATGGTTTGTACCGTACACGGTGTAATTATTTGGTTCTTTATACTGGTGGTGAGATAGTCACCGCGTGTCACTCGCACTATATAATCGCAAATACTTGACCTGAGTGTGTCGATAGGTCATGCTCGCCTGATTTGAGAAACTCGTTGCGGCTTTTGGCTCGTTCGTTCTTTCTCCTCCCTTCCACCTAGCCTGCTTCGGTGAGATTGAGGTTAGGAGCTAGCATGCGTCTCTGAGTATGTCGTTGGATCAGAGAATTCAATATGAGCATAAATTGCCTTTACAGTACTCGATCTGGGGGGGGCAACTCCGGGCCAAAGTGGCGAAGTATCAGTTTACTCTCGTTGTTGAATGATCCAACTAGAACCTAAGCACTGCACGGGGAGACTCAGTGGCATATTATGCGAATGATTTTTTCTGGGCTTTCTTGGATCACTTTACAGAGGACCAGTCCGACAGTTGCGGTGGTTGTTTACATTTTTCGGTAGATTTGGATAGCCCAACTTTTAACAGCGGTGTTGCAGATCTTATGTTTTATCGATCGATGCTCTGGTGGCGAGGTTCGTAAACTTGCTGTTCTGGCTGGGAGGTGATTTTTACTCGGGAAGGCGGGCTGGCGCCCAGCACCGGCATAAGTTAGTCAGATGGGAGAATTGTGCATTTATCAACTTTAGCTTTACCCCTGCCCAAGATATCGCCTTTCAGAGAGAACTAGCATGGTGATAGTAACAGTATATTGTATGATTCTTCCGCTGCTGAAAGTATGTCAAAATCTCTCCCTCTTCTGATATCGTTGATTAGAGATCACTGTTCAAGGTCTGGAACTTTGCATCGAGCGGATATTTTCATTTTCGGCTCTAGGGCGTAAAGAACCATCAATTTAAACTACGAGAAATCTGGACTTGGTTTCTTGCTGGTGCTGCACCGGGGGGGGAGGGGGTCAATTGCCCTCGTGTTCCCAGAGGTTTGTATGTGGTTGGTTGGGAAGGGTTTCTAGTTTTTACTGACATACCCTGCGGGGTGTTCTGCTTTTATTAGTGTGAAAGGTTATTAAGGGGGGGTTTGGAGTATTGCTGCTTGCGCCCTTGCTGCCAAAAAAATCAAAATCTTGCTATTAGGGAAATAATTGGGTTTAGTAACCATCATAACCAGAAACAGTGTTAGCATCTAACGTATTTCACCCAGTAATGGGTCACCCCCCAGTAATCGGTCACTATTCTTGGCATTTCAAAAACATCAATATTCAACACCACCAATCCTGTTGTTCATTCAAGAGACCCATATTTGATAGTCCTTAAGGCTTGTAGATAGTCATAGTGAATATTAAAAAAAATCTTAAAATAGAATAAGTTGAGCTGTTAAAATACCAAAGTGATAATCTATGATTCTGTCTCAATTAGTGAAATAATCAGATCAGGAAATTGATTTCTAGCTAATCTTTCTATATGGGTAGTATGAGCTATAGGTGGTGACTAGCCTCCATGTATTGAAAATTGGAATTTCATTCTACTGAATACAAGCAATAAGTTTCAAAATTGGTCACATATAAGATAGGATAGATGAATAACTATACTTAACTTAATGATGTTTATCTAATTACCCAGGTTCTCTCAAGATACAAATCTTGGAGGATAGCTACCTGGTAAGATTCTCTTTCAGATGGTAGTATTTGAGCTCTTTCAGCACTATTATTGCTCTTCCAATACTCATTTGTTTACTCTTTATTCTATTATGTATTCTGAATATTTTTTCAATTGTTTACCATATTTAGCTAAACTAATAACAGCAAAATTGATTATCCAACATTTTATATATATCAGAAAATGCTCAGCTTAGTATTAGCAGGCTTTACCTTGCTTATTTTCTGTGGAATTATCAAAAAAAAAGTATCTATAGGATTTAAATATTATTTCTGCATATTTGTTTTTTTTGTTTTTTGGAATCATATGATTATTGTTTTAAGGTACAAAATCTTGCATGCAGCTCGCGCTATTGCATAAAAAAACCTCCAATACCCCTGGGAAAAAGCCAACCCCCCAAGTCCCTCTGGTGTGGAACTAACCGCACATCTCGCCCCCAACAAGAAACCCTTAACTAGCTAAGAAGATAGACGAAAGGAATCAAATCAAAGAACAAGCAGGAAGAGTCAGGAAAACCCATGGCACACTCATCCGGACAAAAAGAAAAATCAAAAATCAAACAAAGCATCAACCACTTGAGAAGTTCCATGCAAACAGCACGGTGGTGGCCAAGCTCGGCATAATCGAAGTCCTGGGGAGGCCAAACAGGCCATGTATCTTGGCCGCACAGTGGAAAAAGAGGAAGGAAATAGTGCAATACCATCCTCCCAGAGGCAGGCCATGAGGGACCGTGGTCATAGTCTGAATGGTGAAGAAGTGTTTATGGATACCAGCCAGGTAGTTGTGGGTACCAGCCAGAAGAGTGGAGGAGCAGTAGGGTGCCAGCCGATCCGACCATGTGAGGAGGTGGAGAAAGAGGGGTAGACCCAACTCTGCGCCTTAGACACTATCGGAAAACACATTCGTGTCTTGACAGGGCAGCCTCTTAATGAAAAAGAGAGTTGAGAAATTGACCGTGGCCTGTTGAAATGTTTTCTCTTACTGCAAACCGTATTCCCGGCCGTCTGTAACATGGGCGTTGAGAAGAGTGTTGCCGACCGTGCAAATGCTCTAAGCGAGGTAGAGCAAATGCGGGGTAGGGAGAGGAAACATCATCAAAAGAAGACGAAAACCATCACCCAGAGTGAAGAAAGCCCAAAGGGATAAACCTAAGGGGTGGGGAGTGTAGAGGAGGTATGACTCCACCTCCTGGAGCAAGCTCATGGCGGGGGGTGGAGAAAAGAAAAGTGGTGATAATCTCGTAGTGTTGAGATTTCAATCGCCAGGTGTAGAGGAGACAGAGGATGATTATTTCTGCATATTATAATTCCTGATTTGTATAATTGTTATTATCTTTTTTGCTCTTGATCTCTCTCAGCATTTCCCTAAACTATTACCTATCTTTATTCAATACTTCATAAATCTTCAATCTTATATATAATCCTATTGTTGATTGAGTCAATTGTTATAATCTAATTTTTCTGTTATGTTTTTATTCAGATTGTAAATTTGATAACAAACTACTCAAGTGAAGATTTGAAACTAATAATACACAGGATATTCAAAAGAAAAAAAGTCCAACCACTTCCAAGTATTTCTAATATTCTTTCATGATATTGATAGATTAAATAAACATTCATTTTCCCTTCATTAGGAAAACGAAACTATAATAGTGCATGGCAATCAAGATAGAACTTTAAAATTGATTAAGGGGAAAGAAAAGAGTATTGCAAGTGCAATACTAGTGCTAAAAGAGCTCAAATACAACCATCTGAAAGAGAGTCTTACTAGGTAGCTATCCTCCAAGATTTGTATCTTGAGAGAACCTGGGTAATTAAATAAACATCATTAAGTTAAGTATAGTTATTCATCTATTCTATCTTATATGTGACCAATTTTGAAACTTATTGCTTGTATTCAGTAGAATGAAATTCCAATTTTTAATACATGGAGGCTAACCACCACCTATAGCTCATACTACCCATATGGAAAGATTAGCTAGAAATCAATTTCCCGATCTGATTATTTCACTAATTGAGACAGAATCATAGATTATCACTTTGGTATTTTAACAGCTCAACTTATTCTATTTTAAGATTTTTTTTTAATATTCACTATGACTATGTACAAGCCTTAAGGACTATCAAATATGGGTCTCTTGAATGAACAACAGGATTGGCGGTGTTGAATTTTGATGTTTTTGAAATGCCAAGAATAGTGACCGATTACTGGGGGGTGACCCATTACTGGGTGAAATATGTTAATCCGTTAGTCTCTACTACCTGTGGTGCCAATAGATGTAGTAGTCATGAATGATAGTATAAATAGATGTGACAAGCTGTAATGCGTTACATCACAGTAGAATCAATAGGACGAGGTAATGAAGGCTACGGCGGGGCACGAAAGTTAAATAGGGAGGGGAGGAAAGGGAAAATAATAAAGTAAAAGAGAAAAAAAAATGATCATTGGTATATGTTTCTGTTCTTAAGGGAGATGTTTGGTGGTTTTTTGCTCATATGATACTGCTACACTGCTGCCTTGAGTCCAAATTTCAGGTGACCCTTATACCTATCTGGAGCACTTGTATACTAAGTTAGAGTACCGGAATTCACTCACTTTTAGCGCAGTGATAGGTAATGCCATCACGCTGGTAAGCTCGAATAATACCGGTATATTATCTTCTATTAACGGGACGGGTTCACTTATAGAAAGCTGACCTGGCCAATGAACTCGACCTTCCCCTTCTGGTGCTTCTCCGCCAATATTTCCCTCCCCGATTTGTAGTAGTCAGTGCCAACTAGTGCTTTTCTGTCGAAGAGAATGTATCTCGGCTAATATTAATCCCCCAGATGTGGTGGAAGGGTCATTGACATAATTGGGCAAGGAGACTAGAGGTAGAGTAATGGTCATGTATTGCGGATATGAAGATTGTGGTTGTTGGTTAGCCCACGACATTGAGTGAAATCTACAGCACCAGCGTGTGACCTGCTCTTGCCAATTTTATGAAGCATCATATCGTCCATTGTGGGGTTGCTATCCTATGGCTCTATGGAGATCGAATCAGTGTTCTCAATAATCCGGGGCACCACTCGGCGACTTCCAAGAGCCCGGGATTGGACTGGACCACAAAACACGGTCCGTTCCCGTCCGGGAAACCTCAGGACGGCCTTCATTGCTAAGGACTGTGGGCCCTGAAATGTAAGACAAATTAGCGTACCGGCAGGGGGCTATGAGAGACTGTGGAAGACTGTCAGGCAAAGTTTTTGCCCCATTCAATAATTTCGTGTGCCAAACAGAAGTAAAGACTTGTGTAAAAGATAATAAAAGAAGTGTTATTCTATTCTAACCACTCGAGGGAATTGTCTCTGATTGAATAGAGTTCCTCCCAATATCCTATGATTGCCCGAAGTGGAAAATACATAGGAAATATTTGATAGACCGTGAGAATAACAATGAAGCACGAAATCCATCGCCATGATAAATGATATCTTCCTGTGCACAAGACCCTGCTGTAAAGAAAGTCTTTCACACAATGAGCCATTGTGATGCTACAACCCCAGCATCCATCATAGCCACTAAGTTGCATTTCCATCTCCAGTTCCATCAATCCAAAACGAGTTACGGCAGGGAAGGGTGGGTGGCGGGGAAAAGCGCCAAGAATAAAGGAAACAATACGGTAGTAGTAAATATAATACTAAAGTGTAAAAAGGAAGAGCACAAAAATTGTTGAAAAATGGATTCAATGTGACGGAACTATGTCTGGTAGAGCGGGAACTTGTATCATTGGGACTGTATATAGATACCTCTTACGGGTATAAGTACCATCGCCTAGTACCCAAGTAGTATTTGTACAAGATACATCGATCAATTCTCAGTCTTCCCCCACGAACTACCTTGTTCTCATAGTCTTTCCATCTTTACTTACACTTTGTGCTCACGCCTCATTCACCAAATTTACGATAAAAATAACAGGAAAAGAGTGATCCCCGGTGACTCTCAACACCAGGGAATAGGGGGACTGCGGGGGACTGCCGGGGACTAGGGGGGACGGCAGGACGGCTAGTATGGGACATTTCTCCTGGGGCCCTAGTCCTTGGCGGTGAGTTGCAGGGCAAGTTTGGAAAGACCGGATGGGACGACATAATGTTGTCCGTCCTCGTCCTAGTCCGGACGAACGGACTGCCCCGTTGAGAACACTGATCGAATTTCTTCAGGTCTGGAAAACCCTACCGTATTTTATCACTTCTCCCAGGTCCTGCCACGGCCTGGGGGTTCGAGACTTTTGGATCAAATAAGCTGTTTTCCTACTATCTGGGTCTCTTTGGACACTCTGCAATGATGCGATGAGTCAATAGCTTTTTCGTTTCCCCTTCCGGAGACTTTAAAAAAGATCGGTTGCTCGGGTACTATTTGTACGGCGTTTGTACTACTGGTATTGAAGTGGAGCTGCGTTTTAACGGTGGAGGCGCGAAATCTCGGCAGGCATTAGCCAAAGTTGCTTGTAATATCAGATGCCTTAACTAATCCAGATTTAGATGTAGTAGCCACCCATTACTCGAGTAAGCTATGCTGAGGGGGCATCAGTAACCGAGGATATGTTCCTGAGCCAGGATGGATTTCTCGTTGTTTCTGTAATTGTTAAATTTAGTCTATCCCTCATCGCTCCGAGCACGAAATTATTGCCAGATGACATGGGTAGAGTGACAACCTGACCCCAATGTGCTCGGGTGGGTTGGTGGGAATAGAAAAACTACCTCTCGTTGTTGATTTGTCTTGTGTTGTTAAACTCCCCGACCTCGACGAGAGGTGCCGGGCGGCCTCGTTTCAATACATTTTTCACCCGTCTACCAGCAACTTCTACCACATATTAGATCCCACATGCACAACCCCGTACGAGTAGACTGCCTCCCTAGCCACCCGGACAGATGCTGATTGGTGGGTATTGTATGAGGAAACCAGCGTGGTCGCCACGGTAGCCACAGTTCATTCAATCAAACCAAGGAAATCGCTTGAAACTATTATTTGGGTTTAGCTGTCCGGAGGAGGGGGGTGTCCGGGTGGCTAGGGAAGCCGTTTATCCCGTACTGTACTTGTACTTGTACCTTGTTTGACCGCGGCTAGTTTCCGACCTTTAACGAACCCCCCTGTACCGCACAGTACTCGAGTACCGGTAATCGCCTGCCAGGCACGCTATGGCTTGAGGGCGTTCATGGTTCGGTTGAAGACGCCCGGAGAGGGGAGGAGCCTGGAGGGGAGGCGAGTGTGAAGCACTGCTGGGCAGAATCAGGCAGTAGATCGGGATACTAGACCTGATGTGGAAAATGATCAACGGAAAAGTATGCCCTTCATTCGCAGGATGACATTTCTAACCACCGTGAAGAATATAATTGGTTAGTCACTACTTGGCACTCGTACCCCCTCCAGGCTGCCCCCCTCCGGGCGCGTGACTCGTAGTTTTGAGTCTGGGGCGGGAGGATGTCTTGAGAAGAGCCGGGGGTGATGACTATGATGAGGATAAATTCCTGAGGCGCATCCAGAAATTAAGAGCACCAAGAAGCCGGAACAGTACTCGAGTGCAAATTATTGGTTCAAACTGAAAACCCTAAACCTTATGTATTATAGCTCATCTTCCCAACGGAAATACTGGATAGTAAGGTGCGGCTTATTTCAGGGATTCCGGGATAGCTCTCCTGCTCACAGAATCTTCAGCTCTACTCATAGGATAACACTATCTACTATCAATTCGTATCTTAAAAAATGGCAACAAAAACTGAAGATCTCACTGAACTCTCCAACATTATCTCTACAAGCGTGGGGAGCTATCTCTCCCACGCTCCCACTCCACCAACCCTCCGACCCACACCTCCAGTTCCCGTGACTAACGAGGTAGCTATCGAAGCAAGAGACCAGCTTTTGCTAGCATGTCGAAAGGTGATTTCTCTTGTTGAGGGTCCCAGAGAGAACGTGTTGGGGATGGCAGGGGCGTTTTACGAGACAACCGCTTTGAAATTGGCCTACGATATGAATCTTGCGCACCACGTGCCGCTTGATGGGCCTCCTATTGCCCTGGCGGAGTTGGCTGTGAAGACTGGAGCGCCGGAGGAGACTATCTGTTAGTTATTCCTTCGCCCTGAGGGGTTAGTGACCGGCGAAATAGCATGCTGATGTGTTTTTTCTCCCCGGAGGGTGTAGCGAGAGTGATGCGAGCACTAACCTTTAAGTATGTGTTTACTGAGACGGCCTCGGGGTATTTTGCCCACACTAGTATCTCTGCGGCTATTGGGGTGCCTGGAATTCACGCTCTAGTTGGGCATCGGTGATTAACATTCCCTTGAATTTTCTCTTTTATATGTATCTCTCGTGAATCTTGTTTACTCACCATTTCCTGTATTCTACAGTACTGGTGAAGGCTTCACCTCCGCCCCACACACCTCGAACCTTCTGCGCGAAAATAACTTCGCGGTTCCCCAAGATAGTAGAAAAACGGCCTTCAGTCGGGCCTTCAATAGTATCCCATTCTTCCTTCCAACAAACCCAACACAACTAACCCTCCTCTTTGTTGGGTTGGGATGTGTGTGTGATACGTGTGTGAGGTGAGATGTTTGTTAATGACTAGTCGTACAAGAGAGAAGACTACTTAAAGGAAATCCCATGCCAAGCCCACTCCCGCACAACCAATGATAGACCTAA
>Ga0307509_10006436_pt1 | contig 15810 bp, 10 predicted proteins | sample 10_EM_MG_FD_202245 | JGI IMG/M metagenome (GOLD analysis project Ga0307509, IMG submission 202245) | Populus trichocarpa ectomycorrhiza microbial communities from riparian zone in the Pacific Northwest, United States - 10_EM | ecosystem: Host-associated > Plants > Roots > Unclassified | place...
GAAGCCGCGTGCGCGGCCGCAGCGAGCAAGTATCCGACCAGCACGGCGCTGCACCACCTGCACGCGCTGCTGCTGCTCGAGCTCGACCGGCTCGGCGACGCTGCGCGGGCGGCGCGCCGCGTGCTGTTCCTCGACTCGACGCTGGCGGTCGGTCACCTGGCGCTGGCGACGATCGCCCGGCGCGCGGTCAACCTCCCGCTCGCGCGCCGCAGCTACCGCAACGCGCGCGACCTGCTGTGCGGTGTACCCGACGACGCGCCGGTGGCGCTCGGCGAGGACCAGCGAGCCGGGGCGCTCCGCCGCGCCGCGGAGGCCGCGCTCGCGAGCCTGGGCGACGCTGCGCCGCAGCCCCCCATGGGCACCGAGCGCGCGCCGGCGAGGCCGCGGCGATGACGGCGAGCGCGGTGGACGGCCTCGTCGAGGTCCTGGTGTTCGAGGTCGGCGGCCAGCTCTACGGCGTGGCCGCGCTGGACGTGCGCGAGATCGTCCGCGCGACGGCGATCGTGCCGCTGCCGCGCGCGCCGGCGATCGTCGAGGGCGTGATCAACGTGCGCGGCCGCGTGATCCCGGTGCTCGACATCCGCCAGCGCTTCCGCATCGCGGCCAAGAAGCTGTCGCCCTCGGATCACTTCGTGCTCGCGTCTGCGGCGGACTACGTCGTGGCGCTGCGGGTCGATCGCGTCGTCGAGCTGCAGCGGTTCCGCGCGTCGGACGTCGCCGAGGCCAAGACCGTGCTGCCGTACTCGGAGTACCTCGCCGGAGTCGCCAAGCTGTCGAACGGGCTGGTGCTGCTGCACGATGTGCGCACGTTCCTGTCGCAGGGCGAGACCGCCGCGCTCGAGGCGCCGCTCGCCGCCGCGAGGGCGCCGTGATCCGGGGGCGCCGCGGAACCAAGCCTCGGCGCGCGGCCGAGATCGACTGGGTCGCGGTGCGCCGCAGGCTCGCCGGCGCGACGACCGGCGATCTCGCTGCACTCACCGCCGAGCAGGCCGAGGCGGTGCTGGCGCAGCGGGCGCGCGCGCTGGCGGTGGTCACCGAGCCGTCCGTCGATCGCAGCGCCGGGATCGACGCGGTCGTGGTGCGGATCGCGGGCGAGCGCTACGCGATCGCGGCGGCGTGGGTGTGGCGCGTCGTCGGCACCGCCGAGGTCGCAGCGGTGCCCGGCGCACCTCCGAGCTTGCTCGGCGTGATGAACCTGCACGGCGAGGTCCTCCCGGTGTTCGATCCGCGGCGGCTGCTCGGGCTCGCGGCGCACGCGCCGGGCGAGGCCGGGCGGGTCGTGGTGCTGGGCGGCGCGGCGGCCGAGCTCGGCCTGGCGGTCGACGCGGCCGACGACTTCGCCCGGCTGGTGATCGATCAGCTGCATGCCCCGCCCGACTCGCTCGCATCCGATCGCCGCGAGCTGCTGCACGGCGTGACTCCCGACGGCGTGATCGTGCTCGACGGCGCCAGGCTGCTCGCCGACCCTCGGCTGTGCGTCGCGCCCGGGCCCGGCAGATCCAGACCAGCAACCCAGGAGATGCGATGAGACATGGCGGCAAGCTCCACGAATCCGGCTCCCGCAAGGCGCCGCCGGTCGCGCCGGCTCGCGCGCCGCGCAAGCCGCCCGCGCGCCCCAACGGCAAGCACGTCGCCGACGACCGCTACCGCCAGATCATCGACGCGATCACCGACTACGCGATCCTCATGCTCGATCCCGACGGCATCGTCGTGACCTGGAGCCGCGGCGCGCAGAGCCTCAAGCAGTACCGGGACAGCGAGATCATCGGCAAGCACTTCTCGGTGTTCTATCCGCTCGAGGACATCCAGCGCGGCAAGCCGCAGGCCGAGCTCGCCGGCGCGGCGGCGACCGGCCGGTTCGAGGACGATGGCTGGCGGGTCCGCAAGGACGGTTCGCGGTTCTGGGCCAACGTCGTGTTCAGCGCGCTGCGCGACGCCGGCGGTGCGCTGACCGGATTCGCCAAGATCACGCGCGATCTGAGCGAGCGCAAGCAGGCCGACGAGATGCAGGAGCGCTACCGCCAGATGGTCGACGCCGTGTACGACTACGAGATCATCATGCTCGATCCGCAGGGCAAGGTGATGACGTGGAACACCGGCGCGCAGCAGCTCAAGGGCTACCGCGCCGAGGAGATCCTCGGCAGTCACTTCTCGCGGTTCTACACGCCCGAGGACGTGCGCGCCGGCCGCCCCGAGCGCGAGCTCCAGATCGCGGCGACGCAGGGCCGGATCGAGGACGAAGGCTGGCGGGTGCGCAAGGACGGATCGAAGTTCTGGGCGCGCGCGATCGTCACCGCGGTGCGCGACGCGGCCGGCCAGCTGATCGGCTACTCCAAGGTGGCGCGCGACCTCATGCTCGAGCGCCAGCAGGAGGAGGAGCGCAAGAACCAGCTGATCGTGACGCTGCGCGACACCTCGCTGCAGCTGGCCTCGGGCGTGTCGCAGATCCTGGTGACCTCGACCCAGCAGGCGGCGAGCGCGACCGAGACCTCCGCAGCGGTGCGCCAGACCGTCGCCACCGTCGACGAGGTGCTGCAGACGTCCGAGCAAGCGGCGAGCCGCGCCCGCAGCGTGGCGGAGATGGCGCAGAAGACCGCCGAGATCGGACGCGTCGGGCGGCGCGCCGTCGAGGACAGCACCGCCGGCATGGAGGTCGTCAAGGAGCAGGTCGAGGCGTTGGCCGAGAGCATCCTGGCGCTCGCCGATCAGGCCCAGGCGATCGGCGAGATCATCGCGTCGGTCAACGACATCGCCGAGCAGACCAACCTGCTCGCGCTCAATGCGTCGATCGAGGCGGCGCGCGCCGGCGAGCACGGCCGCGGCTTCGCGGTGGTCGCGAGCGAGGTCAAGGCGCTCGCCGACCAGTCCAAGAAGGCGACCGCGCAGGTCCGCCAGCTGCTCGGCGAGATCCAGAAGGCGACCAACGCCGCTGTGATGGCGACCGAGGACGGAACCAAGAGCGTGATGGCGGCGATGAAGCTGGTGACCCAGGCCGGTGAGGGCATCCGCGCGCTCGCCGAAGCGCTCGAGGCGTCGGCGCAGGCCGCGACGCAGATCGTCGCGTCCGCCGGCCAGCAGGCGATGGGCGTCACCCAGATCCACCAGGCGATGAAGAACATCGACGCGGCCGCGACCCAGACCGTGCAGACCACCAAGTCGACCGAGCGGGTCGTGGCCGATCTCAACACGGCCGGCAGCCAGCTCAAGACGCTGCTGGCGTCGTACGGACAGTAGCGCGCATGGATCGCGAGCTGCTCCAGCGCCGCCTGATGGTGACCTTCCTCGAGGAGGTCGACGAGCTGATCCGCGCGCTCGATCGCGACGTGCTCGCGCTCGAGACCGCGCCCGCCGGGGAGCCGCGGCAGGCGCTGATCAACGTCGTGTTCCGCGCGATGCACAGCATGAAGGGCGCCGCGCGCGCGGTGGGGGTTGCCACCGTCGAGCAGACCTGCCACGCGCTCGAGCATCAGCTGTCGCCGGTGCGCGACGGAGCGCAGCCGATGTCGCCCGAGCTGGTCGAGCTGCTGCTCGCGGCGGTCGACGCGCTGCGCGACGCAGCGGCCCGGCTGCGCGACGGCAGCGGCCTCGCCGGCTCGCCGATCGACCAGCTCGCGGCGCGGCTCGCCGGCGGCAACGGCGCGCCGGCCACCGCCGCCGCTGCGCCGAGCCCCGCATCCTCCGACCCGCCCTCCGAGCCGCTCGCCACGGCGGCCGGGCGCGATGCGGAGACGATGGTCCGGGTCAGCGCCGACAAGCTCGATATCGTGCTGGCGCGCTCGGCGGAGCTGCTGGTGGCGCGCGGCCGGATCGAGGCCCGCGAGCGCGAGCTGGCGAGCACGGCGGAGCTGGTCGACCGGCTCGCGGCCGACGTGCGCGCCGTACAGAAGCCGCTGCGCCGGCTGTTGCGCAGCGCCGGCCGTGGCGCCGGCGCCGACAACGCGCACGCCCTCCCCGGCGCCGGGGTCGGCCGCGCGTACTCGATGCCGGTCCGGATCGAGAGCGCGCTGTTCCGGATCCAGGGAACCGTGCGGACCCTGAAGACCCAGCTCGAGCGCGCCACGGCGTCCGAGATCCAGGATGTCCGCGTCCTGCGCCAGGCTGCGGTCCCGCTCGACGAGGCGCTGCATCGGCTTCGCATGTTCGCGTTCGGCCAGGCCTGCGAGGGCCTGCAGCGCGCGATGCGCGACCTGGCCAAGGCCAGCGACAAGCAGATCGAGCTCGTGATCGAGGGCGGCGACGTCGAGCTCGATCGCGCGATCCTCGACGGGCTGCGCGCGCCGCTGCTCCACCTGGTGCGCAACGCCGTGCACCACGGCATCGAGTCGCGCGACGAGCGGCTGCGCGCCGGGAAGCCCGCGCTCGCGCGGATCACGGTCGCCGCGCACCTGCGCAACTCGCAGGTCGATGTCACGGTAGACGACGACGGCCGCGGCCTCGACCTCGACGCGATCCGCGACGAGCTGCGGCGCCGCCGGATGCCGGAGCCGGCCGATCCGCAGGACCTGGCGCGCACGATCTTCCAGCCCGGGTTCTCGACCGCGAGCCAGGTCACCAGCATCTCGGGCCGCGGCGTCGGGCTCGATGTCGTCGCCTCGAGCGTCGGTGAGCTGCACGGCACGGTCGACGTCGGCTGGCAGCCGGGGCGCGGCACGCGGCTGACCCTCGCGGTGCCGCTCACGCTGACGAGGATCCGCGCGCTCGCCGTCGTCGCCGGCGGCCAGACCTTCGCGTTCCCCGGGACCAACGTCCACAAGGTGTTGCAGCTCCGGCGATCCGATCTGCTATCGATCGAAGGGATGCCCGCGATGGTGGTCGCCGGGCGGCCGATCGCGGTGTGGTCGCTCGCCGAGGTGCTCGGTGTGCCGCACGCCGCCGAGCTCGCCTCCGGCCGCGGCCACACGCCCGCGGTGGTCGTGGCGTCGGGCGAGAAGCGCGCGGCGTTCCTGGTCGACCAGCTGCTCGCCGAGCAGGAGATGGTCATCAAGCCGCTCGGCAGGCGGCTGGCCGGCATCGAGCTGGTCGCCGGCGCCACCATCCTGCCATCGGGCAAGCTCGGCCTGATCCTCAACGCCGCGGCGGTGATCCAGCGCGCTCATGCACCGGACCGCGACCGCAGCGCCGCGCGCCCCGACGCCGAGGCCGCCGACGCCCGGCGCAAGCGCCTGCTCGTGGTCGACGACGTCGTCACCACGCGCAGCCTGATCAAGAGCCTGCTCGAGGCCGCCGGCTACGACGTCAACATCGCCGCCGACGGCGCCGACGCGTGGCGCGTGCTGCAGGAGCACGGCGCCGACGTCGTGGTCACCGACATCGAGATGCCGCGGATGGACGGCTTCGAGCTGACCCGGCAGATCCGCGACTCGGAGCGGTTCCATGACCTGCCGGTCGTGCTGATCACCGGGCTCGACAGCCAGCGCGACAAGGAGCGCGGCGTCGCGGCCGGCGCGAATGCGTACCTGGTCAAGAGCGACTTCGACCAGCGCAACCTGATCGATGCGATCGGGCGGCTGGTGTGACCGGCCGGATCCGCGTCCTGGTCGCGGATGACTCGCCGACCGCGCGGGAGCTGCTCGCGGCGCTGGTCCTGGCCGATCCGCGGCTCGAGCTCGCCGGGCTGGCGCGCAACGGCGGCGAGGCCGTCGCGATGGCCAAGCAGCTGCGCCCCGACGTCGCGGTGCTCGACATCCACATGCCCGACATCGACGGCGTCGAGGCGACGCGCCGGATCATGGCGGAGTCGCCGCTGCCGGTGGTGATCGTGTCGGCCTCGGTCGACGTCCGCGAGCTGTCGATCGCGTTCGAGGCCGAGCGCGCCGGCGCGGTCGCCGCCCACCCCAAGCCGGTCGGCCCCAAGTCCGAGGCGTTCCAGCGCGATGCCGCGCAGCTGGTGCTGACGATCAAGCTGATGGCGGGGCTCAAGGTCGTGCGCCGGACCGTGCCGCTCAGCACGCCGGCGCCGCGCGGCCTCGACCTCGATCGCGTGCAGCTGGTGGCGATCGTGTGCTCGACCGGCGGACCGCCGGCGCTCGCGCGGATCATCGCGAAGCTCGGCCGCGAGTTCCCGGCGCCGATCCTGTGTGTCCAGCACATCTCGCAGGGCTGGGCCAACGGCCTGGTGCGCTGGCTCGACGGAATGTCGACGCTCGCGGTCAAGATTGCGGAGAACGGCGAGCCGCTGCGCGCCGGCACGCTATACATCGCGCCCGACGATTGCCACCTCGCGGTGTCGGGCCGCGAGTTCGTCGCGGTGCGCAGCGATCCCCCGGTCGGCGGGTTTCGGCCGTCGGGCACGCTGCTGCTCGAGTCGGTGGCGCGCGGGTTCGGCCGCGACGCGCTCGGCATCATGCTGACCGGGATGGGCGACGATGGCGTGGCCGGGATGCGCGCGCTGCACGCGGCGGGCGGGCTCTGCATCGCCCAGGATAGCGATAGCTCCGTCGTGTGGGGCATGCCCGGTGCGGTCGTCGCGGCCGGCGCGGCACACGAGGTGCGATCGCTCGATGCGATCATCGATCTGCTCGACAGGCTTGCGCGCCGGCGCGCAGGAGGCGCGAGATGAGCCGCATCGTGGTCTGCCTCGACAATCGCACCGAGGCGATGCTGGTCCAGCTCGCGCTCGACGCCCATGACATCGAGACCATCGCCCCGGGCAGCAGCGCGGAGATCACCGACGACACGCTGTTCGTGTGCGACGGCGATGCGCTGCGCGCGGGGGCGCACGACCGGCTCGGCATCCCGCTCGACCGGGTGATCGCGATCGACGAGCCGGGCGCGCCGGCCCAGCGCACCGCCGCCGTGGTCGAGCGCCCGATCGATCCCGACGCGCTGCCGCGCGCCATCGCACGCGCGATCCGCGCCAGCGCGCCGCCGCCGCCGATCGACACCGCCGCAGCCGGCGCCGCGCGCGTCCTGGTGATCGACGACAGCCCGACGTATCGCAACGCGGTGTGTATCGGGCTCGAGGCCGCCGGCTATCACGTGGTGACGGCCGCGACCGGCGAGGACGGCCTGGTGATCGCCGGGCGCGTCCGACCCGACGCGATCGTCGTCGACGGCGGCCTGCCCGGCATCGACGGCGCGACGGTGATCCGCCGGGTGCGCTCGACCTCGTCGCTGCGGCTGACGCCGTGCATCCTGCTCACCGGCTCGGACCGCGAGGCCGACGAGCTCCATGCGCTCGACGCCGGCGCCGATGCGTTCCTGCGCAAGGAAGCGCAGATGGACGTGCTGGTCGCGCGGCTCGGGGCGGTGCTGCGCGGCCCCGGCGCGGCGCCCGCAGCGCCGGTGGTGCTGGTCGCGGTGACCGGCGCGCCGAGCTACGTCGCGGCGCTGACCGCCGAGCTCGAGCGCGATGGCTACACCGTGAGCCTCGCCGCGTCGGCCGGGGCCGCGCTGGGGATGCTCGAGCACCAGCCGTACGACGCCGTGCTGCTCGACGCCGCGCCGCCCGACCTGCCCGGCGACGAGGCCTGCCGCCGGATCCGCGCGACACCGGCGCTGCGCGACCTGCCGGTGCTGCTGCTCGCCGACGGTGACGATCGCGCGGCGATGCTGCGCGGCATCGCCGCCGGCGCCGATGACTACCTCGCCAGGTCCACCGACATCGAGGTGCTCAAGGCCCGCATCCGCGCTCAGCTCCGCCGCCGCCGCGACGAGGAAGACAACCGCCGCACCCGCGCCGAGCTCGCCCGCCGCGAGGCCGAGGCCGCCGAGGCGCGCGCCGCCCGCGAGCTCGCCGAGACCCGGCGCGGACTGCTCGCCGACCTCGAGACCAAGAACGCCGAGCTCGAGGAGGCGCGCCGGCGCGCCGAGCGCGAGAGCCTGCACAAGAGCGCGTTCCTCGCCAACATGAGCCACGAGATCCGCACGCCGATGAACGCGGTGATCGGCATGACCAGCCTCTTGCTCGACTCGCCGCTGTCGCCCGAGCAGCGCGAGTACGTCGACATCGTCCGCACCAGCGGCGAGCACCTGCTGGTGATCATCAACGACATCCTCGACTTCTCGAAGGTCGAGGCCGGCGAGCTGGTGATCGAGCAGTACGCGTTCGACCTGGTGACCTGCATCGAGGAGGCGATCGAGCTGGTCGCCGCCAAGGCGCGCGAGCGCGAGCTCGAGGTCACCCTGCAGATCGAGCGCGAGCCGAGCTGCGCGGTGGTCGGCGACGTCGGCCGGTTCCGCCAGGTGCTGCTGAATCTATTGTCGAACGCGGTGAAGTTCACCGACGCCGGCGAGATCGTCGTCACCCTGGGCATGCGCGACCTCGGCCCGCGCCGGATCGAGGCCAGCGTCGCCGTGCGCGACACCGGCGTCGGCATCCGCCCCGAGGCGCTGCCCAACCTGTTCAAGCCGTTCGCCCAGGCCGACGCGTCGACCACGCGGCAGTACGGCGGCACCGGGCTCGGCCTGGTGATCAGCCGGCGGCTCGCCGAGCTGATGGGCGGCGGGGTCACCGTCGAGAGCGAGCTCGGCCGCGGCTCGAGCTTCACGTTCACCGTGATGCTCGAGCTGTCCGATGCGCCGATCCGCGCCGCCGCCACCGATGCGCTCAGCGCCAAGCGCGTGCTGATCGTCGACGATAACAAGACCAACCTGCGCCTGCTGCGCGGCCACACCGCAGCGTGGCAGATGACGGCGCGCGACACCACGTCGCCGCAGGAAGCGCTGGCCTGGCTCGAGGCCGGCCACGCGTTCGACGTCGCGCTGTTCGATTACCGGATGCCGGGCATGGACGGCATGGAGCTCGCCGGCCGCGCCCACGCGCTGTGCCCGGCCATGCCGATCGTGCTGCTCAGCTCGTTCGGCCGGCCGACCGAGAGCGTGGCGCGCCTCGGGATCTCCGGCTTCCTGACCAAGCCGGTGCGGCGCGCCGCGCTCGCCAGCACGCTATCGAGCGTGGTCACCGGCAAGTGGACCGACGCGCGGCCGCGGACCCACACGCTGGACATGCACATGGCGACGCAGTTCCCGCTGCGCATCCTGCTCGCCGAGGACAACTCGGTGAACCAGAAGGTCGCGGACAAGATGCTCGCGCGGCTCGGCTACCGGATCGACATCGTCGGCAACGGCGCCGAGGCGCTCGACGCGATCAGGCGCCAGCCGTACGACGTGATCCTGATGGACCTCCACATGCCGGTGCTCGATGGGCTCGAGGCGTCGCAGGCGATCCAGCGGCTCGGGCCGCGCGCCGAGCGGCCGTACATCGTCGCGCTCACCGCGTCGGCGCTCGAGGAAGAGCGGCGGCGCTGCTTCGCCGCGGGGATGGACGACTACGTGTCCAAGCCGGTCGCGATGGAGCGCCTGGTCGCGGCGCTGCGCCGCGCGGTCGACCACCACGGCAACAGCGTGCCGCGGCCGTCGCCCGGCATCGACCCATCGGCGCTGGGCGTGCTCGAGCGCGACGTCGGACCCGCCGCGGTGCGCGACGTGGTCGACAGCTACCTGCGCGACGCACCCGAGCGGATCGCAGCGCTGCGCGCCGGGCTCGCCGCGTGCGACTCCCGGTCCGTGGTGCGCGAGGCCCACACGCTCAAGTCGTCGAGCGCCACCGTCGGCGCGACGGCGATCTCGGTGATCGCCGCCGAGCTCGAGGAGTCGGCCTCGGTCGCGATCGGCGACGCGATGGCGTCCCGGGTCGGCGAGATCGAGCGGCTGCTCGGGCTCGCGGTGCCGGCGCTCGAGGCCGAGCGCGATCGCCACGCCGCCGCGGAGTGACGCTACGGCCGGTCCGGAAGCCGGACGCAGAACACCGCACCGGGCGCACCGTCCTCGACGGTGATCGAGCCGCCGTGGCAGGTCGCGACCGCGTGGCAGAACGCCAGGCCCAGGCCGCGGCCGGCGCGCTGCGGCACGCCGGTCTCCGGATCCTCGAGCTGGACGAACGCCGAGAAGATCTTCTCGCGCATCGCCTCGGGCACCCCGGCGCCCTGATCCGCGACGCGCAGCTCGGTCGCGCCGTCGACCGCCGCCGCGGTCACCGTGATCGCGGTATCGGCCGGCGCATGGCGGATCGCGTTCTCGATCAGGTTCGCCAGCATCCGGCGCAGCAGGTCGGGATCGCCGCGCAGCTGGTCGACCGTGACCCGCGACGCCAGCCGGACCTTGCGCGCCGTCGCCTGCACGGTGAGCTCGGTCAGCGTGCCGTCGATCAGCTCGCGCACCGCGACATCGCCGCGCCGCGGCGACAGCTGGCCCTCGTCGGCCTTGGCGAGGTCGAGCAGGTTCATGATCATCCGGTTCATCGCCGCGGTCTGCGCCCGGACATCGCTGACCATCTCGCGAGAGTCGTGGTCGAGCTCGGACTGCGCGAGCAGGAGCTGACCGAGCAGGTCGATCGTGGCGACCGGGTTCTTCAGGTCGTGGATCACGAACGCGGTCAGTCGCTCCTTCTGGAGCTGCAGCCGCATCAGGTCATCGCGCTGCTTGCGCAACAGGTCGTAGTGCTCACGCAGGTCGTCGTGCATCTGGCGCAGCTTGAGCACGCACTGCACGCGCACCACCAGCTCGGCCGGCCGCACCGGCTTGGCGAGGAAGTCGTTGCCGCCGACCTTCAGCGCGCGGTCGAACGTGTCGAGGTCGCGCTGCGCGGTGAGGAACACGACCGGGGTCTCGGCGCCGCCGGGCCGGGCGCGGATCCGCTCGCACACCGCGACGCCGTCCATGTCGGGCATCTGGACATCGAGCAGCACACAGTCGGGCCGCTCGCGATCGAACGCCACCAGTGCGTCGGCGCCGCAGCTCGCCAGCACCACCAGGTAGCCCTGACCCTGCAGCGTCGCCCGCGCCACCGTCCGGCTGACCTCGTTGTCATCGACGACGAGGATCTTCGGAGCGGGCGTCGCGTCCGGCGTGATGTGTTGTTGGCGCGGAGGAGGACTCACCTGTCGGACAATACAGGACTGATTGTGGATGCCAATACAGAAATCACATCTCTCGATCGCAAGATGGCGATTTCCGTCGAGGCTCGTGAGGCAGGTGTCATGAAAGGGGCGTGATGCAAAGACCTATTCATGTCTCTCGCTGCGCTCACGCAGCGTGCTTGCGCAGCTTCTCGACCAGCGTAGTGCGGTTGAGCCCGAGCAGCGCCGCCGCCTCGGTGCGGTTGCCGTCGGCCCGCGCGAGTGCACGCTCGATCAGCTGGCGCTCGAGCGCCTCGAGCGCCGAACGCAGGTCGAGCGACGAGTCGGCGCTCACACCCGCGGTGTCCGGCGCGCGGACCGGGCCCGACTCGTCCGCGGCGCGGGCGAGCTTGGGCTTGACGCTGGGCAGGGCGAGGTCGGTCTTCGACAGGATCGGCTTGCGCGCGAGCAGCACCGAGCGCTCGATCAGGTGCGCCAGCTCGCGCACGTTGCCCGGCCAGTGGTACGCGGTCAGCGCCGCGCGCGCTGCGAGGTCGAGGCCATCGACGTTGCGACCGAGCTTGTCGCGCGCCTGCGCCACGCAGACCTCGGCGATCGCGATGATGTCCTCGGGCCGTTCACGCAGCGCCGGCAGGTGGATCGGCACCACCGCGAGCCGGAAGTACAGGTCGGCGCGAAACTTCCCCTGCTCCACCATCTCGGCGAGGTTGCGGTGCGTCGCGGCGATGATTCGCACGTCGACCGGGATATCGGTATCCGAGCCGACCGGCGACACCATGCGCTCCTCGAGCACGCGCAGCAGCTTGGCTTGCGCCGACAGCGGCAGGTCGCCGATCTCGTCGAGGAAGATCGTCCCCTCGTGCGCCGACAGGAACCGCCCGGTGCGGGCGTTGGTCGCGCCGGTGAACGCACCCTTGACGTGACCGAACAGCTCGGTCTCGAGCAGCGTGTCCGGGATCGCTGCGCAGTTGACGGGGACCATCGCGCGGTTCCGCCGCGGCGATGCGCGGTGCGCGGCGCGCGCGAACAGCTCCTTGCCCGTCCCGGTCTCGCCGGTGATCAGGATGCTGCAGTCGGTCGCCGCCACGTGACGGATGGTCTCGAGCGCATCGGTGATCTGCGGCGAGTCGCCGACGATCTCGGGTGCGAAGCGGGTGCGCCAGCTGGAGAGGTCGAGTTCGCTCACGCCCGGAGACGTTGCGATTCGCGGGCCAGCGACTATCGGGTAACCAACGGGTAACCCGGCGGCTTTGCGACTCGACTCGCGTGCAGATACGCGGCTCACACGCTCGGCGTCCAGGGGTCGAACCGACCCAGCGCGGTGGGTATCGGCTCTTGATCGATCGCAAAGCCGGCCGACCCCGCGCCGCCCGTCGTACAACTTCGGATGCTCGCTACATCATGCGATCATCGTGCGCCCATGAACTGCTCGGCGAACTGGCGCAGCCTCAGCACCGACGGAATGCCCTCGGACGACGAGAACGTCAGCGCCTTGGCGAACTCGATGTTGTCGGCCGCCTGCCACGCGACATAGGCCTTGCCCGCAGGCGTGCCGAGCAACGCGTTGAGCTTGGTCTCGTACTCGCCCTGAACGCGCGCGACCATCGCGGCGCCCTCGGCAGTGAACCGGCCCTGGAGCGCGTCGGCCCCGGCGACGATCCGGTTCTTGTACTCGAGGGTCTCGGCCTGGATGTTCTTGATCCCGACCAGGTAGCCGTCGCTGACCGAGGCCGCGTCGACTCCGAAGATCTTGGCGGCCTCCTGGCGCAGCGCCTCGACCTCGGCGGGCGCGGTCTGTGCCAGCTTGGCGCGTGCGGCGCCCGGCGTGGCGTCGGCCACCGCGAGCAGCCCGACCTGGTAGGCGCGCTCGAGCTCGGCCTGGCGCTTTACCCAGTCCTGCGTACGCGCGGAGACCTGCGCACTGGTGCCCTGGACATAGTTGTCGAGGCTCTGCTGCACGGTCGCGAGCTTCTGCGACGCGGCGTCGAGCAGCTTGTTCTGCTCGTTGAGCTGGATGGTCTGCAGTTGTTTTTCGTAGTCGGGGCGGAAGCGCACCGCGCGCACCAGCACCGCCTGGGCCTCGACGTGCATCGCCGCGAGCTGGCGGTTCAGCATCTCGAGCGCCTTGGCGCTGGCCGCGAGCCGGCGGTCGGTCGAGTAGAAGCCGACCGAGTCGAGCGTCGCCATCTCCTCGCGCAGCACGCTGGTCGCGGTCTCCTCGGCGAGCCGCTGGTAGCGGAACCGGCCGTCGGGGTCGAGCACGTGATTGCCGGAGGCGACCAGCGCGTGGCCCTCGCCCGGCTTGATCCGCAGCGGTACCGAGACGTCGAGCTCGACGGTGTTGTTGTCCTTGGTCCGGATCGCGAGCGGCTTCTGCGGGCCCTTGTCGTCGTTGGTGTAGTCGAGCATGAAGTAGTTGCTCGGCAGCAGGATCAGCTTGTGGATCGCCGGGATCCGCCAGTGCCAGCCCGGTCCGAGGTCGTCGGCGAGCACGCCGCTGACCGCGCTGGTCCGCACGCCGAGCTCGTTGGGCGCGACGCCGGCGAGGAATACCGCCGGTACGACCCACAGCGCGACCGCCGCGATCACGATGATCTTCGCGGCTGCGACCAGCCGGCCTCCGCTCAGCGGGCCGTTCACTTGCCACCTCCGAGGTTCTCGAGCTGCACGCGGGTCGGCGAGCCGTCGTTGCGGAACGGCTGGATCTCGATCGTCACGCCCTTGAGCCGCTCGCCGAGCCGCTGCATCACGCGCTCGACCGGCTGGTTGCGGAAGGCTTCGATCTCGGCCTGGCGCGACGAGTACTCGGCGGCGAGCTGGCCCTTGAGCTCGTCGGCCTTGCCCTTGCTCGCCGAGCGCGCGGCCTGGCCGGCGGCGACCTTCTCGATCTTGTAGGTGTCGACCTCGCGGTGGGTCTGGACCTGGGCGGTCACCGCCGTGGCCAGCGTGTTCTCGAGCTCGGCGCGCTTGGTCTGGACGATCTTGTTCTGATCGCGCTCGACCTCGGCGAGCTTGCGGTCGCGCTCGGTCTTGGCGCGCTGCAGCTCGGAGTCGATCACCGCGAGCTGGTTCTCGGTCTGGTTGCGCGCCTCGATCAGGTCCTCGTACTCCTTGGAGAACCGCGGCCGCGGCGTCACGATGCTGGTGACCTCGATGCCGTGCTCGCCGAGCAGCTTGTTGAGCCGCTGCTTGGCGCGGCCCTCGGCCTGCGCGAAGCTCGTCGGGTTCGACACGCTGATCGTCGACTCGCGGCCGAACTCGTCGCGCAGGATCGCCCGGGCGTACGGCAGCATCCATTCGTAGTACGCGTGACCGGGGCCGGAGTCGCGGAGGGTCTCGTCGGCGTGCGCCGGGATCGCGCGGAACAGCAGCGTGGTGTCGTTGAACGCGAAGCTCGAGCCGTCCGCGGCGCGGACGTCGAGCTCGCGAGCCAGGAGCACGCTCTTGTTGTCCTGCCCGCGCAGGTGGAACGTCTGCGGCGTGACGTCCATGATGTAGACGTCGTGGATGCCGAACGGCAGCCGCGTGATCAGCCCGGGCTGGGTGATCACCTCGGTCGTGCCGAGGACGTTGTTGAGCCGCACGGCGACCTGGCCGGCCTCGACCACCGCGCAGGATCGCGCGGAGACGATGATGAGAACGAGCGCGCCGGCGGCCAGCCATAACCACGATGGTTGGCTTTGCACGCCGCGGACGAATTGATCAAACGAGCCGCGCGCCCGTTCCGTGGAGTCAGTCATGGATCCCCCTGGGCTACAGCCTAGCGCCGATCGGCTCTCGACGCTGGCGAACCACCACGGCGAGCAGATCCTCGACCGGCGGGCCCGCCGCGGCGGCGTCGACCAGCCGCCCGGCCAGCCGCGGGCCGAGCGCCGCCGCGTCGCCGAGCACGCCGCGCCAGGCGTCGGCCGTGCGCACGCCGCTCGACGCCACCACGATCAGGTCGCCGGGCGCCAGCACCGCCTCGCCCCGCGCGACCTCGCCGGGCTCGCCGAGCCGTGCGCCACCGCCGCCGAGCGCGACCGGCTCGCCACCGTCGCCCGGTGCCACCCGCAGCGCGCCCGGGTGCCCGGCGCAGCCCCACGCGATCGTTCGCGCGCCGGCATCGAGGATCGCGACGAACGCGCCGACCGGCTCGCCGCCGCGCAGCACGTCCTCGGCGCTGGTCCGCAGTGCGCCGAGCAGCTCGTCGATCCCCGGCGCCGTCGTGGTCGCGGCGACGAACGCGCCGGTCAGCGCCGCGGTCGCCAGCGCCGCCGCGACACCGTGCGCCTGGCCCTCGGTCACGAGGATCGCGAGCCGGCCATCGCCGGCCAGGTTGGCCGACCACGCGGCACCGGTAGTGCGCGGCGCGCTGCGGTACGCCGCGGCGACCAGCCAGGTGCCGAGCTCGTCGTCGTGGCGCGCCGACGCCTGGCGCCGCATCGCCTCGGCGACCTCGACCTCGCGCGCGGTCGCCCCCTCGCGCGCGGCGATCCGCGCCAGGTGGACATAGGTCAGCGCGCGCGCCGCGGCCCGTGCCGACTGCGCCACCAGCCCGCGCTCGGCCTCGCGCAGCGCCGCCATGTGGTCGGCCTCGACCAGCCCGACCAGCGCGCCGCGATCGATCAGCGGCACGAACAGCGTCGCGCCGCGCGCCGCGACCCAGGCCTCGACCCGCGGCCGGATCGGCCCGAGCCGCATCGTTGCGAGGTCGGCGGCGGCGAGCGGCTCGCCGTGCGCGACCAGCCACGCGGCGACCTCGCCATCGATCGCGCTGCGCGCACCGCTCGCCACATCGACGAGGCCGTCGGGCTCGGCGCGCCAGGTCGCGCGGACCTCGACGTCGACCCGCCGCCACAGCGCCGCCAGCCAGTCGCCGACCCGGCGATCGTCGTCGATCTCGGTCAGCCCCGCCGCGAACCGCTCGACGGCGCGTTCGCCGAACACGCGCGCCGGCGGCCGCCGCCGC
>Ga0307509_10006437_pt1 | contig 15809 bp, 7 predicted proteins | sample 10_EM_MG_FD_202245 | JGI IMG/M metagenome (GOLD analysis project Ga0307509, IMG submission 202245) | Populus trichocarpa ectomycorrhiza microbial communities from riparian zone in the Pacific Northwest, United States - 10_EM | ecosystem: Host-associated > Plants > Roots > Unclassified | place...
AAGGTGATTGGGTCTTATCATGAGCGTGTGGGCTGCTTTCATGAGCGTGTGGGAAGCAGTCGCATTCCAAATCAATGGTTGCTCACAACATGTTTGGCAATTTGCCTGTGAGAAGTGTTCTGTCGAAATGTCTGGTTCTTGTTGCTTAGCCTTTCTGTTTTGACATGACTTGTGCTTGTCCTTGTGCTTGTATCAGTATTTGTTTGTTTCTTTGTTATGTCTTAATTATGCTGAGCAACCAACCAATATTTCTTGGCTTCTTGTGATTACTATATCCCTAATAATATGGAATTTATTCACAATTGTAATGGTTTACAGTATCATATTTTCTCAATTAAAAAAATAATTGATAGAACCAAAGGATCATACCAGCAAGGTGGAATGTGGTAAAGCAATAATTTTGTTCTAAACTTAAAACAAGGCAACGGCATAATCTGTCTTCCTTGCAATAATGTGCTTGATTGCTCGTATTTAGACCTCCTCTCCTGTCCTGTTTGCCTCATCCATGTAAAAAGCAAAAAAACAAACATAAAGTTCTATACTTGTAATTGAATTGAATTGCCAGTAAGTTCTTTGTCCATTTGAACAGAGGATTTAGCTTAATTTGTCGTATCCCATCATTATTTCAACATCCTAATGAAAATGATCTTAACTTGAAGCTTCGGTAACTAAACTCTAAGCAGCTCCAGCTTGCTTAATTACTCTCTCCAGAGGTATCTTCTTCTAGTGGAACTCCTGCCTTCTGACCTCCAAGATGGACTCAATTAGGAAGAATTTGTGTTAGCCCTGCACATATTTTGTATGTTAGCTATCTTACAGTATGTTAGCTTTGTATAGTTGCAGTGGAGATTATAGTATCTTACAGTATGTTAGCTTTGATGAGTTGCAGTTGACAGGATCTACTGGTATCAATAGTAAGTTACATTCTCTTATACGGTTTCTTTATCAAGAAAATTGAGGACTTTATATCTATTTAACAATCAATATAATGATAGCACTTCATCATGTTTGACTGAGCTTTCATCCCTGAAAGTTAGAGAACCTTAACCTGAGTGCCAATCAATTGAACAGTAGCATCTTATCAATTCTGAGTGGGCTTTCATCCCTCAAGTCTTTGGATCTATCATACAATATGTTGACAGGATCAGGTATGATACACAGTTTCTACCTAGCTAATTGCTTCACTTGACATTCTCTTAATTATATTGTTTCTTTATCAAGAAAAATGAGGACTTTATATCTATGTAATGATCAATTTAATGATAGCATTTTATCTTGTTAGACTTTAAAGACTTTATATCCATAAATTGTTTTTTTTTTCCAATAAGATCAAAATTAGAATGATCAAAACTGAGGAAACTGGAGGTACATTCTCTTGATAAAAACATTTTATCATGTTTCAATGGGTTTTCCTCTCTCAAGTCTTTGGATCTATCAGACAATGGGGTGACAGGAAACAATGGGTTGACAGGAAACAATAGTAAGTTACATTCTCTTGAGAAAATTAAGGACTTTATATCCATTTAGTAATCAATGATAGTATTTCATCATGTTTGACAGCGCTTTCATCTCTAAAGATTAATAAAAATGAGGATGATTAAAAATTACTTCTTGACAATTATTGTAAAAAACCGTGTAAGTAGGAGGATTACGTAAGAGTCTCTCAATTCTCTGTTTTCCTTCTTCTCCTCCCCTGCTTCTCACCCTTCTGCTTCATTTTGTTAAGCCAAGCTTAACAGATGATTATATTACAATACACAGAATGGATTCTTCCAATCTATCCTTCTTGACAAAAACGCAATCTTAAGGAATAAAAACCATCCCTCAAGACCCTTTCTCTCAAGGATACTACTTTAAGTCAACGTAAATTAGTGTTTAGTTTCTTAAAATCTTAATTAATAATATTGAAAGGAATGGCTACTCTGTTCCACCACTATTTTCATCGTACTTTTCTTCTTTCTCTTTCACAAGGACTTTCTTCAATTCGAGCACCCTTGAAGAATTGCATCTAGATCGTACTTTTCTCCCATTAAACTTTCTCCAGAACATCGGAACATTGCCTACTCTTAAAGTATTGTCTGTTGGCCGATGTGTCAATATTTTGACTATTTCAAAATAAATTTTACAGGTTGGTGTGAATTGAAGAATTTAAAGTAGTTAGATCTCTCGGGAAAAAATTTTGGAGGTTCACTCCCAGATTGTTTGGGAAACTTGTCATCTCTACAACTATTAGATGTTTCTAGTAACCAATTTACTAGAAATATTGCCTCCGGTCCTCTTACCGACCTCATATCCATTGAATCCCTCTCACTATCAAATAACCTCTTTGAAGTTCTCATTTCAATGAAGCCTTTTATGAACCACTCAAGCCTCAAGTTCTTCTCTAGTGAGAACAACAGACTAGTAACAAAATCCATGTCCTTTCATGATTTGATTCCAAAGTTCCAACTAGTCTTTTTCCGCTTTTATACATATAGTACAACATTAGAAGCAGTCAATGTAGAAATTCCCAACTTCCTTTATCACCAATACGACTTAAGAGTCCTTGATCTCTCATACAACAACATCACTGGAATGTTTCCATCGTGGTTGCTTAAGAACAATACACGATTGGAGCAATTACTTTTGAGCGAGAACTCTGTTGTTGGTACTTTGCAGTTGCAAGAACACCCAAATCCGAATATAAAAGTCATAGATATATCCAACAACCACATGAATGGTCAAATTCCAAACAATATTTGTTTGATCATTCCAAATCCGTGGAGCTTAACGATGGCCGAGAATGGATTCGCAGGTTGTATTCCTTCTTGTTTAGGAATATCAGCTCTTTGGGGATTTTAGATTTATCCAACAATCAATTGTCCACAGTAAAACTAGAACTGCTAACAACAATAACGTTTCTCAAGCTGTCAAACAACAATTTGGGTGGGCAAATACCAACCTCGATGTTCAATTCTTCTAGTATGTATTTTATCTATCTAAGTGGTAACAACTTTTGGGGTCAGATACCTGATTTTCCACCACCCTCTTGGAAAATATGGTATGAATTGGGATTGAGTAACAATCAGTTTTCAGGCATGCTTCCAAGGTGGTTTTTCAATTTGAAGCATATCTTCACAATTGATTTGTCCAAAAACCATTTTAATGGTCCAATCCCAGTAGACTTTTGTAAGCTTGGCCAGCTTGAATATTTGGACCTTTCTAAGAACAACTTGTCTAGTTATGTACCATCTTGCTCCAATCCACACAAATAACCCATGTGCATCTATCCAATAATAGATTGAGTGGTCCATTAACAAATGGATTTTATAACAGCTCTTCCCTTATCACGATGGATCTTCAAGATAACAACTTCATCAGCTCGTGTCGAAGCACGTTTGTTCCTGTTTGATGAAAAACAGGGGACTAACAGTCCTGCCATTGCAGGACTGTTGGTCACGACAACGTGGCCTTTTGAAATGGTATCGTGGAGAATAGTAGGCAGCTGAGGTAAGAGTTGTGGGTGACTGTCATTGGCGCATTTCCCTGGATTTTTCCAGTTGAATCGGTCCCTGGTTAAAGAAGGCGATGAATAGTGCAAACGACGACGTTTTCCTGACTTAAATGGATATTTCCAATTTGCCCACTAAACTTCTGACATTTAGCAATTGGATCCTTATGGAAGTCCCTTTTTAATTTAGGCCCTGGATTAATTGCAATTGAACCCTTGGATTTCAGTGCTATTTACAAAACAGTCATTAGTCATTACTTTTAATTCTTTTAAAATTACCCCTGGAAAAATCAATTAACCCCTCTATAGTATCACCGTCTATTCACTTTGATTCTCGGACCCCAAATCAACCCCAAACTTTGGTATTTTTTTCAATTAAACTCTTGATTGCGTTAATTAATTAAATCAAAGTTTAATTAAGTCCTCAAACTTCCAATTCTTTCAATTTTGACCAAATTGACTCCCAAAATTATAATTCGATCCTTATTAGTCCCCAAACTTTCAATTTTTGTTGTTTCAACCCCATCTTCAATTCATTCATTTTTTTTTTTTGAAAATTCAATAATTGGGTTATGGCACATGTTCTTGTTTGTTTTAAATTTTGTAATATTATATTTGTTTGTAAATTGATGAAGCTTATATTAAATTTTTGACTTCGGTGTTTTATGATGAAATAAATAATGGCTTATTTAATGGGATCATTTTATATTTTGTTAATTTTATTGTAGAGTTATAATTTGTTATAAATGTGTAGAAATTTGAATTTATGTAGATATATATTTGATAATGAATTAAGAGAACTATTAAAATAGATTAAATAAAATTGAGCTAAACCAATATTTTTGCAAATTTATTTAGTTAACATAGTTAATTAATAAACGTTGTTATCATTATATATTTAAATAGATTTGATATAAATAATGGATGGATCGAGATGAATCATAAGGGTTGAAGATGATGGATTATTGTAATGGGGTTCAAGATTTTATTAATTATGTATTATCTAACCTAAGAAATATTAGTAGAGGAGGTATTAAATGTTCATGCAAGAGGTGTAAGAATTAAAAAAAATCGATTTAGATGTTGTAATGATTCATGTTTTACAAAAAGAGTTCATAGAAAAATACTTGTGTTGATATGCACACGGAGAACCATAAGTTTCTCAACATATCGTGGTAGAGAGGATGATTGAGTCAATTTCTAGTGCTAGCAACAAGTATGAAGTTGTAGATGACAATAGTAATCCTTATAAGGATATGATTATGAATGTGATGAGAATGAATCAAGACTATGTCGGTCAATATTCAATAATAGATGAAGAACCTAATGCAGACGCGATCAAGTTTTTTGATTTTTTAAAAGATTCTAGATAACTATTATGGGATGGTTGCACAAATCCATGAGCCCATCGATAAAAAAACTTACCGACGGAATGTGAGTGTAAATATCAACGAGAATTTCTGTCAGTAAAACTGTAAAATCTGGTAGTGGACACTTGTACATCTAACTCCACCTTCAAAAAACTCATGCATAAATCATAATATATGTCAAACAATAATTAATACATATTAATTTAAATTAATATATAAACTAAATTAAATCTAACAATTTGTTCATACACCATGAGCATAGAATCTTTTGCCCAAAGATAATGGTAATGAGACCATTAGTCTTGGGGTTGGTTACAATTTAACCATAATAGTTATTCCTAAAATATTTTATATTAGCTTTTGCCTTACCTCCTGTACATGACGTTAAATATTCTTAACTCTTTTAACAAGTGCATGTGGGGAAAGAAACCTTCACCACCTAAACCCTCCGGAGGCTCGGATGTTAAAAAATCCCATTATCCATGAATCATAATATATGTCAAACAATAATTAATAAATATTAATTTAAATTAATGTATGAACTAAATTAAATCTAACAATTTGTTCACACCATGTGAGCATAGAATCTTTTGCCCAAAGATAATGGTAATTAGACCATTAGTCTTGGGATTGGTTACAATTTAGCCCTTATAGGTATTCCTAAAATATTTTATATTAGCTTTGCCTTACCTCCTGTATACAACGTTAAATATTCTCTAACTCTTCTATTTTAACAAGTGCATGTGGGGAAAGAAACCTTCACCACCTAACCCTTCCGTGGCTCGGATGTTAAAAAATCCCGTTATCTATTTTGGAGGTCACATTTCCCTGTCCATTACCAACCACCCTCTAATCACTGCTACAATTCATTATAAATTACAATACACACACACATACCTGTGCTTAGCCATGGCTTTTGGCAACTATTGGAAATACAGTGTAGACTGTGTTCTATAAAAATTTAAATTTTTTTATGTTTTGTATTATTTTGATGTGCTAATCTTAAAAATAATTTTTTTAAAAGTAAAAAAATTATTTTGATATATTTTAATAAAAACACTTTAAAAAACAACCATAACCACACTTCCAAACAAGTACCCTTGAAGATATGAATGTCCATATGCAGTCTCCGACGGAAACTACTTATATTACCAATTGAGTGTAAGGGAGAATCTGGCAGAGAGTTTTAGTGTCTCTAATGTAAAATTTAGAATCAGAATCAACTTAATGTTGATCAAATTATTTCTTGAGGCTAATTTAACAATTTAAGTTTTTGAAATCAATTTGTGAATATTTGTTTCATCGGAGTAGCTTATGATAACATATCAGAAATTATTTTAATTCAAAAAACAAAGTTATAAGATGAGATTTTAAGAATTGTTGTACATATATATTATTATACTATTACGATTGAATTTGATAATTAAGTAAGTTTTGGTTGCATTCAAAAGATTTAAATTTTGTGATGAGTGGATGAATTAGTGAATGGACTAAATAAATTAAACAATTTAATCCAGGATAATGACGTTAAATTTTTATTCAGATACTAATGACACTTTAACTTACAGTTTAGTCTACTATATATTATTATTCCTAAAATACTTTATATTACCTTTGCCATAACACATGCGATAACGTCATATATTCTCCTTTTTTTCAACTCATTAATCAAATGGGAAAAGAAAACAAATAAATTCACCACCTAAACACTCTGGTGGCTCAGATTTTTATTCAGTCCAGTCTTGTGCTTAGCTGTGGCTTTATTCTTAGTGATATGAATGTCCACATGGAGTCACCAGCGTAATATCTTTTATAAGAGCACCGACTGAATGCAAGGGAAAGTCTAGCAGTACGTTCTAGTGTCTCGAACGTGAAATTTAGAATCCAACTTAATGTTTATGATCAAATCATTCTTGAAGTTTAATCTAGCCATTCAAGTTTTTGACATCAGATTTGTGAGCTATTTGTAAATTTTTTAACCTAACTCTATATCTAACTTGAGTTTGAAATTAACTTGAATGAGAGTTATTTTAATGTAACCTAATTGACTTGACATGTCTAAATATAGTGGTTTGATTTTAAAAAATAATCCATGATGATATTTTTTAATATTAGAACGATGATATATTGAATTAACCTGAGTTTTATGACTTAACTCATCAAATTCGCGACCTATATCATATACTTCATTGAATTTAATAACGTTGTGTTTTTTTAATTATTTTTATTTAATGATATGATAATAAAATATAATCATGAAAATGTGTATAAACAAAATATAGAAATATTTATTTGATATTGTGATAATGTCATAAAAAATAAAGTAAAAAAAATTAATTTAAGATTAAAAAATATTCAGGTTGAAAAAAAAAGAAAAAAGAAAGGAACCGCTCCTCTAATGTTCATTTCTCCCAGTTCTTTTAGTTTCTAGTTAAAGTTAATTAACCATGCCAACCCCAAAAAGGTTCTTTTAATAATTTAATTTTAAATCGACAGAAACCTTGTTAATTAAATAATAGTATTGATTTGTTAATTAAAAAATTCCACCAACTAAACACTGTGGCGGCTCAGATATTAAAAAATTCCACTACGTACTTCATCGTTCACATGCACAATTCGTTACCATCACTAATCATTGATACAATTGATTATAATTATTATTTTTTATTAATTTAAATATTCATTTACACGTAACTTGACTAATTAACAACCAAGTAAGTCTCCAGTGACTATTAATATTAGCAATCACTGAGAAAACAAACTTTTTTATTCCAGGCGCTTATTACTATATCATTTACTAAATAATTATAAATAGTACTTTTTCTTACCATTGATTATAAATTACAGGATATAAGTAATACCTTTTCTTAGCTAAGGCTTTAATCTTAGTGATATGAATGTCCATATGGAATCACCAACGTAATCTCTTTATATTACCAACTGAATCCAACATATGTTATATCATTTTTAGAGTTTTATTTAATAAATTAATTTCTTAGAAATAAATTTGTGACGGTTTGTCTATTAGAGTCTATCTTAACATGTTAAAAACTATCTTAATTTAAATAACTGAATTATTAGATGAGATATTAGTAATGGTTGTAGATGTTATTCCAACTAAATTTGATAATTAAGTGGTTTTAAGTTTTATTTAAAAGATTAAATTATTGGATGAGATTTTTATATAAAAAAATCAACTCATCTAAAATTTAATTTATTAAACAATACCTAATAAAAAAATATTTTTGAAATTAAAACTTCTATAACTTGTTATATTGTGCTGATATTTTTTAAATTTATTTAAAATATGATGTAGAAAAATCATTTCACCTAAAAAAACATAAATTGTGGGACAAATTCCAGTTTTAATTATATATTAATTCACTAACAGCCCAAAACTTAGTGGTTAGGCATCTATTAGACTAGCTAGAAAATTTTATGCGAGCATATTAAATTTCTCAATAATCAAAGGAGTTAACCTAACTAGCTAGTTACTTGAAGATTAAAGAAAGAAACAATGAGAGCAAAGGAAAGAGTACTATATATATGACATCGAGTCGAAGAGCTAAATATAAACAAATCGAAAAGAGTGAGAGTGAGAGAGGCTGCATACAGCATCTCAGTATTGCTACTAGGAAAGTGGCTCTGCTGCTGCTTGAACCAAACAATTGCCGTTCTCCACAGACCAAGGTGCGTGCTCTGGTTTGCTTAATTTGCTCATTAATTAGTTTTGTTTTCTCTCCATCCATGTTTCTTCCTTCCATAATATTTGATACACTAAGACGAACGGTTCAAGGGGAATGTCATGAATGTAGCCTCTCATCACTCTGAAACTCCAGTTCTAATTTCTTTTGGCTCTTAATTAGTAAGTTAGCAAGTGCAACACTTGAAACGAGTTTTCACTTTTCCTATGCTTTGAAAGCAAAAATGTTGTTAAAGATACCTCATAGAAGTCTCAAATGAACCTCATTGAAAAAATTACCATGAGAAAGCTGAGGATAGTAGCTCCTGGTTAAGGAGGATGCTACTTTATTTACTACGTCCTAGGTCGTTGATTAGAAGTAAAATTATACAGTATCTATGAATCTATAAATCTTGATGTGGATAACATGTCTTTTATAAGATTGAAGAGATAAACTTTGTCTCGTTGAGCTAAATCTGACCTGAAAATAAAAGATGATCGTTAAAAAGAACACAAGTAGATGTAAGCTTGTTAGATGAAGAGCCATGGATATATTATAATTTTATGTACTTGCTGAGGGCATTTGATTTTCGTAAAATATTTTATAAAATAATATATTTTATATTTTTTAGATGCCGATCTCTCCTTCCCATTTCTTTTGCCTCTCCCTCCTCCCCTCTCCCTTAAAGACTATTTAATTTAGATATCACATGTAAATTTAACGGATCTATAATATACTTAATGTTCACGTACTAATTAATTAGTTTTTAGAAGTAGACACGCTATTCAATTCATTTTATTTATAGGGACTAATCGATAACATGTTCATTTTGAGAACAAGACTAGAAGTCAGATTCTTGAGAAGCAAATATTAATGGCAAATGTTACTATTGTCTTTGATTACAGGAGCAAAAACTTCAAACGCGTTACTTTTTTAGTTAATTCTTTAATTAAGAAAATAAGTTACTTTTATTTGTCGTATAATCTTCATTTTTGAGAAATTGTTTTTATTGGTAAATAATGATTCGTTTATCTATTATCTTGGCAGCAAATTGCAATAGATGGGAGAAATTCGTTCACCATATTTTTCACTTGGCCAATATTCACCGTACTTTTCACATGGCGGAGAGGACTATCATGGAGATGATGCCGAAAGTCATCCACCTTATTCTTCAGCCGGAGACTATCATGGAGATAATGCCGAAATTCATCAAACATATTCTTCAGCCGGAGACTATGCCGAAATTCATCCACCATATTCTTCAGCCGGAGACTACTTAGGAGATAATGCTGAAATTCATTCACCATATTCTTCAGCCGCAGACTACCTTGCAGATAATACTGGAATTCATTCTGAAGCATTGTTTCATCAAGATATTTATGGAAATTCATACAATGCACAACAATTTGTTAAGCATGGAAAAATAACCCGTCTTGTTAGAGTAGCTTTGAAATCTGAACAAGAGAGTGATGTGTGCATCTACAGAGTTGACGGGGCACTTCGCAAATCAAATGAAGCCATGTACAGTCCTCAACTAATTTCTATAGGCCCTATTCACTACGGCAAAAAAAATCTGCGTTTCATGGAAAGGAAAAAGTCTGAATACTATAAACAGTTCTGGAAAGACAGGGTGTCAAAGGAAGGGGAATATTGGAAAGGGGCCGAGGACGAGTTCTGGAATGCCCTGGAAGAAGATGAAAATAAGATCCGCCAATGTTATGAAGATGGTTCCCATGAAATTGAAAGTTCTGAACGCTTTCTGGATCTGATTCTGTACGATGCTGTATTCATCTTCGAGCTATTCCTCAAGTACAGAGAAGGTAGAGAGAAGTATATAAACGATTCTTTATTGAAAGAACCAGGGTTGAGGTTGGTGATTCGACGGGACTTGATTTTGTTTGAAAATCAGCTTCCATTCTTTATTCTTGAGAAATTATATCACCTTCTTCCAGAAAACATTAAAGGAAAAAACACGGAATTTATAACTCTTGCTTGTTCCTATTTTAAACCCCACCTTCCAAGTAACTTCTCTCCTGCAGCAACAATGCCATTGCATTTCACTGATTTGGTAAGATCTTTATTATCCTACACTCGAAATAGCAAGTCTGTAGGACCAATCATCAGCTTTCACAATGCAACCAAGCTACGCCATGCAGGAGTTAAGTTTAAGGTTCCACTAGAACATGACTGCTTACTTGATGTAGATTTCGGTAAATCGGGAAAAGAGTTTCACATACCACAGCTTGAGATAGACGGCAACACTGAACGTCTCTTCAGAAACCTTATGGCCATGGAGCAGCGTATTTATCCAGGGAAAGAGTACATCTGCCATTACATCAACCTATTGAGTATTCTTGTTGTCGAACCTAAAGACGCGAAACTCCTAATGGAAAATAAAATTGTAACTTACAATGACCAAGTTGCAGTGAGGGACCTGATTTACAGGCTTGCATCAGACATGATTGATAGCCATTCCTGTTATCACGACATCTTTTCGGCGGTGGATGTTTATTGTAATAGCTTCTGGGCCAAAAACCGCGCATACTTTGAAGAGGAATTGTTCGGGAATTTTTGGAAAGGTGTTGGAACGGTTAGTGCAGTTATCTTCCTTGTCCTCACTTTGGTACAAACAATTTGTGCGATCCTTGGCCTGCGCTAGCACTCCAAGTGGATCAAGTCAATCCAAAGCCTGTGTAGTTTTATTTCTCATGTTTGTTGGCTTTTGTTGTGTTGTGCTGTGGATTTTATGTTTCCTGTGCAGTCAATAAACACACACACATGCATGCAGCTTTAGTTCGTTTGGTGTTGCTGGCTTGGCGGCATGGCTGCCAGCGTTTGTGTCCTGTCTCAATGTTGTATAAATGTACAACAGTATTAAGTTGGGCATATTCTCTTTGATGTATTTTAAAAAATTCTTATCCCATGTAACTATTCTGTATATTTTATTTTGAATTTCTCATGGTGTGCGCTTAATATTGTAGAGCATGGAATTTTTTACATGAATTACCGTATTTCTAAACACTCACGTAACTTATCTCCGAGTGTGCGAGGGGAATAAGAATAGGCATCAACAAAAAGACACAAGCATGACTTGTTAATATAATATTTCCTTCCTTGGTTTTCAAGCTATGCAGATTAATATCACTTTTTTGGGCTGAAAGGTTGACCAAACCAAAAACTAGGGACACATTATAAGCATGGTTGGAAAAGCAGTGTGTTCCCTGAAAACAAATTTATAAAATAATTTTTTTATATTTTTAAATCATTTTAATATTAAAAATAACTTTTTAAAAAATATATTATTTTAATACATTTCTAAAATAAAAATACTTTAAGCAACCGTTACAATCTCAAAATATCTCATAATCTATAAAATAATATAAAACCGCATGAGTCAAGATATTCTTCGCCAAGCATACTTGAAGCGTGTGTGTTTGTGTTGCGAGGTGTCCCGCTCGGTGCACTTTATTAATTCATGCTTTTAACAAATTATATCGCGTAATGCTACTCATAAATAAATAAATAAACTTGAAATAAATAAAATATAATTTTGATTGATATATAAGCTAGTTTAAAAATATACTCTACTATCCAATAAAAAAAAAATATTTACACGAGTACAAGAAACTTATGAGAGTATTTTATTAACATAAAAAGAAAAAAAAAGTGGTGATCAATATTAATAAATCAAACGAAAGAAAATTGGGGTCAACACATTGATCTCGTTTTTACCACACATTGTTAAGTCATTAACAATATTAAAATAGTTTGAATATTAAATTTAGTTTTGATTGATGTAGAAATTAATTTAAAATTATGTTTCATTATCGGATAAAAAAAAGAATTTACAAGAGTTTTTATTAAGATAAAATAAGAAATTGTTTTTACTGGTTATCAATGTTAATAAATCAAACCAGTGAAAATTGGGGTCCACCAATTGATCTTAATTTTTACCCTGACATCTTTAAGTCTCTAACGCTGTTAACTCACCACACCCATATTTAAGCACAGGTTGATAGATTGAGCCTCCCTCTTTCCCATTTCCTTGATCTCTCTCTGGGCAGCTTCTGTGTGCTCTGCCCTCTCTCTATCTCTCGCTCGCTATCTGTAAGTATTCCTTCTCTCTATATTACTTTTGTTATCATTGTTGTAGATCTTGATCTGGATTTGGACGGGATTAGTCTTGTTTTGGTTCTATAGTTTGTCTTTTTTATTTTTCTCTTAAAGGTTCCTAGATCTGACCCTTGTTAGATTAGATCTGTTTTTGGTGTTTTTGTTAAGTTTTTCAATGACCCTTTTGCTTGTTTTGTTTGCTGTATTGACATTGAGAAGATTATGAATCTATAAATTTGGCTTTGGTGTGAAATAATGAAATGAAAATAGAGGAATTTAAAGGAACGGACTTCATTGTGTATACAAGCTTGGATCTTTATGATTTATTGTTGATTCTCAATGCCCTGATGGATTGGACCTTGTGTCGTATGTGAGTTGTTAAAAAGGAAAGATTTTGTTTGTGTTTGTAAGCAAATGTGTTTTAAGATCTTGCTTGCTTGCATGGAGCGTTTGATTTTGATTGTTTCCTTGGTGTGAATGAGAAAATGTTATAATGGATTTTAAAGTGATCTTTTTTAAAGATTGATTGTTGGGTTTTATGATGCAGGTGAGATTTAGGAAAGATGGGGCTTTCATTCACCAAGCTTTTTAGCCGTCTTTTTGCCAAGAAAGAAATGAGAATTCTCATGGTGGGTCTTGATGCTGCTGGTAAGACCACCATCTTGTACAAGCTCAAGCTTGGGGAGATTGTCACCACTATCCCTACAATTGGTATGTTACTCGAAACTTACCATTACTTTAAAGTTATTTAGTACTGAATTTATTGTGCTCTTGTTTTTCTTGCTAATTGTCTGTTTCTATCCAGGGTTCAATGTGGAGACTGTAGAATACAAGAACATAAGCTTCACTGTCTGGGATGTTGGTGGTCAGGACAAGGTATGTAAATGCTTTAAATTGTAATGAGAACTTCGGGTATAATTACAATATCATGAAAATGCATCAAATTGTTTTCTCGGCATTGTAAATGTCTCATCTTTAGTCAATGACTAAATATGGCACTATTCATGTTTGTGCTTTAATCTGGTTTTAAAATGTGCTTATTGACGGTCTTGTGCTGGTTAGATATTGCTCCCTCAGCGCATAATCAAATCATAAGCTACATGGATTTAGCCAGTTAATGTTGCAATCTTTCCTTTTTCGGCATGAAGGGAAAGATAACCATTGCATGGCTGAAATTTTACTATTTAAGCATTTGCGCCCTTGCACAAACCCTTGTTGTCTATTTGCTTATGGACAGTCTAGTGCTGATTATATGCTTTGTCATTAGCACACAAGAAATACATAAGCTATAATGAGTAGAGCCATCTTGTCTTTCATGTTTTTCCCCTTGTTGGAATGAGGAATGACAATCCATGACATGGCGACATTTTGTTGTCCATGGTTGTAAATGTTGTCTGGTTTGAAGTTTTTGGTTGTTTAGGTGCATGTGCTTATCGACGGTCTTGTGCTGGCTAGTTGTCTTCCACCAGCACAAAACATATTCGTAAGCTACATTAACGAATCCACAGTTTTATTTTAGTTTCTCCTGTCTTTGTGAGGAAAAGCTTTCAATGCTGTGGTGTACACCATAAATCATATATCAATGTTGGATTATGTTTTGTGAAATGCATTGATTTGGTTGCGTTATCTTTAATGCTGATCAACTAAGGATGTAATTCAAGTTGAACTGGAAGCATGTGTGGAAAAAACCACCTGCTCATGTGCAGTCTATCGCCTAGGAGATAGGAGACATCTTCTGTCTTATTTCCTTGTTATTTTGGGTATTGTATTCTTTTCATATGTTACATGTTTCATGAAAAAGGAATTGTTTTTCAATTTACTTATCTGATCTGCACAGATTCGACCATTGTGGAGACATTATTTCCAAAACACTCAAGGGCTCATCTTTGTGGTTGATAGCAATGATCGTGACCGTGTGGTTGAAGCTAGGGATGAGCTGCATCGGATGTTGAATGAGGTATGGCCATAAGATTTACTTCTTAACTTCTGCCTTTGTTGCTTTTGTCTTGTAATGATGAAAATTTATTTTCTGAATAGGATGAATTGAGGGATGCTGTGCTACTTGTGTTTGCTAACAAGCAAGATCTTCCAAATGCTATGAATGCTGCTGAAATTACGGATAAGCTTGGTCTTCATTCGCTTCGTCAACGCCACTGGTAAATGATAATATCTCCATTTTGAATATGTTGATAGTTTGCTGTTACATATATGCCATCCAATCTGTGTTTTATTTCAGGTATATCCAGAGCACCTGTGCCACTTCTGGTGAAGGCCTCTATGAGGGACTTGACTGGCTATCTAACAACATTGCTAACAAGGTATGGTCATAATAATTTGTTGGAAGTGATGATAAAAAAAATGTTTGGGTCGTGTTAAAAGTAACTTTGTGTGATGATTGTGGCAGGCTTAAGAGATGGGTTTTCTGAAGCTTTTTGGTAGCATTCTGCTTCAGTTTGGGAATATTATTTGGTTGTTTGATGTTCGAGGATTCCAATTTGTTGTAATATTGGCAAGAGAAGAATGTATTTGTTTGGTTTTGTAAGATAATGTTACTGTAATAGAAATTGGCAAATTATCCATATATACACCAAAATAATTAATGATTCACAGTTTCTTAAGTAATTGTGCCTTTGCTTCAAAGTTTATGATGGAGGAGCTTTTGCAGATTTTTTCATTGACCAGCCAATGCTTGATGTCTGTAGTAGCTATTTTGCCCTGTAGTATTGGTTATCGTAGGCTGTACTTTCTGTTATGCAGAACCGTGCACTTTTCTAGTGATTGTTGAATCTTGCCTTTGAGGGTTGATTTATCAGTTAGTGCTCTTGAAGAATCAATTAGAACGAATAATGTTGTAAAGTTTGACTTGAGTCAGATCGGCCAGGTTATTTTCAAGATTTTTTTTTAAATTTAAAATTTGCATCATTTTAGGTTTTTTTTTTTTTTAATTTTTGTTTAAAATAATGCTGTTTTATTAAATAAAAAAAACCACTGTTTTTTCGGTAGTTGATGCGGGCTGGCTCAACACTCGAGGCGGGGTGCGTCCATGGTCTGTCGAGCTCCCAAACAACAATTAAAATGAATGCCAAATTTGGCAAATGGATAACGGCTTTTGTTTTGTTGATTCACGAGCGACCTTTCTTCATAACTTCCTTC
>Ga0307509_10006438_pt1 | contig 15808 bp, 23 predicted proteins | sample 10_EM_MG_FD_202245 | JGI IMG/M metagenome (GOLD analysis project Ga0307509, IMG submission 202245) | Populus trichocarpa ectomycorrhiza microbial communities from riparian zone in the Pacific Northwest, United States - 10_EM | ecosystem: Host-associated > Plants > Roots > Unclassified | place...
TCAGTGCCATGCTTCTCTTCCCTTCGGTTTCCTCGGGGGGGCCTATGATTTTCTGGGTTTGGTGATTACCCTCCCCCAGCGACCCCCTCGCTCGATGTCAAACGCCGGACTTTAGACTAAACCAAGACGACCGACCCACGCTTATATTTCATATAGCGCCGGAAGAGACGCCGCGAGGGCGTACGCTACGGGGTGCTTCCAGACCCATTTGACACACGACGTTCGGGGTCTCGACGATGGGGAACTACGTGTGAGTCCCCGTCTGATATCCTCATCTTCAGATCTCTATTTCTGCTCCTCCACTGAACAACCCGCCACACGTACACCCCATTCTTTAACTTGCTGTTTCATCTCGGGTTCCCTTCCTGCGTCCGGCCGGAACTTGGGGGACGCCATAGATCTATCTTTCCCTTGCTTGCAACACTCTCGCTCAACTGACATTTGACCGTTGTATTTGCAGGGTCTGCTTCACTGGAAAAAGTTTTTTGCGGAACACAAGGCATATTTCAAAGTCGGCACGGTGAAGCATATCCCCATCGATCCGGCAAGCCCGATCCCTGAGCCATGTAAATCCCCCAAATCTGGAGATGGTAATCCCGCGACTTCGCGGGACGAGGGGAATGAGGGAGTGAAGGAAGCGAAGGAGGAACCAGACCCCCGATCGGTCCCGAAGAAAGGAGAAACAGCGAGAGAGGATGTACACGAAGAGTTATAACGTTTGCGGTCTATGTTCAACTAAATATGGCGCAATCTCATGGCATTGGTTTCCTTCCTTCTGCACCTTCTGTCCTGCTGACCTTCCGCGCTCCATCTCGCAAGTTCGTCTCCATTCATCCGTTCATCACGCGCCTGCAGCTGACGCACGACCGCGGCTATCGTGCTCGGGGAGGGGGAGAAACTAGTGAAGCGAACGGAACGAACGAACGAACGAACGACACCATAAATACATTGAATTGCGGAATAAAATACAATGCGGGTGAGATGTGATGTGTGGATTGTGTGCTCTACTGCTCCATGATTGTGCGCTCCATTAGCGGGAGAAATACGATAACAAGATGTCTGCAACTCCTCCTCGAATCTAACCCCTCTCCCCACTAAACCAGAAAACCAAGAATCGATTCCCAGCCGGTGGGACCACAACGGGAACGGGGTGGTGATGCCGCTTAAGACGGGGGAGATGTGACCTGTGTTTGCTATGTGACGCCAAGCGGGTGTGGGCGGAGCACGCGGGCGGAGGAAAGAGGCGAATTAGCACAACCAAATTTACCTCACAATCGAAAAAACGAAGAACGACGTAATGAAGCGGGAGGTTGGGAGGGCGGTGGGGGGAAGTGTGAAGGATCAGGAGAAAAAGGCTTACGGGAACTGCCCGTGAATAGTGGTTGGACAGGTAGTTTTTCAGTAAAGGAAAGTCCGCCATCGTTGCGTCCATGAGGGCCGAGAGCTGCTCGTCACGGTACTTGGCGATAACGAGGTTCCCCCTCCAGGCGAGGTGTTCGCGATAGTTCGGACCTTGGATCTCCTTAAGGCACTTGTTGATTGGGAACGGCATCCCATCCCGTGACAACACAGGGTAAAATATGACATAGGGATTTGCGAACTTCTTGTTCATCCCGTCTAGCATCTCGACGACCTATGTAGATCAAAGGCAAGGGGGTGGTCCCGGGTCAGATTCGTCCGATTAACATTAGGCGAACCGGGAAGGGAATACAAAAAAAATAGAAGGAGATCGCCGTCCACACCGCTTCGGGGGCGAGCGAGACGGGCAACGAGGAAAATGAAAAATTGAGGGCGGGGATTTGAAAAGCCGAGGGCTGATGGAAACAAGCGAAAAACATCGAGGAATGAGTAAAACTTACATGGTATTGCCAGGCTCGAGACCCGACCCCCTCGGCAATAAAATCCATGTACATCTCCGGGTGTGGGATTTTGGTCAAGGGGGGTGGGGGAGGTTGGGATCCCGATGGCCCGGACCCGGAGGGTGGGAAAGCGGAGGAATCACTTGTCATGAGAGGGACAAGGTGGGGAGCCCTTTCGTCGGCTGGGAAGAGGATGGCGTCGAAAGATACCATTTTCTCCATCATGGCCGGATCGTTACGAGGTGGTGAACAAGGACAGGGAGGATGGCCGGGGGCGCTGGAAAGGTTGGCCGAAGAAGGGGTATAATTACGGGTGGTATACACTAAGAATTGGATGGGATGTTTGAAGGGAAGACTGGTGCGAAGATGGTGACCATTGTCTTCGGGGGAGCTGGGTCTTATATCGACATCGACCCTGGGGTGCGGGAGAGGCGAGTACGATTAAATGGCCACAGTTCCCGAAAGGGCGTCGAGCCAGAGGAGGGGACAGAATGGTGAAGTGAACGGTAATGTCGAGATTCATACCAGTCTCCGCTCGGATCGGTAAAACATATGGGTGGAAACGTCCATGACCGCGGAGACGCAACCCCGCCAGGCAAGTCCGACGTATAGTTTTGTTCGCAGCGTGCAAGATGAACCGAGATCGTTTACCTTGAGAATGTGAAGTGGTTGTACTGTGCAGGTTCTGGGTTTTGATTATTCAATGCGTGTGCCCGGTAAGCGAGAGTGGTTCACAGGGCATGCTGATGAGCTCATGGCAATGCGGAACCAGGTTTTTTTGATTCGCGGCGAGTTACTCACAATTACATAACGGAACGCGGGCCCAAGAACGCGAGTGCCTTGCCACAATGTGAAGTGCGCTCGATTGCTCTCGCAAGCAATAGATCGATCCAATGCGGTGGAAGAGCCGACAGCGAGCGTGTGTTCGCTGGGAGAAAATTACCCAGATGAACGACAGCCTGGCAACTGGCTCTCCAAACTTTTTTTTCACGTGAAGGCGTGAAAGAGGGATCAAATGAATCCTCATACCCGGTTATTATTGCCGGCGTGTGTGGCCCCCTCTAATCCTTATTTCCCCCAAACCGTGTCAATGGGACCGATAAGAGCAGGCGAGATGAGGAAAGGCGACCCATACGAGGGGGAGAATTTCGATGTAACCGATTGGGGATGTCTTGAAGAAGGGGCGACACTGGACCCCCTCATGCCAGTCCGGGTCGAAGGAGTTCTGGAACGGTTGATTGTTTGAAGGCCTATTTCGATGAAGGGCGCTCCCATCTGGAGATGTTCCTCGGCTCGGTGTGTTGCGTACCTTCGAGGCTGTGACAAGTTCTGGTCAGTACGTATTGATTACCGGAGGGATACATACATCGTTGGTTACTCGAACCCACATAGGAGGAAATTTACCGTGCAGATGCAGCGCCCAAAGGCCTCGCACCGGAGATGAGCCATTCATTTGGCCATGAACTACCCGTTAAGTCGCGACGGTATCTGGTGTCGGGGAATCATTTAACGGCTATAACCATTGGCTATGTTTTGTATGAGAGTCTCGCATTCTAGCTGCGCGTAGCTTTGCCACATCAAAGTGGCCAATTGGGGCGGCGTTCGGTGTCAGTTCCAGGATTGAAATGGAAGATCCCCAATCGTATGGATTCCACGTACCACATTTGCATGGCGTGGGCTAGTCTAGAGGAAGGGGGGAGTTCTGCATAGCAATGGGACTCGAAATGGGAGCTTCCCCAAACGTTTGATTCGCACGTTCACATGGGATCCCAATTTCCGTTCCTCCCCGTTGGTCATTCAGGACTAATTTAAATAAGCGTGCGCGGGAGACCTCCAGCCGCTCTATAAGGAACCTTCATGCGTGGCGGCCACGATGTGGCGTGGGGAGTGATCCGATATTTCCTCCCCCCTCGCTTTGTCGTCCCGGGTCGGATACAGGTGAGTCGTTGTTGCCACACAAACGGTCTGCGAAGTTGGGCTCGCATTACAAATTATACCCACGCGGACGAGTGATGCGTTAAAATAGTTAACTTCGATCTTCCGGGGCACACTTCGAGACCAGGGTGGGGAGCCCACCCCCCGAGCGGTCGGTTCGTTATCTTGCCGCGATGCTTAGAGGGGAGCTTCTTGGCGATAGCATGATAAGATAGAGAGTGGGTTAGATCGGGGTGGGTGCTGGGAAGGACATCAGCGGAGGAAATGGACGTCTCACGTTCGGTGGCAGGCGACGGCAGTGAGAAACGGGGCGATAGAATCTCAATTCAACATAGAAAAATCGGCCTGATCGTGAAAGGGATGGAAGGTGACGATACCGATCTGTCGATCCCTGGGATAAAGCTATGCCGGAAGCTGTCCAATCAAAACCACTCCCCTCGCCCCTAGATCTCCAGACGCCTAGAAAACGATCTGGACCCCACACGATTCTTGTGGGCCTAAAGCGACAGGTGATGGTGGCGTGGATTTTAACTCGAAGCCAGTGGGGGCTTGATTCGGTCGCCAAGGTTCTGGCCTTCGCCCCCTGGAATTCGAACACCTTCGTTGAAGTCGGAGCGGTGTGCGCCGTTTCTGCAAAACTCGTGGAATGGAGAAGGCGTGGGAGCAGATCAAGTGCTTAGTCAGCAAATCGGCCCGGGTGCGTTTGACCCGCTCCCGTGTGCAGGGATACCAGAGATCTGAATCAACATTAAAACGTCATAGGCCTCGACCGTCCTACTGGTCTAAGAGTCCATGGACATGCCTTTACCCCTTGGCAGGGATGGGTCGCTGAGCGGGGCGCGGATGTCGGCTTTCCCTCGCAGCGTACCATTTTTCTCTGCTCTCCAAACCCGACCGCCGGGTATCAACCGATGAGTACAATTTAATCTCAAATTTCTGGGGCTCTGTTTCTTCGCCACCCCTTCCTGGCTCCCGCTTTTTCCCTACGGCCCGATTCTCGAACTACCACGCTCAAAGGGCCCTCGAATGAGTCCTTCCATTCCACAGGTGGATGCTGATTGTTTATTTCGTATTCTAGCATTCTCCCCGGTGGTCGTATCGCCAGGAAGTGATGGGTGCGAATTGGGGTGGGGTTCAAGGGACATGCCACCAGTTCCTTTGTTCGCCATGTGACGAGACCCCCCTAGAATCCTTTGCCGCCTCGTTTTCGGTGCTTTATTCATCCCCTGATCATGCCAGACGGCGGACCTAGATCCCATCACCGGACAGAATGTCATATCCCTTGACCCTCGGGAATCCCTTTCACTCCCGGCGGGGCGGCAATCGTCGACACAACCGAGTTGGGCCCCAGCGACCCTCAGCGGGTCCTCGTACCACATTGAGAGAGATTTCCTTGTGCACGTGGAGGCCAAGCGTTTCCGCCCCATTCCTCCTCGCCCGTGTCACTTTCTCACACCTGCACGCCAAAACCATTACTTTCGGGAGGGGGCATCTCAGGATAGGGTCACAACCGAACCGCAGTTCGGTTCCCCTGCCAAAATTGGCCAGACCACTACCTTTTTGCCCTGCGACCTGATCCTCCCCGTCGATCGGTCCGCCTCGCGAGCCCAAGGCACGTTGGTATCCTCCTTTCGTGGTCGCAGCCAGCACAGGACATCGTGGCTTGGATGTCGTAAGGCCGGCCGTGCGTTCGTCAACCTGGTTTCCCCAACAGACCCAAGGAGTAGGCCAGTAAGGCTGTACGTCAACGAACCACTGACTAATTGCCGTCACCCTTTCGCCTGTTCCGTCATCACCACTCTGAGGCATCAAGGCCACCCATACATAAACCTGAACCCTGTGCACCGGCCACCGACTTGGGGCATCGGGGCCCAGAAACTCCACCAGGGCGACTTTTTCAGAAAGCCGCGAACTACATACGTTAGACCAAACTTCATCTCACACCTATCGGCCCCTTGTTTCACCAGCCTTCACATTCCAGTCAAGCAGCTCACCACACCTTCCCCGCATGCGCGGGAGGGGAGGAGGTGGAGGTGGTGGGCGGATGAGTGTGAAGAAAAGAGAGCTAATTTAACCTTGGTTGGGTGTCGCACCATGCTCTTACGACTTGCTCCTCCTTTTACGAGGTTCTCGACCCTGGAAAGCTTCCGTCCAATCACCTCGAACGTCCGGGCAATCGCATGATCTCTGCGAACGTCCTATCTTTGGCTTCTACTTAGCTCCCGGGAATACTGCCGCGCTGCGGCAGATTTAAGCAAGGAAGAATCGCGATCAATTTACCTCGTTTACCGAATCAGATCGCAAGCTAAGTTTAACGAAGCATGATTGGCATTTGGATCGGGCGGATCCCGGGCCAGACGCAAGTCCACACCACGGCTCCTCCGACGAGCCAGCGGTATGGGAGAGTAGAGCCTCTTGGGCCGAATGGAAACCGTTCCGGTCGTCCGGCACACCGATGCGCGCATTGTTTATCTCCTATCGATGATATCGCGGATTACGATTACGAGAAACCGAACAGCGTGCACTCGCCTCGTGGTGTTGGCGTCGTTGGGGACATCATCTGCTTTCCTGAAACACCTCTCGGGACTAGTTGTGCTCTTTGTGCCCTCCAAGGATATAGGTTCCGTGATCACCAAAGTCGTTTTGTATTATCGTGGTCAGTGCTCGAGTGCGAATGCTACAGTTGGAGTTGGAGTGGGGAGGGAGGTGACCATCGGTCTACGTTATCGTCTGTGAGACGAGGAAGGGGAGGAGCAGAGATGAGTAAAGGAAGGAAAACAAAAACCATCGCGTCGTATACAATCCTGGTTCAATAATTCAACTCGACATCGCCCTCAGCCACCAAATCCATGTCGTGGTAGCTAACTTTCTTCCCAGCGGACGCTCGAGGATCTTCCTTTGCGTTTGCGGGTGGAGGAGGGAGGGGCCCGCTCCCACGGCTCCCACTTCCCCTCCGGGTACTATTGCTCGAGGCCTGGTCAACCCCAATAGGTTTGGCAGGCAAGCCAGGTGCGATGGGTAATCCCGAACCCTCGGGTTGATCCTTAGCATAGCCGCTGATTCGATCGCTCAATCGCCGCGGTGGGGGAGGATACGAGCCGTAACCAGGTGGCTGATGGTATTCCCAGTAACCGACTGGAGGCATCGGTGCACCATACCCATGATGAGGCGGGGGCAATCGACCGTATTCGGGCGGAGGGTACGAATGTCCTTGGAGGCCAAAAGCTTGGGGGGGCGGTTGCTGCCCACCGTTACCGATGTTGGTAGGGGCGTGGGTGAAAGGCTGGATCCGGTGCGGATCCATTGCGAAGCTATTGAAGTATGGAATCTAAAACGCAAATCAAACGTTGGGTAATCTTTACGAGAGTGGAGAATGAAATATACCCACGTCATCGATATGCTTTAGGAGTTCTGGATGCTTGTTCGCGACGTGTTTCTCGACGAAGGAGGACGCGATGAACAGTTTCTGGCAGTGCTTGCACCGGTATTTTCCTTCACCCTCCTGCCTGACGTACGGCTCTGCGGCGAGCACGAGTTCCCTGTCATCGGATCGTCGCCGTTCATTACTAGCCGCGACAAATCGATGAATGGACCCACTCTTGTTGATCCTTGCCTCCATAATCTCGAGGATCCACGCCATCTCTGTTGATCAGGACGGCAACCTTGGAATCAAACCATTCAAGCCATTTGATGTCTAAACAGGGAAACACGTCGTTCACTGGCGGTTTAAGCAACGAGAGACGGCGCGACAGACTGACCAGCACGTGTAACGTCTCTGTCCTTGGCCCTCCCTACTCCAGACTCCTTCTCCTCCAAGACCCTCGGTTTCTCGCCTGCGAGTTCTTCATCGCCACCTCGTTGGTCTCCGTTGGTCGTCTCCCTAACCTCCCTCTCATCAGTGACGAGAGTGGCAGCTCTCACTTCCTCGATCATGGCTTTCGACATCGGTTTCCTCACATGCCTCACACATTTTCTTTGCAACTCTTCGACATGATCGGTAACAACCGTGCAGTAAAAGCATGTGTTAAACGCTGCTCGAAGGTATGAAATGTACAGGTCCAATGCAATGGCATCCTGTCCAAGCAAGAGTGCGAAGAAAGCAAGTGTCAGTTCAGTGGCGTCCTTGCCAAGGGGGCGTACTGGAGAGAAGCGGCATGTGTGGTGGGAGGAGGGGGCAAGGGGAGTAGGGGACGAGGGTGGGGGAGGTACGACAATCGAAAGTGGGTGAAACCTTACCTTCCTAGCTTCAAACTCCCTCTCATTCATCACATCCACGGCGCCGCTTTCTTTCAGGTCGGAGATGGCTTTTTCGATACGGCGTTCGACAGCCTCGCTGCCCCTGGATTTTGGAGCATCCTCCTCAGGATCTTGGTCCAGGCTGCTATCGATCATGAGCGCGTCCTCTGCCGGCCCGGACTGAGCGCTCGGACCCAAGGCGCCGTCTTGTGGAGGAGGATCATCACGGGGTGGAGGACGCCTGATCCTATCGTATTCATCTTCGAGCAATGACGCAAGAAATTTCGCATTTGCCAAGTCTTTGGTGAGGCGATCTGGCCTGCTGGCAACTTCTGGAGCGAAACGGATGCGGTTGGTGAAAGGTTTGAGGTTATGGCTGAGGTGTAGCTTGAAACCTTCGATCTGGTGAAAGAGCTTAGGTACAGATTCCTGCGCTGGACAACGAAACAGGTTCCTAACCTTTTTCTCCGCCAATTCGGCCAGGACCGCAGGCATGTCAGCATCCTCCTTGAACTTGATCCACCCTGCTCGGTAGTAGTTGCGCTTTTGTAGCGGGTCACCCAAAGCCAAGTACACAAAACCTGGCACGGTCTTGCAAGCCTGAAACAGTGGGTGAAAGCGGAAATGTGTCAGTGCCATTCAGTAATCTCCCCAATGACACGAGACAGACCTCTTCAAGCTTGAGTCTTCCGATATCCGGTGGGATCGTGCGTATCATGACCTGGTTCCCCTCAGGCATCACAGAAAATTCTTCGCCGCGATTGTCACCCCTGATGTTCTTCGAAGTCCTGCCGTTTGCGGTAGATTTCCCGCCTTCATTTTCGTTACCATCTTCCTCGTCACCCGGGATCTCATCGTCCCCAACGTTAGGCACATCGTCGGCTCCTGCCGGGCCAATCGCGGAGTCTGTATTCTCGCCGAAAGCTCCATTGGACGCAGGTTCTTTCGAAACAGTATCAGGCTCAGCCTCGCCATGACCGGGGTCGAATTTCCCTTGTTCGAGATCCGAGACGAAGGCGTTGATCCTCCCTCTCCAACCCTCCCTCCTCAAACGCTCACGGAGCTTGACGAATTCCAGCGATGGATCGTACTTCTCCGCGAACCAGGGTGACTTTCGGTGATGTTCAAACATGCGATGGAGCTACAACACGGTGATTAGGAGAGGTGACAGTGTTTCAGTAACGAAGAACGAGCGGTTTTGATGACGTGACAAATGGGGAAAGAGAACGAATGCATTGTGGATAATGACAGCAGGAAGAAGGGATGTGGCGGAAAAGCAAGGAAACGGCGCGAACCTGGTTTGAGGCGAAATCCTTTTTGTACTTCTCCCATTTTGATCGTATCCCATTCCGAGGTTTTGAACCATCTGCTGCTTCGGTTTCGGCCTGTTTGTCCAGACTGTCTTCTTCGGCGGCTTGTTGGGGGAAGAAATACCGGAACCATTCCGCATACTGTTTCAGGGATGCAGTATAGTCGAGCGTGTGTGGGTCTTGTGGAGTCGGTCGGGGAGGGTGGTGGGGCCTTCGTGGGGAATATCCTCCACGATGGGGGTCTACGGAGAATAACAGTTTAGTGCATCGTGTAATAGGGGGTAAGGCTCAAACATCGTACCGTAGTCATCATACCTGGGACGCGGTTCGTACCTCTCGCGCTCCCATGGAGATGCCGACCTCCGACGTTTTCTGCCAGCTCCTAATGAAAGACAGCGTGAGTTCACGTCGTGGCGCCACGGCGGGTCAGTGGGAGCAAAACGACGTACCGTCGTCGGGGCTTCGGCTTCGACCGCGTCGACCGTAATCGTATGGCCCTCTTTCCCTTTCATACCCAGCCCACCTATCTCTATCGTAGGCGTCCCATTCTGGCCGGTATGGATCACCACCATAAGGATCGGGGTAAGGTGGACGGCCAGCGTAGCCGCGGTAGGGCGAACGGGAGCGTGAACGGCGGGGGTAGACGGGTGCAGACCAGGAAGACATGGCGACTGTGTAGTTCAGATGGATGGGGGGGTCGAGGTTGGAAGATGAGGGAGAGTCGTTAACAGACGACGGTCTGATCCAGGTCACGTAAGACGAGCTGAAGACATAGCGAAGACTAAGAGATGAGAGAGCACAGACCTCAGCGGTGGAGAAAAGGAGACACGGCAAAGCGCAACGAAACAGCTGCACTCTGTGCGTCGTTACACGAGGCTCGCTCCTCACTTGGTCGTGCGTGTCTCGCGACGAGCTCGGGGCTCCATCCCCGAGCGGCCGGCCGCCAAGTTCAGGCGGAGATTCAAACCGAGGACCTCGAGGACGACCGAGCAGCGATTCTTTCATGCGCATGGGGACAGGGTATTGTAGTAAAATACTCTGGCTCAAACTGCAGTTGTATTCCGGCAACAAGCTCGTCAAGGAGAAGGCGAAGATTTGACGAGCGTCCCCTTTCAATTTTCGTTTATATCGTCACACCAAGTCACAATAATCGCCTACCACACTCTGTCACACCACGCTTCAAAAAACACTACTAAGTACAGAGGAAAGCTGGGCGGGGTCGCCGTCTTGGGCCATTGATTTAGGCTTTCGTTTCTTCTTAGGTCGGTCTTCCGAGGATGCATCGATTTGTTGTCGTTTGAGTCGAGGAGGTTCCTTTCCTTCCGCCAGTTTCCTCTCTGTCCGTTTCTCGAGCACTCGCGCGAGTTCCACGTTCTTCAAATACTCGCGTTGTTCCTTCCTAGACTGGGAGAGCTCTGCGCGGAGTTTGGCCTGATGTACCGCGGCTTCGTGTGCTACGAAGGTCGTCAATGGCACGTACATCGACAAAGAACGAAAAGGACTTACCAATCTGCTCCGTCAACATGTCCCACTTGAACTTGGGGAGGTATTTCATCGTCCAAACATCATCCCGGAACCTCGTACCCTTCTTGCCCCCAATCGGTGTCGCATTCAGCATGGCCGCAACCGATCGAGCGATTTTTTTATCCTTGAACTCGACCCATCCCTCAGTAAAGTGAGGTTTTTTCGTCGACGTATATTTGCGCCTGAGATATGCCCTCTTCGCGTCTGAAAATCGGGCACGCCAAATAAATCTGACCACACTGGGAACGAGGTGATGGCACGCTCACCTTCCTGTTGCAAATACACCTTTCCCACCTCTCCATACTGACTCATTAAATGTCTGACCTTCGTGGGTCTCATGCCAGGTGGTATTCGCGAAATGTAGATGACCCCAGTTTTCTCCTTCGCAGCCGTGAACGCAGCGAGAGCCTCGGGCGTTAAAGGCTTCACAACCTTTTCCTTGGGCCCAGAAAATCCCTCGAGATCCATGCCATCCCCAAGCCCATCGAAGTCAACCTCACGTTCTTCATTTCCCTCCTCCGAGCCGACATCACCGCGGGCTGAACTGCCTTGTGCTCCACTTTCGCTGCCATTGTCCTCCAGTTCCGAGAAAGCACCTTGAGCGTCAGGGCCCTCGGGAAGAGTGCGCGATGGGCCCGCGCTGTCACCGTCAGAGTGTGTAGCACGTTTCTGTCGAACAGGGCCGGCCTTGCTTAATTTTGCCATCGGCCAGGATTTACTTGGTGTTGAAAGAGTAAGGAAGATCCCGAGGGATGTGCCGGTCAGCTCGGGCGCGACGCTGACCGGAAATTAGCACCCGAACAATCGGCGGGGAGCAAAATAGAGGGGCACAGCAGCATACGCATCTATCTACATCACTGTGTTCGATTCCAGGATACTACGGGGCAGTCCATCGAGAAGAAAAAGGTAGAATTATACGGGAGGAAAGTGTGAACTTTCAAAGTGAAAAAACCACATGACATCATCTGCACCCATCATCGACCCTCGTCTCGGCGCGGAGGCTTTCGTTCAAGCAAACACCAACAAGGCACCGGCGGTCATACCACACACGACCGTCAGGGCGGTGGACGCCCAACCACGAATTCCGAGCGAAGAAACGGCCGAACCGGTATCCGGGAATGTTGTAGCGAAGGTGGCGGTTGGGTTAGGGGCACCGGACACAGTAACCGTGGGCACGCTAGCTATCGGGCCAGGTTGGGTTCCCTTGTCGGCAGGTACGCTGTTGACGATAGAGAATTTGGGCGAGATGGCGTGAGTGGCACCGTGGGTGTGGTTCATGAAGGTCATGTAATAGTCATCGCCAGTTGGAACGTTGTCAAAGTAGATGTTGAAAGCAGTGAACGTTGCGGGAACTGTGGAACGCCGGAGAAGTCAAGAGAAAGGGTCCGTTGGTGTCAATGGAGGTGAGAAATGAACGAATAAATGAGACAGACCATGCATGGCGACAAGGAGGATTCCATCAACGGACAATCTCCCAATCTCGACATCGAAATATGGGATGTCATCCAGAAGTCCCTTTCTCCACTGAACGGGGTTCGCTGCGCCATTTTGCCATTGTCTCCCGGCCTGAGGTTCCTGGATATCGAAGTACGCTGGGGAAAGACGGAGAGTGTCAACAGAGTTGGCCTGTGCGTCCGATGACGATCTGTTACTAACTGGTGGCGATCGCCCAGGGAGCGAGCAAAACGGTGACGAAGAGAGAGAAAACGGAAACGGGGAGCGTGGCGAAGGCCTTCATTGTTGGGGAGCAAGGGAGAGAGGGTGGGCAATGGTCCAAGGATGGGAGGACGGTGATAAACTGAGGAAGAGCGCGAGAAAACAGCCACAGCGCCGGTCTGATGCATCGCCCCGGCATACCCGAGGGGCTGGATTTCCACTTCAAACACGCAGAGTGGTCGGAAATGATAACCGGGAAATACAGTACACCCTAGCAAAATCTATGACAAGCCCGTGAAACCCGATACAATCATTCCTTCGTCTGGAGGAACGCGTCCAATTCGTCATCCAACTCCTGCTGGCTCTTCCGAGGGCGGACATTCCCACCTTCGCCCCTCCGTCCCCGCCGGCGCCCTGAATCCCGACGGTCATGCTGTGAGCGACGTCGACCCTCGGGTTTGGGAAGTTCGATCACGACGCCCGACCTCCCCTGCCCCCCCATATGGTCTGACCGCATTTTGGATAAAGGTGTATCCTCACCGGCGGCGAACGCTTCGAGGTCTTGGTCCAGCCTTGCCCTGATCTCCTCGTCCGTTTCCTTCCGCCTCCGCTTCGACGGCGCGTCATCGAAGAAACCCTTCCCATCTTTTCCCGCCGTCTCTCCGTGCCTTTGATAAAACCTGCTTTGGTGTTTCGCACCTTTCCGCTTCACGTCGTCCTTCCTCGCCCGCCTCATCCTGATCCCGCCGAATAAGTCCGACTCGGATTCAACAGCTGAATCATCCCCAGATTTGGGAAGCGAGGCGTCCGGAGGAATGGGCTGGGCCGCGCTAAGACCGAAAACGTCGGGTCCTTCCTCGCCCAACCTGAGCAAGCGGGCATGTGACGCGACGGCCGCGCGGTTGGTTTCGAAAATCAAGACGCAAGTGGTGTCGTCGACCCACTCCAACCCGATGGGCTTCACGTCGTAGTGCCCCACGTATGCGAATATATTTGAGGTTGGGAGGTTTGAGATGGGTGTCCCTTGCAATAGGATGGCATTTGACCGCAGTGATTCGTCTGTCAACAGTGAAGCGTAAGGGAACCAACAAAGTGGGGGCGTTTGTGATTGCCTACCCGTGTCAGGATCCATATCCTCGTCCTCTCCATCCCCTTCACCCTCCCCCTCACACTCTTCAGACCCGTGTTTGCGCTTACCGAAATCCACGTGTTATGAGAGAACGAGAGAGAGCCGGTTCTTGATATTAGGCCCGTTTATCGAAAATTTCGTCGAAGCTGCAAGCGCACCTTCCCAAGCCTCGATGCCGCGTCGTTCTCGGAGTAGAGGTAGACCTTCGTCTTGCTTATTCGTGAGGCGAGGGATTGCTCAGTTGGGAGTGATCCAACCGTAACAACCGAATCATCATCGTAGGGGAGCTCAAATGGTTCCGAATCGACAGGTGCGGGGTCGTAGGTGGTTTCAGCCACGATGTCCATGAGTTACGAGGAAAGGAGGTAAACGGAAGGTGCGCAAGTGAGGGTCGTGGGGTTGAGGTGAGGGCAAACGTGCGATCGAAAACGGAAGACGCGACTTGGAACTTGTGACTTCCCCTCATGTCCGATAACGAGGCTGCGCCTGTGGTCAACAAAAACAAACGACACAGGAAAGAAAAGCGTACGTCCACCAGCGCCCCCGGAGACACCACAGGTAATTGAAGGAATTTCCAACAGCATGGGACACTGATGACATTGACCAGTGAGCACCTTCTCGATCACTTGCCTCGTCTTGAGAAAACTGATTATTTTGACCCTCCGTTTAGTGTAGGAGTTCCCTGGTTGTGTCGTGGCACGGCTCACCAAACTGTGGCTTTTAGTGGAAGCTTGATCCTTTTAAGCCGGAGGATAACAAGCGGGGAGCATTCCTCGAGGAATCCTCGTTCGCAACACTCTTTCCAAAGTACCGCGAGAAATATCTGCGGGAGGTATGGAGCGCGGTGACAAAAGCTCTGGAAGCGCATGTACGCTCAACATATCCGCCCCCCTCCGGTCATACAGGCTGATGTACCGAATGTACAGGGAGTTGCCTGCACACTCGACTTGATCCACGGTTCGATGTCAGTGCGGACCACCCGCAAAACATACGATCCGTACATTATCCTCAAAGCCCGAGACTTGGTCAAGTTACTCGCCCGCGGCGTTACCGTTACACAAGCGGTCAAAATTCTAGACGACGCCGTTGCGTGCGACATCGTGAAGATTGGGAACACCGTTTCGAATAAGGAACGGTTTGTGAAAAGGCGACAGAGGATCATTGGACCGGATGGCAGTACGCTGAAGGTACGAGCAGCTCTCTGAATGGTGGATGAACGAATGCACTAAGTATTTTCAGGCCATCGAGCTGTTGACGCAGTGTTACGTTCTTGTGCAAGGGTCAACAGTAAGCGCTATGGGCCCTTACAAGGGCTTGAAGGAGGTTAGAAGGATCGTCATCGACTGCATGAAGAATATACATCCGATTTATCGGATAAAGGTACAACCTCTCTACAACTCCCCACAGAGGGTCGTTGAATACAATTTTCGCAGGAATTGATGATCAAACGGGAGCTTGCGAAAGACCCAAAACTTGCCAACGAGTCCTGGGACAGATTCTTACCCAAGTTCCGCCAACGGCACCTCAAGACCTCCGAGAAGACCGCTCGGAAGAACGAGAGATTGACAGAGAAGAACGAAGCACGGAAGACTGCAGGATTGGATCCTATAAACACATCCAAGAAAGAGAAGAAAGTCTATACCCCATTCCCACCGCCCCAACAGCCACGGAAGGTACGGGATCTTCGATTTGCTCTTGAGGCAAAGCTGAGGTGGCCCGCATTCAGATCGATTTACAATTGGAATCTGGGGAGTATTTCCTCAAGGCCCACCAAAAGGAGGCAAAGGAAGCCCAGCGTCGAAAACAAAAGGTGTGTGGGCCGACGACATTGTGGTTTTGTCGACCGCTGATTGCACGCTCCTGAATGCAGCAAGAAGAGGTCACAGACAAGCGTCGGGCGGAACGAGCCGAAGCATTTGTACCCCCGAAGGAGGATGCAGCTCCTACAGTGGAAGAAAAGAAGAAGCGGAAGCGGAAGGAAAGGGCGGAGGACAGGGAGGATGGAGAGAGACCACACAAGAGCAAGAAGAAAGAGAAGAAAGCTACAGAGGAGGACTCTTAGGTTTTGCTATCGCCTCGCTTACTATTTTCGTATTGCCCTCGTGGCTTTTACCTTCCCGGTTGCTTTCCCGAGCGGACTCTCAAGGAGGTGGAAGTAT
>Ga0307509_10006439_pt1 | contig 15805 bp, 13 predicted proteins | sample 10_EM_MG_FD_202245 | JGI IMG/M metagenome (GOLD analysis project Ga0307509, IMG submission 202245) | Populus trichocarpa ectomycorrhiza microbial communities from riparian zone in the Pacific Northwest, United States - 10_EM | ecosystem: Host-associated > Plants > Roots > Unclassified | place...
CTCTGAAGGAGTCGTGAAGCTGGACATAGTGCGTAGTGGTGAATTTAGGCTGCGATTGGTTTAAGGTGCGGCTCTGCGTAGGGATAAGGGGTAGATATCTTTGATAAGAGAATTATCCTGGTTAAGTGGAGATGGTGGTGATACTGGCAATGCGGATAGCTTTAATGCGCTAAGCCGGGCTCATAACCTGTTGAAATATGGAGATGGAGAAAGATCTTTGGACAGATAGAACGCGTGTGTATTTCTTATGTAGTTCTGTTTCTCCGTCTACTAGCGGTAGCTATATATCCTTCATAGCCCGAAGGTCTATTCACGTGTCTAGCTCCTCCTGGCCTGCCGGAGGTCTCACTACACTACACCGCATTAGGGAGCTATTTCCGACAGGGAGCATTGACCAGTCCAAACGGCATGACTTTATATTCATATTGTCCGTATCGAGTTCTGAACGCTGTTTTCCATTCATCACCCTCCTTAATCCTAATCAGGTGATAACCATCCTTGAGGTCCAGCTTCGTGAATATGGTGGCACCCGCAACTCGGTCTCGTAATTCGCTCATTAAAGGGAGCGGATATTTATTGAGAATTGTCAATTTGTTGAGTTGTCCGTAATCCACACATAACCGTAAGCGACCGTCTGGCTTTGGTACAAACAAAATTGGCACTCCTGCTGGTGACTGGCTATGCGTAATCTTGCCTTGTGCCAACATCTCGTCCAAATAGGTCTTCAGGGTGTTTAATTGGTATTGTGACATAGGGTAGACCGGTCCCCAGGGAGGTTCTGATCCTTCCTTTAGGTCGATCGCATGGTCGAACGTCCGTCTTGGGTGCATTTTTACTGACGCTTCTGGTCGAAACAAATGCTTGAACTGAGCATATTCCCGTGGTAAAGTTTCCAACTCTACGGGATCCTTCTCTTTTATCTTTCCTACTCTCCCTACATACTGAGCCTTTGGATCGAATGCTACTGTTTCGTTATACTCAAACAGATCTTTCACGGCTTCGTCTTCGACATGATCACGATATGTTATTTGTCCGAAACTCCATTTTTTCGGATCGTTTAACTGTGACAGGTAGTGTTCATGGTACCACCATCCAAAGGGGATGATGAGGTCAAAGCGTCCTGTGGGCGATATCTCGGCGGAGATGGGAGACCTATGTCCATTTCCGATTTCGAGCGTGATGGGGCGGGTATATCTTTGGCCGCCGGATGAACTTGAAAGTCCATCGAATCCGACTATTCGGATGGGTTTTTTTCGGACTTTGTACCCAATGTTGAGCCGTTTGACTAGCTTTTCGCTTAATTGGAAACAACTGGCTACTGAGTCCAGTAAAACATGAATGCGCATGCGTTTGCCCTCAACATCACATTGGGCAGGTCCTTCCGGACATCAATAATGTTTCGGCGAACTCGGTATTGGCCTCTGAGGGCTATCCGGTTCTTCATTTTTTCTCTTAAAATGCATTGTCTCGTTGACTGTGGTTGTTTATTACCGCGCCCGCGCAGTTTTGTCCAGAGAGGACTCTTCAGATAAACTTTCTGAATTAGTATTTCGGGCAGCCCACTACCAGCGGTCTTTACCTCCTGCCGAGGAGTTCCCAAATACTAGGCATTACCGTCTCGCACAATGGCTCCACCTTGCGACTAGGCCTGCGCAGTCCGTATCATCGACTTATTTCGTGGATCATTGGCGACTGATTGGGAATGGTACCTTCGTCTATACCATTTGGTTTTAACCGAGAGACCTGTTGGGCCTTGGATAGCGTATAGGCTTAAGATAAGTGTGCCCTAGTCACTAAAGCCACAGCTCGGGTAATTATCCTCCTCCAAGCTCTTCCTCGAGGAATTCGGAACCCTTGTGCTAGAACGGCACCTGTCTCGGTCTCAGGGATAGTTTAAACTAGATAGTGAGTCTGAATACCCGATGTATCCCAGCTTTTCACTTCCGGTGTCTTTTATCTATCCCCTACTGTGTAGCGTCCGCTTTCGCTAGGTTCCGGTAATTTTGGGCCATCTTGTCCCTTAGATCGAGGTAGAATAGTCTCGTCTCTATTGGCTAGCTTTCAGCCATGCAAAGTCGGAAGTCAAATCACGCTTTTTTGCACCCTTCCCGGCCCTCAACGTCTCTTGATCTTTCCTCGACCCGTGCCCTGGTTTCTTCCATTGCCCAGTTCCAGTTCTCTTAACGCGATCGGACTTAACTACCAACTTCCATGAACGATTACATTGGGTTGTGTCGTCTCTGTGCCTTGCTAGACTCTCTTCCTGCTTCTTATGACCTGGTTCCCCTTCTTCCGATTGGTCTAATCGTCATTTCACTGAGGTACACCGACCAAGGGGTTCATTCGATATAGACTCTTCGTTCTGGGACCTTAATCATAAGGTGCGAGCCGCGTTGTTCTTTTTGAGTTTCGATTCTGGGAGTTACTCCCGGACTACCCATCCGCCGTTGCCGGTGGTGCCTAAGAACATTCTTAGTTCTTCGCCGTCGTACATGCTCCATGCACGTGGACGGTCTATCCGGTTTACTGATTGTGAACTTTCTCCATGGCTTCATTCAGCCACGACAGCAACTCTTGTTCTCTGGGTTTGAGGTTGATCGCGTTTTCGTTTATTTGATTCGTACCTTTTGGTACCAAACGTCGCGAGGGATTGCTCCTTTCGACAATGTTTCCAGAAATGGTTTGTCATTCCACATCGTGTACATCCCTTGTTATTTCGTTGTCGATCGATAACATCTTTAGGGATGGAGTCGTGAGCTTTGTCCCAGTCTGTGTGGACTACCTCTTTTTTATTGGCAGCTGTCTTTTCCTTTGACCACTCCTTCTTCTTACGGGGTCCCTTAGGCTTTCCCATATAGGCGGCCCGTTTGTCTGCCGTATACCTTTTGGGGGGTCTTGGATTGCTCTTTGTCAATGCTCGGTCTTCTGTTTTTCGACTTATCGATATCCCCGAGGATTCGCCCTTTCCGTGTCTTAGGCCCTTGTCTTCCTCGTGATTCTCGTGTTGAATCATGGCATTCTTAAATCCTGCTAGCCATAATTCGTCGTTGGGATATGTTTCGAATGATAGTCTTAATAGTCCGGCTTCCGGCATCTGAGCTTTAAGCATGTCTCTCCATGCTACCCCTTGGAGTCCTACTTTAATGTTGTGGTTCTCCATTCGCAAAAGGAATTGTCCTATGTCCCTGTGATACCTGTCAAGTTTCATTAACTTGTGGGTCCTTTCCGCCTCGTGTGTAGGCGCAAATCGTTCGCTTACTTTTTGTTCAAACATGAAGCATCTTTCGTAACCGATTTCCTTCGTATATCCCAATGCCCCCGACATCTTTTTCCGATAGGTATCTGTGAAAGGAGCTACATCGTCTCCTTCCATTCGTCCCATGGTGTATTTGATTCGATCTGTCTCCATGGTCTATTGGTGACTGTTCCGTTCGAAAAAATCTTGAACTGCCATTAACCATATTCGAATATCCTGGTAGGGCTTATTTTTAAATACCCATGGAGGGTCGGAGGGTCGTTTGGTATATAACAATCGTTCTCGAGCGATTGCCCTTACCATGACGTCCACGACGTCTTCTTCTTCGTCCCCTGTTTCGGGATCAGGTCTCTCCCAACCCTTCCCTTTTTCTCTGCGACTCGGGCCTCCTTTCGGATCCTGCCCGTCGTCGTCATCGTCATCACCATCGTCTGGGTCGGGGTCTCCTGCCCCGTGCATTGTCGTTTGTGGTAAATGGCCTCCCCTGTTTCCTCCTCGTTCAGGAGTGGGATTTGACCGTTTCTTTGTAGCTCCATCGGTATTTCGTACGGGCTGTTCCCTATTGTCAGTAACTACAGTGGGGGCTGCTGACCTTTGAACCGATATGGCTCCTATTTGGGCCTTTAGATCCTTCAAGATATCATGAAGCTTTGCTATTTCTGCTTCAGAATGTCTTTGTTGATCCCTCGCGGCCTCCTTGTGTTCCTCCTTGTGTCGATTTATAACCGACACGTAGTTGGCATTGTTGTTTGCTCGGGCTTCCTCTACTTCGAGGATACTGTCCCGAAGCTGCTCGTCTTGTCGCTGGCAGTGTTCCGCCTGTTCCGTTTGGCGAGCTTGTTGGGCTTGGAATTCAGCCTGGACCTTTGCCAGGATTTCTGCCTGAATAGTTCTGGACTCTGGGTCCAGCATTTTGATGGGCCTCTCGAACAGGTTCAATTCGTCGACTAGTATGGACTCGGCTAACTCCAACCTGCGCTGGAGTTTTCCTAGTGCTCTTGCCTGTTGGTGGCCTTCACTAGATAGTCGTCCAATATCGAGGTACATGGATTTTTGTTCTCTAGCCATTCGTTGACTAAATCTTCCGAGAACTCCTCCAAGGTGGCCTGCGAATTGGTTTAACTCTTCTTTTGAGACATAGTTGAGAGTTGGTGTCTTAGAACGTGCTCGTACTAGTCGTCCAAAATCTAACCCGTGAGTTGTACTGGCATCCGGTGGAGCAGGGGTTCGACTGCTGCTGTGGATGATGGTTTCATCTCCACCAGTCATCTCGGAATCGTGGGTTTCTTCTGTCATGATTGGTGATCGTGATGTGTCAGGTCGCCGATACACCGGGAATTTCTTTGTGCTTTATCGAATTGACTTGGGGTTAAGCCAAATAAGCGGAATTCCTTCGGCCTTGTTGGACGTAGGGTATGGGATATTCCAGAATTCGTCTGGAAATTCGTAGGTTTTTATATCCCTCGTGGGATATGGAGTGTTCCACTCCTCGTCTGGTTCTTCGACCAGATCACGTTTCTGCTGGAGGTGAGTCTCAATCCTTTGAGCAGCTGTAGGGGCAATGGCAACAGTATTGCCGTGCGGGAAAAGGTAAAGTATTTGGAGAATGTGACGGGTATCTCCCAAAAGTTCTTCGAATGTGTAGAATCAATGTTGGAAGATAGAATTGACAAGAGAGAAGGGTTCGAAAATGATCGCTTCACTAATTTCGTCGAGTAGTCTTGTCATATAGTGAGCCTTGGTAACAAGGAGATCTATCAATATACTGTTAGGCCGGAGCCTATCTCATTGTCTTGCGAGATAACTCAGGCCGATAATCTTAATCGTAGACGGAGATTGTCTAGGAAGGCTCAATGATTTCAAAATAGAGGCAGGTGAAGTGATAAAGATTTTTATAGCGTAAAAACTTATATTTGATAAGATCTCTTCTCCGTTGCTTGATGATGTTCAAAATGGCTCGGGAGGCACCTCGATATTTATATGCCGCATCTGGGTGGTCGCGGGCTACATCTAGTTCTCATACTAACTAAGTACCTGCTAACAAACTCCAGCTTTGTTCTAAAAGTGCGAACACCATTTAACCCTGACAATTCTGTTATCTCACTTTGACTTCCGAATCGCAACACCATGTAATTTCCTGACGGTGCTCCCACCCATCAGTCCATTGGTTACGATCCATCTTCGTCGGCATGGAGTCTTGCTTACCATTTGCATACGCAGAATAGTCTCCATGATCGAACCAACAAAGGGGCCAGCTTTGTTATCGAACCTCTCAGCATTGCAGACATATTCTGCAACTGACATCTACGAGGCATAAGATAGACTTGTCACGATAATCGCTCCAATAGCCATTATCCCTCCATGGTCATATCGTTATCGTATGGTTCCGTCAGTATCCGCAAGATACTATTGACGTGTGTGAGTGTGGGTATGCCTGATTGCTCAGACTACCTCATTCGACAACACCATTCACTTCTGCGACTTTCATCGCGAGAGCGTGGAATATAGAATGTGTTGCCTAACCATTGTCCGTAAAAACGTCCCGTTACTTAGTGCCCACCTTCGCGACTCTTGTCTTTCGTGCTCAGTAACCTTATGCGACGTCGACCAATTTGGCTCGAACCACTTGCATAAGCTCGCCAAAGGTCTTCCCTCATATATCCTGCGAACGAGGTCCGGTCGGACGGACGGCCTCGACGTATACGGTGTTACGAGGATGGATCTAATGACCATGTTATTTGGTGAGGGGACGTAACTACGGCGGCGTCTGCCGATGTAGCGCCGTCCCACCGCTGGTGCGGGAGGGGGGTGTTGGCTTGTCCTTTTGAACTCAGAATCCTAAGGTAGGGTAACTATAGGTCTTTAGTCACTAATGGAAGGCTAAGCCTTCCGGTATGCCTAACACCATCCTCAGTGGCGTGTTGTCCTAACTGCCAAGAAGAGCACACTCCACGCAGCAGGGATTGCCCCTCCCGCTCTAAATCCTGCCAAGACGCACAAAAGGTGCTGTCACGACAGACTCACGACAGCATGGATCTCGCTGAAGACCAGAATGGCCGTTCGACGGTTGTTCCTGCAGCACCAGGTCCCCCTCCCAAGACCTGGAGTGCCCCTTTACTCCCTCACAATTCTCCGCCACCTGGGCAGAGAGCCCACCACACCATCACCGATCTTGCCCCAGGAGAGTCTGGTGATGAATCCCTCTACTCCGACTCCTCTGAGGGCTCTGCCCAATCATGGAGAATCTTGTCACTCGATACACAGACAGCAGGGCGGTCTTCCCGTCCTTTCCTATCGTCCAACCTAACTGCCTTGCGAGCTGGGATGTTATTCTTTCACTCTTTCACAGCTTCACTCTGCTGGCCCACCCTCCCTTGCTTGTTGCAATTCAAGACCCCCCTTCCAGACAATCGGTGCTCCCAAAGTTTCAAGGATTTCTCTCCTTGTAATGGGGGCACCCTATAGAGAGGTAAACTCTAAGGTTGCGACCGCACCAAACACTCGAAGTAGAAGATAAAGATGTGGTAAAATAATTCAGAAGAATCAACTGTAAAACTTAATATAGTTAAGCTCGAAGCTTCACTCAATTTAGTTCTCTCGAGGGAAAGTTGGTTATCGAAGTAGAATGCCAAACGCGTAAACTTAAGTAGATATCAGATTTAAGCCTTTGACATTCACCACTACTTCCGACCTTGTGCAAGCACCCTGTCCTGCTCAGGGTCTGTCTGAGGTCTACCCTCCATCAGGATTTATCCTGCCAGAAGTGTCGGACCTTCTCGGGTACACTTAACTCCGTCAATAGGATATGAGTTTCTGCAATGCATCTCCAATAAAACTGCAGGTGGTTAAACTCTTCCTATCAAAGTCATACCAGTGGCTAGCTGTTATGACAACAACTGGAGTCAATACCTAGGTGGTGGACTCACTGGCCCAGTGGCAGTTTCGTCTATACAAGCTATGCGGTCTATCATTTCATCTACGCGACAATCCAATATAATATATTGACATGCAAGCTCCCCCGGTGAGATGTAGCCGATGGTTGGCTAAGTGGGTGCTACCCATAGCCATCCTCTTGGGACATACTCTACCGTGATAAGACTCATACCTCTAGAGTCCAATAACAACCCATAGTAATGCTACAAATCAAGGGGAGATAGTCCGGGCTGGTTACTGAGGTATTTGTCTCGAAAGCACCCTGGCCTTCTGAGAGTCCCTGAGTTCCACTAGGAAGACTCCCCTACAACCCGTAGGCCAGAATAGACTCCCCGATGCCTGAGAGACCATATATGGAGAACCCCCATTTTGGCGGCTACCCATACTCCCCTTATATACCGTGCGAACGACATTCAGTCTGACGGAGGGCAATGACTTATACGGTGTTACGGCAGCTGCTCCAATGACCTGTTTTAACTTGCACACGAGCATCTGCACAGCGGGCTGCCTATGACGCGCCGTCCCAACGCTGGGACCAGAGGGGGGTGTTAGCTAAGCCCGCCTAAGTTCAATTGTATGTTCGGGCCACCCTTGTACAGGCGTGAGGCCTCCCCTCGCAGATGCGTGTGCGCCCAAGAACATCTAAAAGCCCATAGACTGTGAGGCAATCGACCTCTAAGTTCTAGGATGACTTTGCCGGTGAAGGTAGGGTAACTTGGGTTCCTCAGTAGGGTAACTGGGACCCATGAGCATAATGACCAAATTCCCAAGGTAGGGTAACTTTGCCCTCTTATACCTTTAACCGCTCAGGAAGCCTTCCAGTCGATCACAGAAGTCGTCTCGGAGGTCCGTGTAACATTCCCATAATTCTCTTGACCTTATGTGAATGTTCTCCCAAATGGTTACCCTGCCTAGTAGAGTACCTCAAGGCAACTCCACTATTTCCTAGGTCTTATCCTAGGTTTACCAGCCATTTGTATAATATATATATACGAGACCATACCACCGCTGGTTACCACTTGGTATACCATTTGGGCTAAGGTGATAGTGATTGTAGCTACCTATCGTAGGCTCGTTACACTACTCCCCTCTTCTCTTGGTCTCTCCCCAGACCCTCAACGTCCTCTCTTAGTCCCACGATTTGGATTATCTACAACCCTATTGTCTTTAGGTTTAGACGGATACCTCTCATGAAACTGTTGCAATGCTTGCATTGCGGTATCTTCTAACATCTCAAACGGTTCCCAAGAATGCTCTTCTGGCCCGTACCCTTCCCAAGCAACCATATATTGCACAAAGCGGTGTGGAAACTTTGACTTAGGATTCCCATACAATCTGCTATCAACCACTTCCGCAACAACATAGCTAGGCTCACTGTCTACTATGTCAGGCGTTGGTATTATCTTTTGAGGCCTACCCACACGATCCTCACGATAGGGTTCCAACAGACTAACATGGAATACAGGATGGATGTCCCATCTCTCCGGCAGCTCCACCTCATAGGCCCTAGACCCCACCTTGCGTTTGACAACAAAGGGTCCAAACATTTTATGGTCTAGTTTTTCCATAGGCCTTTTTGTACGGATGTTGTTGCGGTTGAGCATTACCCTATCTGCTTTCTTGGGTCTGCCATGTGAGACATCTTCTAACGTAACATATTCCGGAGCTGGCTGTCTCTATTTATCATGCCATTTCCGTTGTCTTTCCTCTGCCTGTTTTATTGCCTCTCGGATCTCCTGCCACATGCCTTCCTAATCCTTGACAACAAGCTCGCTGTCTGGGTGGATGCCTTTGTTATCCGACACTATTCCCGACCACTGAGTCTGTGGCGAGAATCCATAATTTATTTCAAAGGGACAAGCCTGTGTGGATTCCGGCATTGAAGTATTATACCGATGTTCCGCGAAGGGCAACATCGATACCCAATCGTCTTGCTAATATGAACAATAACTTCTTAAATATTGTTCTAGTGTCTGATTAACCCTTTCAGTTTGCCCATCACTTTCTGGGTGGAATGCGGTAGAGAGGTTTAGCTTTACTTGCAACAGCTACATCAGGCTTGTCCAAAACTTCGACGTGTATCGTGTATCTCGGTCAGAGACAATTGATTCGGGAGGTCCATGGAGGCGCCAGTTGTCTTTCACGAACGTCAAGGCCAGTTCCTTCATATGTTCTTCAGTCCTTAGTGGTATGAAGTGTGCCCTCTTGGAGAACCTGTCTACCATGACCCATATCTTCGTATACCCATCGGACTTCGGTAACCCAACAATGAAGTCCATGGGTATTGCCATCCAGGGTCTCATAGTAACTTCTAAGGGTTCTAGGAGTCCATACTTCTTATGCCGGATGACTTTATTACGTTGACATACATCGCAAGAGCGAACGTACTCGGTAATGTTTTGATCCATCTTTGGCCAATAGAAGTTAGCCCTAACTCTACCAATGGTCTTGTATTTTCCGAAGTGTCCAGCAATCTATGAATCATGTTCTGCCTCCATGATCGTTCGCCTTAAACCTTGGTACTTTGGAATGTACCACCTGTTTTTATACAGGAGCAAGTCCTTTTCGATACTAAAATTTGTATCGACCTTACTATCGCCTGAGAGGAGTGCCTTTAGGGTTGCTGAATAGGTTTCATCAATATAAGCTGCCTTCATAAGAGCCTCATGAAATGTTGTCTAAAACTGAAAACCTTCGCAAGTCTGCAACACATGTGGTCGCAAGATGACAGGCTCCTCTCCAATATATTGTTCAGGGCGAAAAAATGTAGAAGGTTCGGAATTACTCCCCCATTCAGGGCGGTAGTCCCTACGCCTCGACAAAGCATGAGTTTTTTCATTTAACCGTCCTTCTCTATAGATAACGTTAAAATTGAACGGTTGTAGAAACTCTGCCCAGCGGTGTTGTCTGCGGTTTTGAGTCTTTGTAGTATTAAAGTACTCTAAATTCTTGTGATCAGTATACACCAATATCTGATCATCAACCGACATCAACATATATGCCCATTCTTTAAAGGCTGCCACTATTGCGGCGATCTCCTTATCATGGACGTCATGATTTATCTCTGCTGGCGCGAACTTTCTACTATGAAAAGCTACAGGATGCCATTTCTCATCTTGACAGAGTTGAGATAATACCGGTCCTAACGCAAAGTCACTAGCGTTGGTTTCCAACTTAGTCAGACAAGTGTCATCAAAGTGTCTCAGAATCGGACCAGTGGTAAACATCTCCTTCAATTTGTCAAAAGCATCTTGACATGAAGAAGTCCACGTCCATTTGATACCTTTCTTCGTTAAGTCCGTCAATGGTTTGGCTATCTTGCTAAAACCTTTTATGAACCGACGATAGAAATTGGCAAAGCCCATAAAGCTTTGCACATCGACGACCTTCTCGGGCATTGACCATGCCCCGATTTCTTCAACTTTTGTACTTGTCATAGAGATTCCTCTATCGGATATTTTATACCCAAGGAACTCTACTTCCCGTTGATGGAAGCTTGACTTCTTAATGCTAACGCAAAGGCGTGCCTTTCTCAGCCTTTCCAAGACCCGCCTTACCAGGGTGACATGATCTTCAACAGTCTCCGTATAGATTAATATGTCATCCATATAGGCGAAGACTCCGACATCTAACATGTCACGGAATACATCATTGATCATACTCTGCCATGTTGATGGTGCGTTGCATAACCCAAAGGGCATCACGGTGTACTCCTCAAGATCATACCTGCTTTTGAAAGCGGTCTTCCATTCTTCACCTTCCGCCATGCGGATAAGGTAATAGCCATTGTTCAGATCCAATTTTGTGAAGATAGTGGCTTTATCGAGCCTACTCCCAAGCTCGCTCATCAAGGGCAACGGATACTTATTCTTGATAGTATTCTTGTTTAACCCTCGGTAATCAACACAAAACCGAAGCGTTCCATCAGGCTTCGGCACAAATAATATTGGGGTGCCTATTGCCAAGGAAGATCTCCTGATCTTTCCATGGTCTTCCATTTCCCTAATATAATCCCAAAGTGCGTCTAATTCCTTCTTAGACAAGGGATAGATAGGCCCATCTGGTACTTTGGCCTCGGGAATCAAGTCAATACGATGATCGTATTTACTAAGCTCAGGTAAAGCATTGATTTTCTCTTGACTGAATATATCTGCATAGTCTCTATATTCAGGACGAATCTTAATCTTGATGTCCTCGCCGTCTTCATCAGTGTCAAGGGCCATGCCCATGACAAAGATGTTGTCTGGGTCCTCGGCTAAGAGTTCCTCTTCCGTAATGAACTCTAATCGCCTTTCTTTCCTTAGGCAGTGGGCTTTACAATATTCAGATCGCCTCTTAAGACTGCCCTTCTCCCAGTTAATGTCTGGGTTGTGGTCCTTTAGCCACGAAATTGCCAGGTAACCATTCACTTTGCCTGCCGGCATATCTGCGACTTCAAATCGCATCTTATTCCTATGGTCACCTATGTACATATCCACCATAGTGGTATCGTGTAGACCAGAGCCGGGAATGTGGTTTCCACTAGCATCTAAAATCGGTGTCGGTTCTGTCCGACGTACACAAGGTACTTGGGCATTCTTAACCCAGTCGCTGCTTAATACAGCCCCAGTAGCGCCACTATCTAACAGAAAAAGGGCTTCACCACTTAGCCTCTCTTGATTGTGGCTCCATTCCAATCTCACTCTCACGTGAATGGATCTTGTATATGGGGGTGGGCCTGCAAGCCTCAACCGCTTATCGGGTCTCTTGTCCCTAAACATCGTGATTAGTAACTTTCCAGAAGAATTTGGTATGGTTTTACAATAGCTAATCAATATCTCTTGCCTCTCGACCCAAGAGCGGCCACAACGGGTAGTGAATAACTTTTATTCCTTGATAAATTTTACGGGATTTCAATAGCTTGACTGTTTACTATCACGCCAGCATGATTTTGGGTATTCAACCCTCCTCCGGTGAACTTGCAAAATAACTTCAATTGCTAAGTCAAGTCCAGCCTGACGAAATCAACATAAAACCCGACCAAATTCAATCCAGAATTCTAAAAAATATGAGATAAGCAAATAACATTTTCGCAAAATCAGATATGAAATAAAACAAAAGTGTAAAACAAAGTATCGCAACCATTGCCAATATAACAAAAGAAACCCAACCAATCTCGCTATCCCTATAGCCAGATATTAGTTTCAACATGTTGTACCTCTGGTGGGGAACATTACTGCTTCGTTTCCGTCATCCATCTCATTAGCCTTTCTAGGCTCTAGAGTAGAGTTAGCTTTTGCATTCCTATCACCTCTTGGGATAGATCTTACCTAGCTGTCCATATGGGTATCAATCTCCAAGATATCCAAATCTGGAGGTGGTGATCCGCGGACCTCAGCTACAACTTGCTTAACAGCAGGTTTCGGAGCAGCTTCAATGCAGCGCCATTGCGGGACTTGGGTGGCTTTGTATCCGGCTTCACCGGCGCCTCTTTTTCGCTTAATTCGAGAGGACGCAACAACTGGAGTACCCGCAGGACACTTTGCCCAATAGTGACCGGCTTGCTCATATCCAGAGCATTGGTTCAACCGTTTGCGTTTGTCAATCAGAGTCTGAGGAATATCACGATGCATTTTCGTGTGCTCTGTTTCTTGAGGTCTTGAAGACCCAGACGTATAGTTGCGGGGTTTCTGTTGGCGTGGCCCCGAGCTTTTCGTATCCTTTCCCTGTCTCTTAGCGGACGATTGCCTATCATCGCTCTTTTCCGGTCTGGAATGATGTTTTTCCTTTGTGACCGTACGGTTAGAGGAAGCAACGTCTTCCAACTGAGGTCCAGTTTGACGGAGGAGATTCATATATTCCACGTATTCATCGGGAAGCGGAGTTTTTAAAGCCCATGCATTGCGAAGGTCTGTAGGTATACATACGCGGGCTTTGTCCTTGACAAAATTGCCGCGATATGCCAACTCTAAAGCCAGGCTCATCAGCGCGTCAGCAAAGTGATCGATCTTACCGGACTTCATGGTCAAATCATTCCACTCCCTAAAAGCGCGATCCCGATCAGAGTGTCCACCAAAACTTGACACCAGCCGTTGCCGAAAACCTTGCCAAGTGCAGAGGACATTTTTCAGATGGAAGGGAATACCTTCTCGACGGGCACCCTCTTCACTAACATAAGGGTGTATGCTCTGGTACCATTTTTTGGCAGGACCTTGGAGAAGGGGGATTACCAAACTGACTTTATCCCACTCCTTGCGGAGGGATTCCCTAAAGTAGTCCAGTTTGATTTCGCAATCCTGTATGAAGTGTTGAGTATCGGTAGAGTCACCTTTGAACGGATCAACACCTAATTTCTCAGGTTTCTTCGGTCGATGCGCTGACTTCTTACACTTGTATTGTTTCTGAAGATACTCAGCAAGCTCATGACACCGCCTATCATACTTTTCCTTCCTCGCATCATTCCAGTGTGACTTGCCTCTTCCTAGGAATTTCCGCGGATCGGGAAGGGAGGAGTCGGAATCGCCATGTGACAAGGAGTCGGAATCACCTGGATCTCCAACGCCTCCAGCGTTTCTACCACAGGGAGGAAGATTTCCTCCACTGCTACTAGCGTTGCCGCTGGGGCCTCCCTGAGGGGAATCATACCCACTAAAACCATCTTCGCCCGGCACGTCTTCGTCCATTCTCTCAGGTAATGGGTTAGACGGTGGGGGAGGAGGTTGTTGCCTAGCGGCACGATTGTTAACCGCATAGTCTTTTAAAAACTCAGGGCAGTCACTATGCCTAGTGTGTCTTACACTCTCACAGTACACACATCGGTTCTGTTTTGACTTTGGCTGAGGAGCGTCGTTCCTAGGTCTCGACCAAATATTGATCGCCTCAAAGTCACTCTTGAGACATGGAAACCTATGCTCATAAGGAATATCGCTTCCTTCGGCCACAACCCTACAGTCAGGAGAACAAACACACGTAGGGGCTACCGCTTCTGACCTTCGGGTAAAACCGGGAGGTCCAACATTACCCGAAGGCTTTGCTGGTACGGGTGGTGCTATTGCCGAAACAAAGGCACCTGGGACTTGTGGAGTTGTGGGTAGAGGGGTTTGCCCTGCAACCGCAAAGGGTCGTTCTCGTTCGATACGAATCGCCGGCGTATTTTGTTCTACTGCCTGAGGGGCAGGTACTGTCGACGATCGTGGTAAAGGGGAGGGTGTTGCGGGGACAGCCTCTGGAGGTGGCGGCTGAGGAGAATTTTGTTTCGATGATGTCCCCGACGAAATGGAGCTAGATTTGGTCACCCTGAGAGGAGGTGACGTGGGCCGGAGGTTTTTGAACGAACGAGTTGTTCACCGTGATCGGACAACCTCACTGACGGCCACTTCGAGAGGGGTTCGACGTTCATGTGCTTCGGCCACCTGCTGTTGCAATTCCGCAAGCTGCTCTTGCTGTGCGATGAATTGTCTACCCACTCCATTCATGCAAGGTTGATGTTTCTCATTAATCATGCCAGCTGCGACTTTAGCAGCATAATGAGGAGGGGGTTTTATTGCCAAGGGAAGGGCAGGGGCAGCGTTCATAACCATGTCATTCTCAGGGTCAATGGAGTACCCCTGGGCAGCAGCCTGCTCCAAGGCTTCTACCCTTTTCCGGATTATCTGATTGGACATTGCTCGCTTGCGGAAGTTCTTTCGCTGGTATTCAATCGAACGATTAGGGTTTTCCACGATCTCAGTTTCAAAGGCATGCTGATGCTCTTCAGCAAGATTGAGGAGATGGCTTTGTGCATCTTGCATCTGCCGTGTGATTTCCGCAAGTATGTATGGTTCAACGAGATCTTTTGTGAAATCAGCCAAAGTTATCTTCCCTTGTCTATTCTGGGGTATTCTCCGTCCTACTGACGAGTCATGATTGAAACTTTGGAGGAAGGCACGAGGGTCTTCAATCTCCATCTCTCTGACTGTACGAGGTATTTCCTCCTCAAAGGTAGGGTCATTCTCAATGTCATATGTCAGGAGCTGCTGGATTGGCCGCCAACCTAATCTCTGCAGGTCTGCTCTTGCAGCGGTTCGAGAGATTTCTCGTTCAATACCAGTCATACGCTCAGGACCGGAATGAAAGCAGGACACAGGCATAGTTGAAGACATTGTTCTTTCCACCCGATGCTTCTTGTACCAGACAAAGGGACTCGTAATCAAACAATGTCCAAACGGTAGGCTTGAAAACAACAATTCTTGGAAGAGAGTTAAGCGAGTGCGCTTAACTATATACTGTAACGGGGGCACCCTATAGAGTGGTGAACTCTAAGGTTGCGACTGCCCCAAACACTCAAAGTAGAAGATAAAGATGAGGTAAAATAATTCAGAAGAATCAACGGTAAAACTTAACATAGTTAAGCTCGAAGCTTCACTAAATTTAGTTCTCTCAAGGAAAAGTTGGTTGTCAAAGTAGAATGCACAACGCTTAAACTTAAGTAGATATCAGATGTAAGCCTTTGACATTCGCCACTACTTCCAACCTTGTGCGAGCACCCTGTCCTGCTCAGGGTCTGTCCGAGGTCTACCCTCCATCAGGATTTATCCTGCCGGAAGTGTCGGACCTACTCGGGTACACTTAACTCCGTCAATAGGATATGAGTTTCTG
>Ga0307509_10006440_pt1 | contig 15805 bp, 17 predicted proteins | sample 10_EM_MG_FD_202245 | JGI IMG/M metagenome (GOLD analysis project Ga0307509, IMG submission 202245) | Populus trichocarpa ectomycorrhiza microbial communities from riparian zone in the Pacific Northwest, United States - 10_EM | ecosystem: Host-associated > Plants > Roots > Unclassified | place...
ATTATGCCCATGGGTCCCAGTTACCCTACTGAGGAACCCAAGTTACCCTACCTTCACCGGTAAAGTCATCCTAGAACTTAGAGGTCGATTGCCTCACATTCTATGGGCTCTTAGATGTTCTTGGGCCTACACGCTTCTGCACAGGGAGGCCCCACACCTGCATAAGGGTGGCCCGAACATGCTATTGAACTTGGGTGGGTTTTGCTAACACCCGCCTCAGGCCCCAGCGTTGGGACGGCGCGTCATAGGCAGACGGCTGTGTAGTTGCTCGTTTGCTAGTTAAAAGAGGTCATTGGAGCAGCGGCCGTAACACAGTATAAGTCATCGCCGTCCGTCCGACTGAATGTCGTTGGCAGGATATATAAGGGAAGTATGGGTAACCGCCAAAATGGGGGTCATCCATATATGGTCTGTCGGGCATCTAGGAGAGTATTCTAGCCTACAGGTTGTAGGGTAGTCTTCCTAGTGGTACTCAGGTAGTCTCAGAAGGCCAGCGTGCTTTCGAGACAAATACCTCAGTAACCAGCCCGGACCTTCTCCCCTTGATTTGTAGCATTACTATTGGTTGTTATTGGACTCTAGAGGTATGAGTCCTATCACGGTAGAGTATGTCCCGAGAGGATGGTTATGGGTAGCGCCCACTTAGCCAACCTTCGGCTACCTCTCACCGGGGGAGCTTGCATGTCAATTTATCACATTGGGTAGTCGCGTAGATTAAATGATAGACTGCATAGCTTGTATAGACGAAACTGCCCCTGGGCCAGTGAGTCCACCACCTAGGTATTGACTCCGGTTGTTGTCATAACAGCTAGCGACTGGTATGACTTCGATAGGAAGAGTTTTTTCACCTGCGGTTGTATTAGAGATGCATTGCAGAAACTCATATCCTATTGACGGAGTTAAGTGTACCCGAGTTGGTCCGACACTTCCAGCAGGATAAATCCTGATGGAGGGTAGACCTCGGACAGACGCTGTGCAGGACAGGGTGCTCGCACAAGGTCGGAGTAGTGGTCAATGTCAAAGGCTTAAATCTGATATCTACTTAAGTTTAAGTGTTTGGCATTCTACTTCGATAACCAACTTTCCTCGCGAGAACTCATTGAGTGAAGCTTTCAGCTTAACCATATTAAGTTTAACAGTTTTGATTCTTCGTGAATTATTTACTCTATCTTTACCTTCTACTTTGAGTTGTGGTGCGGTCGCAACCTTACAGTTCACCTCTCTATAGGGGTCCCCCGTTACATAATGCTACAAATCAAGGGGAGAAGGTCCGGGCTGGTTACTGAGGTATTTGTCTCGAAAGCACCCTGGCCTTCTGAGACTACCTGAGTACCACTAGGAAGACTACTCTACCACCAGTAGGCTAGAATAGAGTCCTAGATGACCGAGAGACCATATATGGATGACCCCCATTTTGGCGGTTACCCATACTAGCCTTATATATCCTGCGAACGATATTCAGTCGGACGGACGGCGACGACTTATACGCTGTTACCGCAGCTGCTCCAATGACCTCTTTTAACTAGCAAACGAGCAACTACGCACCCGTCTCCCTATGACGCGCTGTCCCAACGCTGGGGCCAGAGGGGCGTGTTAGCTAAACCCGCCCAAGTTCAATAGTATGTTCGGGCCACTCTTGCACAGGCGTGGGGCCTCCCCGCGCAGATGCGTCTGCGCCCAAGAACATCTAAGAGCCCATACAATGTGAGGCAATTGACCTCTAAGTTCTAGGATGACTTTGCCGGTGAAGGTAGTGTAACTTGGGTTCCTCAGTAGGGTAACTGGGACCCATGGGCATAATGACCAAATTCCCAACGTAGGGTAACTTTGCCCTCTTATGCCTTTAACCCCTCAGGAAGTCCTCCAGTCGACCACAGAAATCGTCTTGGAGGTCCGTGTGACATTCCCTTAATTCTCTTGACCTTATGCGAATGTTTTCCTGAAAGGTTACCCTGCCTAGTCAAGTACCTCAAGGTTACTCAACTATACTCTAGACCTTATCCTAGGATTACCAGCCATGTGTATAATATATACGAGACTATACCACCTTTAGATACCACTTGGTATACCATTTGGGCTAAGGTGATAGTGATTGTAGCTACCTTTCATAGGGTCGTTACAGGCGCATGTTTAAACCTTCTTTTCAGGTCCTGTTTCCCGAAATAGCCGACAGGATCTTCCTCCGACTGCGACGGGCCTTCCTTCTTTAGGCGGCATCCTCTCGAACTCGGTCGCTCTTCCTGAACCTCGACTGGCGGGCTGTATGCCCCCTGGAGTTACCTCCCCTTGTTGTGTCTCTGAGACCCATATTCAGGAGTCCCTATTCCTTCGGGAGCTGGGCCCCGCGGGGTTTTACTACCCTTTACCTTATAGGTTGGTTGATTTGGGGGAGTGGGTTTGCTTTTCTTTGTTGGTTGTGTCTACTGTCGGTTAGGGATGTTTTTCTTTTAGGCTAGGCTTTCGCGCGGGTTTTTGATTCGTGGCTTTCAGGCCCGTGGTCTCATCTCCTGGTAGTTTCTACCCATAGTACTGTCTGAAGGATTCTTTCTTTGTCGGGCAGGGTCAGAGGGTTTTAGCTTGGGGATAGCGGGAAGGACTGTAGTTGGAGGTTTCGGTCCACATGGCTTACGTTCCAGCCGAGGACCCTTGTACCTAACACCGTGGGATGAGCACAGTTGTGCATTTTGCCCCAATAGAAACAATAAATAAGCGCGATTAAAAAAAAGAAAAAAAAAAGGTCACAGTAGTTAGAGCTCTTCACGCTACCATCTAAGTACTTTCTTACAATATACCTTTACCTTTCTTTACCTCCCATTTACATACAAGCACTCTAGCTCTTAAGGTCAGAGCAAATAAGACATTAGTGTGAGATACCAAGAAGTTCCCTCACCATCTCTCCCCAATAAGATATTGGTGTGAGATACAAAGAAGTTCTCTCACCATCTCTCCCCAATAAGGTATTGGTGTGAGATACGAAGACTATAAGATAGTGTAAAAATGAAGCAGAGATTATAAGTTAATCTCGGAAAGAAGAACACTCTCAGTTAGTGAAGAACGATAGAAAATTCTAAGGATATCTGATAATCCTCACGTAAGTAATTCGTTACCTGTTGCATCAATAACTACACTAGGGTAGGATTGTTACATATGGTAGCGTCACATAAGCAACACTTAACTAAAAAACGACGGCGGGGTTACCCCCAAACGACGACCCCCAATACTACCTCACACAAGGGGAAATTGACGTTACATCCCTAGAAGAAGCCCTCGAAGAAGCTACAAGACACTCTTCGACCGCTAGCCCAGTATCCTCGGATACTGCGTCAGAACCTCAAAGCTCAGAAGACGACACCCCAACAAGGACCCGAAGGAACACAATCATGGCCTCAAAACAAAAAGAAGTAGCAACAACAAGGACCGAAGAAGAAACGGGGCTATCAACAGGGATAAGAAAGCCCAAGATTCGAGAACCAAGCACATTCGATAGAGACAGAGACAACCTAAGAGGATGGGTAGCACAGCTGTCAGTCTACTTCGAGATCATAGGATGGGAAGATAACCATGATAAAGACAAGATCAAATACACCACGTGTTTATTACGAGGAGATGCCATGAAATGGTATACACCATACACAGAAAAAGTACAGGCCAAGAGTTGGACATCATGGGACGAATATCAAAACGAATTAAGAAGACAGTTCGGACCAGTCAACGCAAGAGACGAAGCAAGGGCTAAGATACGAAAACTGAAACAAGGCCAATCGTTGATGACAGACTACTGGAACGATTTCCGACTGATAGCAAGCACGGCCCAAATGGACGGTGCCACTATGTCGGAGTTCCTTATAGCAGGAATGAAAAAAGAATTGCAACAAGCATGGATACTTGCAGAACTGGACCAAGACGACGTCGAAGCCATAGCGTTATGGGCTATCACAAAAGAAGCATGAATGGAGACTCTGAAATACAACAAGAACAGTGGAGAGGAACCTACAAAAATGGACAAAACAGTAAGGAACCAGAATGGAACATTCAAAATCCCCCAGCCATACAAACCCATGGACCTCGATGCCACCAACAGAGGCCCAAAGTTAAACATACCAAGAAACAAATACCAAAGAAGGATGGCACAAGGACTGTGCCTAAGATGCGGAAGGGCAGGACATAGGATACAAAACTGCAATGAAGGAAAGAGAGGGATAGCCCAACAACCAGGATAGAGCCCAAGAAGAAACAACATGACATCAGGAGGAGTCAAGAACTGGAGACAAGACACCAAGATCAAGACCATCGATGTGGAAGAAGAAGGAGCAACTCCCCAACCGGCGGGAAACGACGAATGTCCCCAGTAAGAAATGGTCTGAGAGACAGACCCGAACGAAAACCCATTATAATCAGGAACCTATACGCGATACTCAACACTACGGAAATGTTAGAAAATGAAAAGGACCATACCATAGTAAAAATACGACTACATGGTATAAAAAACAGTACGACTATCAATCCTATGATAGACTCGGGGGCCACAGAAGACTTCATCGATCAAGAATTCTGCGACAAATATCAAATACCAACAATAAGGGCCAGGAGTCCAAGGGAGATTTACCTTGCCGATGGTGAACCTAGTTCAATGGGGCCAGTTACCCATATAGCTAAAGTACGTATGGACATCGGAGCCCATAGGGAAATGACAACCTTCCAAGTGGCAAACCTCCAAAATCACGAGGCAATCTTAGGAATGCCATGGTTGAAAAATCATAACCCCCGAATCGACTGGGGGCAAGGAAAGATCACTTTTGACAGTAAAAAATGCACTACGATGTGCCTGAAAGAATCCCCTACTGTATATGCCATACCGGAAGCGGAGGCCTTGGAAGAAAATTGAGTCAGCAGGTTTTGCACGATCCAAGCCAAGAAGGATAAACGTATCCTAATTAAGAAGATGCATAAAGATGCAAAGATACCCAGGAAGGGTACAAGGGGAGCCGCAGGACACAACCTGCATGCAAACAAAGACAAGACCATCCCCGCCAAAGGACAACAAGTAGTCAAAACAGGAATATCTTTAAGACTACCCAATGGCACCTATGGACGAATTGCACCACGAAGCGGACTAGCCGTCAAACATGGCATAACAGTCAACGCTGGCGTAATCTACAGAGACTACACGGGAGAAATAGGAGTTGTCCTAGTCAACCTGTTCAACCAAGGCTATCATGTTCAAAAAGGAGACAGAATAGCACAGCTCATACCAGAAAAGGTTCTGGAAACGCAATGTCAAGAAGTCCCCCATTTAGAAAGCACGAAAAGAGGGACAAAAGGGTTCGGAAGTACCGATACAAGAAGAATTGAGATAGACGAAATTTCAACTAAGACATTTGAATGGTCCAAAAAACAAGGAGACCAAGATGGCCTGCTATGGGGAAGGTATAAAAGCGGAAAACTGGAAATACTAGCAATAAACATCAGGACCGAACTAGCAATCCAGAGCAAGAAAGGACAAAAGAAGAAGGACATCACCAAAATAGTACTGGAAGAATATTGGGATTACCAAAGGGTCTTTCAGGAAGAAGAGGCAGCTCAATTACCCCCTCACCGACCAGGGGTGGACCTCAAAATCAATATAGAAGAAGGAAGACGACTACCCCACAAGAAGATATATCCTCTAGGAGCCAGGGAACTGGAAGAACTGGGCGAATACATAAGAACAAACAAAAGAAGAAGATGGATCCGCGACTCATTCCCCCATGGAGGATCGCCAATAATGTTTATCAAAAAGAAGGACGGAAAATTACAACTATGTGTCGACTATCGAGAACTCAACGACATCACCAAAAAGGACCGATATCCGTTGCCTTTGATAGGCGAATCATTAGACCGACTCCAAGGCGCGAAATACTTCACGCAACTAGACATCAAAGACGCATACCACAACATACGAACAAGAGAAGGAGATGAATGGAAAACTACCTTCACCACCAAATTGGGAACATACGAATATCAGGTCATGCCTTTTGGACTATGCAACGCACCGGCGGTATTCCCAAGGTGGATTAACCGAACATTACACCAGTTCGTGGACATATGCTGCATCATTTATTTAGACGATGTCCTTATATACTCAGAAACAAAAAGCGACCATATAAGGGATGTACATGCTATCCTAAAAGCAATCGAAAATTCAGGAATGAAGATTAAGCCCGGAAAATGCGAATTCCATCCAACAGAAAAAGAATACCTAGGATTCATTATAGGAAGGGAAGGGATCAAAGTGGATCCCATCAAGACCGCCGCAATATGGGAATGGGCAAAACACACAAAAGTCAAGAAAATACAAAGATTTATAGGATTCTGCAACTTTTACCGAAGATTCATTAAAGAATTCAGCCGACACGTAAGACCCTTATACCAATTAACCAGGAAAGACAAAGTATGGGAATGGGGAAAGAAAGAAGATGAAGCCTGCAATCAAATCAGGACTCACCTCACTTCAGCACCAACCCTGATACACTTCGACCCACAACGACAAATCACAATCGAAACGGATGCTTCAAACTATGTCACGGCAGGAATCCTATCAGAACAGGGAAAAGACAGCAAGCTACATCCCGTACCATATCGATCAAAGACAATGACGAAAGCCGAATGCAACTACGACGTTCACGACAAGGAACTGTTAGCCATTGTTAAAGCACTAGAAGACTGGAGACGATATGTCAGCAATACCGAACACCGAATCACGATACTCACGGACCACCAAAACCTGGTACAATTCATGACAACGAAAAGGTTAGTTGGGAGACAGATAAGATGGATGGAAATCTTAAGTCAATATTCCATCATGATAGAATATCGACCAGGGAATGAAGGAGGGAAACCAGACGGACTCACAAGATAAGAAGGAGATTTACCAAAAAACAAGGACGAAAGGATTCGACAAAGAGAACGGACCCTCCTACCAAAGGAACAATACTTCAAAGTAAGGGGGCCAATGGAGCTCCAATCGAACGAAAAAGAATTGCTACAAGAAGCTGGAAAAATGGACTCAAAACAACAAGCAATAAACAAAGCACTAGAAGAAGGAAAACGAGAGATGAAAGGAGTGGCCCTAGGACTATGTCAATGGAAGGACGACCTTTTATGCTATCAAGGAAAGATATGGACACCCAACGAAGATAAGCTAAGTGTAGAGCTTATCAAACAACATCAGGATATCCCTATAGCAGGACACAGAGGAACGGCAAAGACTACCGAACTCATCAAACGAAAATGTAAATGGCCACGCATGAGGGATTTGATCAAAAAATAGGTCAAGAACTGCGACATGAGTCAAAGATCCAAAGGAATCCGACACGCACCATATGGACTACTACAGCCAAACGAAGTACCTGAAAAACCATGGAAAACGATATCAATGGATTTCATCACGGACTTACCAAAGTCAGAAGCATATGACGCAATCCTAGTAGTCATTGATCGCCTAACAAAGATGAGCAATTTTATACCTTGCAAAAAGGATATGAATGCACGGCAGTTGGTGAAAAGCTTTATCAAAGAAATATTTCGACTCCACAGACTGCCGAACGATATTATCACAGATCGAGGAACTATATTTACATCGGACTTATGGAAAGAAACAACAAAACTACTAGGGATAGAAAGAGAAGTAAGCACGGCCTTCCACCCGCAAATGGATGGACAGACAGAAAGAACCAATGCGACACTCGAACAATAAGTTCGAGCATATTCCAATTATCAACAAGATAATTGGTGCGAATTGGTACCAAGGGCAGAATTCGCATACAATAATGGATATCAAGAAACCATTAAACACACACCCTTCTTCGCCAAGTACAGAATGAACCCCGAAGACGAGGCGATAGGACACCTGATGCAAGGAAATATCACGCCACTCGAAGAAATGAGTCAATTACATGACGTACTAAGGGCAGAAATGTCGGAAGGGCAGATAAGGCAAAAAGAATATTACGATCAACACAGAAAACCCGATCCAGATCTCAAATCAGGAGATATGGTATGGTTCTTGACAAGGGACGTTAGGACCACTAGGCCATGCAAGAAATTAGATTACAAGAAAATCGGACCATTCAAAATCTTAACAAAGATCGGAACAAGCACTTATAAGCTCGACCTTCTCGACACAATGCAGATACACAACACAATCCATATCTCCCTTCTAGAACCATACGAAGACAACAAGCTACCATCACAATCACAAGAACCTCCTCCACCTATTATTATGGAAGGAGAACCAGAATACGAACTCGAAGAAATAGTTGACGCCAGACTATACTAGGGAAAACTACAATACCGAGCCAAGTGGACCGGTTATTCACCCAAACACGATAAAGTCTGGTACCCAGCGTCAAACTTCGAAAATGCAGTCAATGCAAAACAACGGTTCCACGAGCGATACCCCGAAAAGCCCTCTCGGGATCGACATTACGAAGGAAGACGATGGATGGACCTCCGTACGAGTATCACGGCCAACATCAACCCAAGGAACCCCTCCCCCCTTTCCGCCAACAAGCCCAGATTATTGTCCAATGAGAAGCCCCACACCATTCAACCAGTGCCCGGGAGCGGAAATGAGTTGGACGGCGTGCACCGACGATGCATGCAAAACGCACATAACAGACAAGGAAAGCACTTACTTTCCACAACCCCAACGCAAAAGCAGATCGGCTCTTGTGCCCTCCCGATGGGAACAAACATGCGAAGTCGAAGCACCCGCTGCAGGCACCTCAGGGTTCAACAAAGAACCACCCACTGGCCCAACGAGAACCAGCGGAGTACACCAAAGAAAGAAGGAACAGCACTCTCGAACCCACTGGACAAAGTGCTACCGAGACGGCTGTTGGACCCACAAGGAGGACAAAACAAAAAATCACTACTACCCCAGGAGACAGATACCGGGGGAAAAGAAAGTGAGAGAATGGGGAAAGGACGCGAGGAAGCGCCCTTGGGGGAAGGAGAGCGAAAAAACCCAGCCAGACATGGAAGCCTAGCAACAACAAATCCAAATGTTGTTGGAGGAACGTGAAAGAAACCGGAAGACGATGACCGACCTCGAGATGACTGTCGGTAATCTAAGAAACACGATCCCGAGTTCTGTCTTCGTGCTAGAAAGAGCGGAAAACGAAGTAAGAACCCTTCATCGAGCGATATAGAAATACGAGGTACTCCGCAGCGACGTCAGAGGAGCTGGGCGGATGTTGTTAGATTTGGGAAATTAGCGTTGTGGGACCAACGCTGAGGGAGAGAGGAGCTAATGTCACAAATCGTGACTAAGCAAGGCAGATTTCACATAACTAATAGTTATTAGTTATAAGGTATGTTTCTATGACGCACAATTGTGAGTCATAATTATGATTTACGCTATGCAGTCAATTGACTCATAGTTCTCACATGACGCGCATTTGCGTGTCATTGTTATGATTGGTTGATGTTTCTATGACTCACAATTGTGAGTCATAATGATGTAATGACTTTCGCGCGTGACTCACATCATGAGTCACGAGTCTCACGCAGGTGACGCGCTTTTCGCACCTGACATGTTTAATTTTATATGATTGGTTTATGGCATGAGACGCAGTGACTCATAGGAGTCATCTGATGGATTTCGGGCATCACTCGTTATGAGTCATAAGACCGAGTGACTCAAGTTATGAGTCACCAGGGTTAGGGTTGTTGTCGTGAAGAGTCTAGATAAGTAGGAGACTCGGTCACAGTAGTTACATCCTCCGTCTCCGCTACACCTCCGGCGATTGAAATCTCAACACCACGAGAAACCATCATAACTTCCATTCACCCCCCTCTCCTCAGACACGCCACATAGCCCCTGTCTGGGTGAAGCCATCTCGCCTCCCTCTTCCTTTCCCTTCTGATGGTCAGGCCTGGCAAGCTTGTTCCTAGGGGTTGGTTGAGTTCGCCTTCTCCCCCTCTTCTCAGGGCTCGCTTAGGCAGCCCTCCACGGTCGGCAACCCCTCACCTGTCAACCGTCGGTTTTTAGTCTTGGTGGATCGGTAAAGTAGCTGTCCCTGGTGACACTGCTCTCTGATATTGCACTGTCTCCTTTGTGCTCTGATGGTACGGTCGGACGTTTCGCAACATCGTGACACCGTTTCCGTCAGCCTTCCTGGCACTTCTCGTGTCGGTTAGCCCTCCGCCCTCCCCCTTTCCGACGTCTGGATCAGCTGGCACCCTACTGCTCGCGGCTCTACGCCCACCCTCAGACATCTGGTCCCTTCTGATGTCCTCGGACTAGGGGCGCATGTTTAATTAAACCTTCTTTCCGGGGCCGGTTTCCCGAAATAGCCGACCGGATCTTCCTCCGACTGCCACGAGCCTTCCTCCTTTTGGCGTCATCCTCTCAAACTCGGTCGCTCTTCCTGAGCCTCGGCTGGCGGGGCTATATGCCCCCGGGAGTTACCTCCCCTTGTTGTATCCCCGAGACCCACCATTCAGGAGTCCCTATTCCTTTGAGACCTGGGCCCAGTGGGGTTTTACTACGGTTTAGCTTATAGGTTGTTCGATTTGGGGGAGTGGGTTTGCTTTTCTTTGTTGGTTGTGTCTACTGTCGGTTGGGGATGTTTTTTCTTTTAGGCTAGGCTTTCGCGGGGGTTTTTGGTTCGTGGCTATCAGGCCCGCTTTCTCATCTCCTTGTAGTTTGTACCCATAGTAGCGGGGAGGGTTTTCTGTCGGGCAGGGTCAGTGGGTTTTAGCTTGGAGATGGCGGGATGGACTGTAGTTGGAGGTTTTGGACTACGTGGCCCATGCTTGGCAGAAAGTCTGTTGTACCTAGGAGCGTGGGATGAGCACAGGTGTGCGTTTCCCCTGATAGAAACAATTAATAATCGAGATTAAAAAAATGAAAAATGAAAAAAACGAAAAAAAAAACGGTCACAGTAGTTAGAGCTCTTCACGCTACCATCTAAGTACTTTCTTACAATATACCTTTAACTTTACCTCCCATTTACATACAAGCACTCTAGCTCTTAAGGTCTGAGCAAATAAGACATTAGTGTGAGATACCAAGAAGTTCCCTCACCATCTCTCCCCAATAGGATATTGGTGTGAGATACAAAGAAGTTCCCTCACCATCTCTCCCCAATAAGGTATTTGTGTGAGATACGAAGACTATAAGATAGTCTAAAAACGAAGCAGAGATTATAAGTTAATCTCGGAAAGAAGAACACTCTCAGTTAGTGAAGAACGATAGAAGATTCTACGGATATCTGATAATCCTCACATAAGTAATTCGTTACCTGTTGCATCAATAACCACACAAGGGTAGGATTGTTACATCAAGTCCCGAAATCGCGACACATTGAAGCTGCTCCGAAACGTGCTGTTAAGCAAGTTGTAGCCGAGGTCTCCGGATCACCAACTCCAGATTAAGATATCCTGAAGATTGATACCGATATGGACAGCTAGGTAAGATCTATCCCCAGAGGTGATAGCAATGCAAAAACTAACTCTACTCTAGCGCCTAGAAGGGCTGATGAGATAGATTAAGGAAACGAAGTAGTAATGTTCCCCACCAGAGGTACAACAAATTGAAACTAATATCTGGCTATAGGCATAGCGAGATTGGTTGGGTTTCTTTTGTTACAGCCGGAATGGTTGTTGTACTTTGTTTTGCGCTTTTGTTTTATTTTTCTTATGGGATTTTGTGAAAGTGTTATTTGCTTATCTCATACTGTTTGGAATTTTGGATTGAATTTGGTTGGGTTATGTGTTGATTTCGTCAGGCTGGACTTGACTTAGCAATTGAAGTTATTTTGCAAGTTTACCTGAGGAGGGTTGAATACCTGAAATCATGCTGGCGTGATAGTAAACAGCCAAGCTATTGAAACCCCGTAAAGTTTATTATGTGATAAAAGTGATTCACAACCCGTTGTGGCCGCTCTTGTGTCGAAAGGCAAGAGACATTGATTAGCAATTGTAAAACCATACCAAATTCTTCTGGCAATTTACTAACCGCAATGTTTATGGAGAAGAGACCCGATAAGCGGTTGAGGCTTGCAGGCCAACCGCAACATACAAGATCTATTCATGTGAGAGTGAGACTGGAATGGAGCTACAATCAAGAGAGGCTCAGTGGTGAAGCCCTCTGGTTGTTAGATAGTGGCGCGACTGGGGCTGTATTAAGCAGTGATTGGGTTAAGAATGCCCAAGTAGCTTGTGTACGTCGGAAGGAACCGACTCCGATTTTAGATGCCAGTGGAAACCATATTCCCGGCTCAGGTCTACACTATACCATTACAGTGGATATGTACATAGGAGACCATGTGAATAAAATGCGATTTGAAGTCGCAGATATAGCGGCAGGTAAAGTGAATGGTCGCCTGCCAATGTCGTAGGTAAAGGACCACAACTCAGATATTAACTGGGAGAAGGGCAGTCTTAAGTGGCGATCAGAATATTGTAAAGCCCACTGCCTAAGGAAAGAAAGGCGCTTAGAGTTCATTACCGAAGAGGAACTCTTAGCTCAGGACCCAGACAATATCTTTGTCATGGACATGGCCCTTTACACTGATGAAGACGGCGAGGACATCAAGAATAAGATTCTCCCTGAATATAGAAACTATGCAGATATATTCAGTCAAGAGAAAATAAATGGTTTACCTGAGCATAGTAAATATGATCATCGTATAAACTTGATTCCTGAGGCCAAACTACCAGATGGGCCTATCTATCCCTTGTCCAAGAAGGAATTGGACGCACTTTGAGATTATATTAGGGAAATGGAAGACCATGGAAAGATTAGAAGATCTTCCTCGCCAATAGACGCCCCTATATTGTTCATGCCGAAGCCTGATGGAACGCTTCGGTTATGTGTGGATTACCGAGGGTTAAACAAGATTACTATTAAGAATGAGTATCTGTTGCCCTTGATAAGCGAGCTTAGGAGTAGGCTCGGTAAAGGCACTATCTTCACTGAATTGGATCTGACAAATGGTTATTATCTTGTCCGCATGGCGGAAAGTGAAGAATGGAAGACTGCTTTTAAAAGGAGGTAAGGGCTTTGCGAGTATACTGTGATGCCCTTTGGGTTATGCAACGCACCATCAACGTTCCAGAGTATGATCAATGAGTTATTCCGTGACATGTTAGATGTCGGAGTCATCGCCTATATGGATGACATATTAATCTATACGGAGACAGTTGAAGACCATGTCGCCCTGGTAAGGCGGGTCATGGAAAGGCTGAGTAAGGCACGCCTTTGTGTTAGCATTAAGAAGTCAAGCTTCCATCAACGGGAAGTAGAGTACCTTGGGTATAAGATATCCGATAGAGGAATCTCTATGACAAGTGCAAAAGTTGAAGAAATCCGGGCATGGTCAACGCCTGAGAAGGTCATTGATGTGCAAAGCTTCATGGGCGTTGCCAATTTCTATCGTCGGTTCATAAAAGGTTTTAGCAAGATAGCCAAATGATTAACGGATTTGACAAAGAAAGGTATCAAATGGACGTGGACTCCTTCATGTCAGGATACCTTTGACAAATTGAAGGAGATGTTTACCACAGGTCCAATTCTGACAGACTTTGATGACACTCGTCCAACTAAGTTGGAAACAGACGCTAGTGACTTTGCATTAGGAGCGGTATTATCTCAACTTTGTGAAAATTCGAAGTGGCATCCTGTAGCATTTCATAGTAGAAAGTTCTCACCAGCACAAATAAATTATGACGTCCACGATAAGGAGATGGCCGCAATAGTGGCAGCCTTTAAAGAATGGGCTTATATGTTGATGTCGGTTGATGATCCGATATTGGTGTACACTTATCACAAGAATTTAGAGTGCTTTAATACTACAAATACTCTAAACCGTAGACAACATTGCTGGGCAGAATTTCTACAACGGTTCAATTTTAAGGTTATTTATCATGAGGGACGGTTAAATGAAAAGGCTGATGCTTTGTTGAGGCGTAGGGACTACGGCCCTGAAGGGGGCAGTAATTCGGAACCTTTTACATTTTTTCGCCCAGGACAGTATATTGGAGAGGAGCCTGTCATATTGCGACCACATGTGTTGCAGACTTGCGAATGTTTTCGGTTGCAGACAACATTTCATGCGGCTCTTATGAAAGCAGCTGATAGTGATCAAACCTATTTACCAACACTAAAGGCACTCCTCCAAGGCGATAGTAAGGTAGATACAAGTTTTAGTATCCAAAAGGACGTGCTCCTGTATAAGAACAGGTGGTACATTCTAAAGGATCAAGGTTTAAGGCGAACGATCATGGAGGCAGAACATGATTCAAGGATTGCTGGACACTTCGGAACATACCAGACCATTGGTAGGGTTAGGGCTAACTTCTATTGGCCCAAGATGGATGAAAACATTACCGTGTATGTTCGCTCTTGCGATGTATATCAACGGAATAAAGTCATCCGGCATATGAAGTTTGGACTCTTCTTACCCTTTGAAGTTCCGATGAGGCCATCGACGGCAATATCCATGGACTTCATTGTGGGTTTACCAAGTCCAATGGGTATACAAAGATATGGGTCATCGTAGACAAGTTCTCCAAGATGGCACATTTGATACCGCTAACGACGGAGGAACACATTAAGGAATTGGCCTTGACGTTTGTGAAAGAAATCTGGCGCCTCCATGGGCTTCCTGAATCAATTGTCTCTGACTGAGATACCCGATTCACGTCCAAGTTCAGGACAAGCCTGATGCAGCTATTCCAAGTAAAGCTACACCTCTCTACCACATTCCACCCAGAAAGCGTTGGGCAAACTGAAAGGGTTAATTAGACACTGGAACAATATTTAAGAAGTTATGGTTCATAGTAGCAAGACGATTGGGTATCGCTGTTGCCTTTCGCGGAACATGCGTATAATACTTCAATGTCGGAATCCACGAAGGCAAGTCCCTTTGAAATAAATTATGGATTCTCCCCACAGACTCAGTGGTTGGGGATAGTGTAGGATAACAAAGGAATACACCCAGACAGTGAGCTTGTTGTAAACGATTGGGAAGGCACATGGCAACAGATCCGAGAAACAATGAAGCAGGCACAGGAAAGACAACGGAAATGGCATGATCAAAAGAGACAGCTAGCTCCGGAATATGTCACATTGGGAGATGTCATACAAGGCAGAACTAAGGAAGCGGATAGGGTTATGCTTAACTGCAAGAACCTCCGTACACAAAGGCCTATGGAAAAACAAGACCATAAGATGTTTGGACCCTTTGTTGTCAAACGCAAGGTGGGGTCTAGGGCCTATGAGATTGAGCTGCCAGAGAGATGGGACATCCATCCTGTATTCCATGTTAGTCTGTTGGAACCCTATCGTCAGGCTCCTGTAGGCAGGCCTCAAAAGACAATACCAACACCTGATATAGTAGACAATGAGCATCAGCAAAAAAACTGCCCTGCGCCCTGTTGCATCCTGTTCGCCCCGTCCCCCGGACATTCCAGTCGCTTATAACGTAAACTCCAGTTCTGGGTGCTTCCGCCCCGGCTCGTTTCGTCCGGGCGCTACCTTTTTCCGTCCGGACTCACCGGGTGCACCCTCGCGCAGTTTGCCTAGCAACCATACCCCCAGCGCAAAACCCCTCCCCCCTGCAGCGCCGGAAGCACCTGTTCGCCTGCCACCTCCCCCAGAAGCCTTTCGACCGTGAGTTCTCTCCTCCCAGAAGCGCCCAGTTCCTTCCCATGATACTCCCCTCCCTCTGAACCTCTCCCAAACGCTCCCGTACTCCCCCCTTTTCCTCCCTTATCCAGCGGACATTTTCCTACACCCTCCCCATCCTTCCCGTCC
>Ga0307509_10006441_pt1 | contig 15805 bp, 19 predicted proteins | sample 10_EM_MG_FD_202245 | JGI IMG/M metagenome (GOLD analysis project Ga0307509, IMG submission 202245) | Populus trichocarpa ectomycorrhiza microbial communities from riparian zone in the Pacific Northwest, United States - 10_EM | ecosystem: Host-associated > Plants > Roots > Unclassified | place...
AAAAACCTAAGCATTATGCCTGCCCTGAAGGGAAAGCATTTATCGAAATTAAAGGACGAAAACACGTGATAAACGTCCTCCTAGATTCTGGTTCAAACATCTTTCTCATGAACCGGGATACCGCCCAACGGCTCGGAATCCCGACCGAAGCTAGGGACTTACCGTTGAAAATCACCACCTTCGATGGCGAAACCGCGCCTACTGGAGGAATATTCTATACCCACCCTATTCTCCTAGAAATGGGTGCCAATGTCCACCGAAGTATGATATCCTGCGAAATTGCGAACGCAGGAAGGTATGACTTGATCATACCCTTTGGGGGGTGGCATGATGAGCACCCCCTGAAAAATATTGCGGACCCAAGAAATGGGCCTTTGAAGACGCAAAGTGCCACGCTCATATAGAAGATAAAGCAGTGGCGGATATGTTTGAATGGGATGAAACTGTGGCTTACGATGAGGAAGCACAGTATGTGGGATGGATAGAACGAGAAGAAGAAGGAGGAGTACAATTGGAGACGCTGCCAAAACCATATTGGCGGTATAAGGACCTTTTTGAAGAGAAAAAACCAAAAATGTTGGCACCTCGAAGGACTTTCGATCACGCCATCAACCTCAAGGAAGGGGCCGAGCCCACATGAGGCCCAATTTATCCAATGTCGGCACACCAGTTAAACGAGCTGGATAAGTACCTCAAGAAAATGATGGCTGAGGGAAAAATACCTGACAGCGAATCCCCTTACGGCGCTCCAATCCTCTTCGTTCCGAAACCTGATGGAAGTCTACGGCTGTGCGTAGATTATCGGAACCTCAACAAATTGACGATCCTGAATAAATATCCCCCACCACTGATGGATGAACTCCGAGACCGCGTTGCCGGAGCAAAGGTGTTCACGAAACTGGACCTCAAAGACAGAGATGATCTTATTCGAATGAGGAAAGGCGATGAACACAAGACTGCCTTTCGGACACGATACGGTCAGTACGAATACAAGGTCATGCCTTTCGGGCTAGTTAACGCTCCCGCAACTTTCCAGACAATGATGAACAAGATCCTAAGGGAATTCTTGGACCACAGAGTAGTTGTCTACCTAGACGATATCTTAATATACTCCGAAAATATGGACGACCATATCCAACTAGTCCAAAAAGTCCTTACCCGACTTGAGCAACACGACTTAGCTGTATCATTGAAAAAGTCGGTATTCCATCAAGATGAGGTCGAATTCCTAGGATACATTGTCAAGACAAGCGGAGTCACCATGAGTGATAGAAAGGTGAAAAGCGTTCAAAATTGGGCACACCCAAGGTCCGTTAAAGAAGTTCAGATCTTCATTGGATTCGCAAATGTTTATCGTCTATTCATCAGAGATTTTTCAAAAGTTTGCAAGCCAATAACCGAGACGCTAAAGGGAAACCCATAGGATTTTCACTGGGGAAGAGAGCAGGAAGAGGCCTTTGAGGAGTTGAAGAAGAGGTTTACAACGGCACCAATTTTATCGCATTTCTACCCACGAAGAAGGACGGTCGTCGAGACGGACGCAAGCGACTTCGCGCTCGGATGCGTACTGTCTGAGTACCAAGGGAGACGTCTTCACCCAGTAGCTTTCCATTCTCGAAAACTGAACAGCGCCGAAAGAAATTACAAGATACATGACAAGGAATTACTCGCAATAATGGAAGCGTTCAAAGAATGGCAAAGATATCTCTGGGGTGAAGAAGAACCCGTGACGGTATACACCGATCACCAAAACCTACAGTCCTTTTTGACCAAAAAAGTCTGGAACCAACGGCAAATTCGATGGGCACAGGAATTGACAAACTACAATTTCAAAATAGTCTACCGACCAGGAAGCAGAGGCGGAAAACCTGACGGGTTAAACAGACGGCCGGAGTTCCGTCCCGAGGAGGGAGCTCGTCACAGTGAACAGGCGATTTTGAAATCGGAACATTTTCAAATTTCCGTGATTCATTAAAAACGAAACGCAGAGACAGCCCTCATCCCAGAAAAACGCGAACCTACAAGCCTCAGGATAATGAAACTGTCGGATAAAGCTATAATTCCGACGAAAGGATCACGCTTCGCGGCTGGTCATGACATCTACGCCCTAACAGACAGCCTGGTACCAGCGAAAGGACAGACAATGGTAGAGACGGGTATTGCGATAAAATTGCCGGAAGGAACCTATGGAAGGCTAGCAGCAAGAAGTGGTATGGCTAGCAAGATGGGAATAGCAGTGGGCGGTGGTGTAATAGATGCGGATTACACCGGGGAAGTCAAGGTCATACTTCGAAATCATGGCGAGGCGGACTGCGTATTTAACGCAGGAGATCGGATAGCACAACTCATAGTTGAGAAAGTTGCCAATGCCGACGCCATGGAAGTAGACGATTTAGGAATAACCGAGCGAGGAAAAATGGGGTTCGGATCTAGTGACGTGAACCCCAAGCGATTCATCACGGCCAAAGAAGAAAAAACCAAAATATGTTTCCTCCACGCGGACAGAAGCAAAAACGAATTCTTTAGCGCAGCTGATATCGGCTATCACCCTCGGTTAATGAAAGAAAAAGAAATGTTATCAAGCGTTGACGTCAATGCAGCCCTGACGCGAACAATGAACGATTCATTTCTGGACAAAATTAGAATGGATGGCAAAGAGGATAGGAAGTGGCAGGACCGAGGCCATGAACGGGTTAGGTTGAGAGAAAGTGGGAAAACGAGGCCGGACGAGTGGATGGAAAAGGACGCGTTACTAATTACAAAAATCGGTTGTACATCCCCGAGGACGAAGCCCTTCCAGCCGAGATAGCCCAAGGCTGTCAGGACTCACTAGTAGCGGGACACTTCGGACAGGAGAAAACAATGGAGATAGTAACGAGGGACTTTTACTGGGAAAAACTCGCAGATTGGATCAGAGACTATGTACGATCCTGCGACGAATGTCAACACAGTAAATCCCCACGGCATGCCAAGTATGGATTCCTTGAACCTTTAGAAGTACCTGATGCCGCCTGGTCCTCCATATCGACGGACTTTATCACCCAACTACCGGAATCGCAGGGTAAGACTCAGATCATGGTAGTAGTAGACCGGTTCACCAAGATGGCTCATTTTATCGGCCTCCACGAGAACGCGACCGCAAAAGATGTTGCGGATACCTTCCTTCGGGAAGTTTGGAAACTTCACGGATTACCGACCGAAATCATATCGGACATGGACGCGAAGGTTTCCGGCGAATTCTGGGAATCATTGTGCAAAATGCTAGGAGTTAAAAGGCGCATGTCAACGGCGTACCACCCTCAGACTGATGGACAAACGGAAAGGACCAACCAAGTGCTGGAAGGCTACTTACGAACATTTGTCAACTACGATCAGAACGACTGGTACCAACTATTGCCGTTAGCAGAACATGCCTACAACAACTCGGCTACCAATGCACACAAAATGACCCCCTTCTTCGCCAACTACTGTTTTCACCCACAGACAGAGTGGATGAAAGAGAAAGAAGCTCATAACCCCGGTGCGACATTGTATGCTCACTGGATGCAGGACATACATCGACAGGCGAAACAAACCCTAGAGAACACACGGGAATAGATGTAAAAATATTATGACCGAAAGGCGACAGCACAACCCAACATCGAGGTCGGCGACTTGGTAATATTGAATGCGAAAAACATATGTACCAAACGACCATCGAAGAAGTTGAGTCCAAAGCTGTATGGCCCGTTCAAAGTCTTAGAAAAGAAAGGAAGTCGGGCATACAAGCTAGAAATATTGCCTAGGTGGAAAATTCATCCCGGGTTTCACGTTTCGCTGTTGGAACCATACCGGGCCTCGAATCGACCAACTCGCGAACAACCTCCACGAGACCTCGAAGAGATCAAGGGAGATTTAGAATGGGAGGTAGAAAGGATCGTCAAGAGTGAAATCATTTCCTACACGCGAAAGGTTCGAGGAAGGAATAAACCAATGAAAGAGCTTCGGTACTTTGTGAAATAGAAAGGCTGCGCGGAGGATGAAAATACGTGGGAACCCCCCGAGGGCATGGGGAACGCGCAGGAAGAGGTGGAAAGGTTTCATAGAGAAAGCCCGGAGATGCCGGGCCCAGGAGAGGTCGAGTGACATAAGAAAGGTTTTCCATCGGTGGACAAGCAAACGCCGATGGTTTTTACCCCTACTATGTAGAGCTCGAAATGAGATGAAAAGATTGTATAATAGACATAGAGTATTCGGGACGAACACTTCGAAGAGGGGAGCTCGTGTTAGGCGCACGGACTCCCCGTAAGGATTTACAGGGCAAAGTTACCCTACCTTGACGCACCCGAACTTCGAAGGAAAAAGATAACACCCCCCTCCACCCCCGGCGTTGGGACGGCGCGTCATCACTGGCCGCCTGGGTAGTTGCGTCCCAACACCAAAGACCACTATCAACAGAACACACCTTATAACACCGTATACGTCGCGGCCGTCTGTCCGACCGGATCCTGTTCGCAGGATATATGAGGGGAGACCTCCGGGCACCTTATGCAAGTGGAGGCAGGTGAATCGGACGACGGCGCATAAGGTTACAGACACTTGAAGACAGGCAGTCGGAAGAGTGGGTCGAAGGTAACGGGACGTTTTGCACGAAAGTTAGTCCACTCGTACCTACAAAGTCGTGTAGAGTATGAAGGCGGTAACTATGCCCAGTAAGTGGATCGCGTGAATCCACAAAGGACAAGTTGGTAAAAGATGGAGTCCGAGGGAATAAACCTATAGGTATGATCTTGAGGACAAGTCATGTAATGCCGGAAGACCAGAATACGGGATGCAGTCGCATACCGAATTCTCGACGGAACCAACCAAAGAAGAATGGCCATCTTCTGTCCAGCGAATTAGACTACCCTTGACAAGCACGAGGGCAAGATAATTCGTAGCCATAGTTGTCAACCGATAAACGGATGAGCTGACACCTGACGTGGTCTCCACACCATCAGGAATAATAGAAGCGCAGACCGATAAGTTGACCATGGGAGCAAAAAGTGTGGTAGAGAGTTTTCAGGGTCTACGAGTGTTCGCACTCAGGTAAAGGTTCGCAGAGTTGCGGGCAAGGTACTTAGTTAGTATAGAGTTAGCATATATACCGCGATTGCTCAGACGCGGAATATAAATATCGAAGCATCTTCGCTGCTATTAGAAACAACAAGCACGGAGAAGAGATCTTATCAATATAATAAGTTATTCTACACTTTTATATCGTTACCAATACTTCGACGATCTATATCGAAGCAAACCATTATATCTAGCCTACATTACTCGTGTCTTCCTAACGAGTTCTCCGATATAATGACGATTAAGGTCCTAGCTGTCGGAATACCTCACGCCGAAGCTACCACCTAACATCAACAAGGATTTGGAAGCATGGGAACTTCCAAAGAACAGATCTGCGAGGTCAGTGCGCGAGCTTTAGGCAACTTCTACCCACGACCCCACACGACCATGGTGATCCTCAAGTACAACAAAAAAGAAGGGCGAATAAGCCTAGAATTGGTTAACATTAGCACCGAGCTAGCCATCAAAAGCGGAAAATACCAGAAGCAAAGGAAACTTGAGGAAATCGTACCTCAAGAATATCATGGATACTTGGACGTATTCGAGGAAGAAGAGAAAACAAAGCTACAGCCTCACAGACCAGGAGTAGACCTGGACATGAAACTTGAGGAAGGGCAAGGACTGCCAGTCAAAAAGATTTACGCACTCTCGCAGGACGAACTGGAAGAACTCAGGAACTACATCAAGCAAAACGAAGAACAAGGATGGATAAGAGAGACCTACTCCGACGGAGGGTCTCCGTTCATGTTCGTCAAGAGGGGGGATGGAAAACTTCAACTATGCGTCGACTATCGAGCGCTCAACTACGTCACCCAGAAGGACAGGTACCCCCCTACCCCTGATAGGGGAAGCCTTGGACAGGCTACGAACTGCCAAATACTACACAAAGCTGGACATCAAGGATGCCTACCACAATGTCAGAATCAAGGAACGAGATGAATGGAAAACAACCTTCACCACGAAATACAGCACATACAAATACTTGGTTATGCCCCTTGGGCTAACCAATACACCTGCGGCATTCCAGAGATGGATCAACAGGACCTTGCAGTCATATATCGACATATGCTGCATAGTATATCTGGAGGATGTCCTCATCTACTCGGACAATCTGGAACAACACCAAAAAGATGTGGCCACCATTATCCGAGCCATCAGAAAACAAGGGATGAAACTCAAACCATCGAAATGCACGTTTCACCAACGAGAAACGGAATACCTAGGATTCATCATCAACAACAAAGGAGTCAAAGTCGACCCAATCAAAATAGCAGCTATATGGGATTGGAACCCAGCTACCAACAAGAAAGGAATCCAAGAATTCATGGGATTCTGCAACTTCTATAGACGATTTATCGAAGGATTCAGCAGGACAGCCAAACCCCTATACGACAGAACCAAGAAATAGGTCAAATGGGAATGGGGAGACCAGGAACAAGCGGCCTTCGACGAATTAAGACAGAAGTTATGCTCAACCCCAATGTTGACATAGTTCAAACCCGGGAGACCACTCCTCGTTGAAACCGACGCTTCAAAATATATCTGCTTTGGCATATTATCTCAACATGATGAAGACGGAAAATAGAGACCGATAGCGTATCGGTCAAAGACAATCGCACCTGCCGAATGCAACTACAACGTACACGACTGGGAACTATTAGCCATAGTTTAAGCACTTAAGGAATGGAGACGATACCTCAGAGGAAGCGGACAACAGTTCAAAGTCCTAACCGACCACAAAAATCTAATAAGGTTTACGACAACGAAAGAACTAACCGACTGACAAATCCGCTGGAGCGAAGCCTTGCGTGGCTTCGACTTCAAAATTGAATTCAGACCAGGAAAAGAAGGGGGCAAACCAGATGCCTTGACCAGAAGAAAAGCAGACATGCCCCAAGAAGGGGATGAAAGGCTTACACAAAAAGAAAGGATCCTTTTAGAGAAAGAGAAATACTTCGAGACCAACATTCACGAAATGGAAACAATGGAGTTTGAAGAAACAAGCCAGGATGAGCTTCGCAAAGAATCAGCCCAAGACGAAGAAATCCAAAAGATAAGGAAAGCCTTAAACAGAGGAAGCAAAGAAATGAAGGGCGTAGTCCTAAGACAATGCCAATGGAAAGACGAATACCTCTGGCACCAAGGAAAGATATGGGTTCTGAACAACGAGGAGATATGAACCAATCTTATACGACGACACCACGACATTCTTCAGGCCGGACACGGAGGAACGGCTAAAACTACGGAACTCATCCAACACAAATACTATTGGCCCAGGATGCGAGAAACAATCAAACAATACATCAAGAACTGCGACATTTGTCAACGAACGAAAGTCGTCCCTCATGCACCTTATGGGCTGATGAAGCCTAACGAGGCCCCCGATCGACCCTGGCAGTCATTATCAATGTATTTCATCACAGACTTGCCGCTATTGGAAGGATTGGATGCCGTCCTAATCGTTATCGATAGGCTTACAAAAATGGCTCACTTTATACCATGCACGAAGGACATGCATGCAAAGCAATTCCAGGAAAGATTGCTGAGGGTAATATTCTGACTACATGGACTACCGAGGGATATTATCACGGATAGAGGCTCGATATTCACATCGCACCTATAGAAAGAAACAACAAAAAGGTTAGGGATACTACGAAGGCTTAGCAGCGCCATTCATCCACAAACCGACGGACAGACGGAACGAACAAATTCCACTTTGGAACAATACCTCTGAGCCTACATCAACTATCAGCAGATTGAGTGGAAGGAGCTCCTACCAATGGCCAAATTCGCCTACAACAATGGATATCAAGAAAGCATCAAGCACACACCATTCATCGCAAATTACGGAACACACCCCGAATATCAGGCCATCGGACACCTGATCCAAGGAAGGACGATGTCACCAGATGATATGAGTCAATTACATGACACACTGCAAGCAGAAATGATGGAAGCCGAGATGCGACACAAGGAATACTACGATGCACAGCGAAGACCTGATCCCAACATACAAAAAGGAGATATGGTGTGGTTACTATCAAGAAATTTCAGGACCACCAGACTATGCAAGAGGCTTGATTACAAGAAAATTGAACCATTCAAAATCTTGGCAAAAATAGGAACTAGCGCTTATAAGCTGGACCTCCCGGCCTCAATGAGAATACACAAAACATTCCACACATCAGCAAAAACACCTTTTTCTCCGGACGGACAGAGCCCGCTTCCAGACGAATAGCGTCCGCTCTTGGCGTCCTGTCCTCCCGGATCTCCCGTGCCCTCTGTACCTTTCATCTCTTGCGTCTAGTGCTCCAGGACACCCCACTTTCCCTCCACAGTGTCCAACGCGCGTGTTGCGGCCTCACCCCCTCCGAGTGCCTCCTCCTTGTATCCTCCCCCTTAACCTCACGTCTACTGGCCTCCTGCCTACTCCTTGCAGTTGCGCGCATCCGGCGGCTATCTCTGCTACCCTCCCACCTCTGGCGACCTAGATCTGTCCACTTCCATCCGCTTCGGTCCGCTGCCATCCTACATCACTTCTTTCTTACTCTGCAGCCTACGGTCACTTCAATATTTCCCTTACTGTTCACAAGACGCCCGGCACGGCCGCCATGAAGACCCCCTACTTTGGTTGGCTTCCCTTCCCACAGGAGAGCATAGTTTCGCATTAATCATCCTCAGAACTGAAGCGGCCGAGTTGAAGCTGGACACTTTCTACGGCAATCTCTCCCTTCAGTCGCCGGCTTCAACTTGGCCGCCTATTCAATTTAATTTATTTAAAACATTCCCTTAAACGCCCACGGATCATGTAGTACGCCTGCGGCCGAGTGGAAGCCGGACACTCAATATGGGCACTGCCACCATAAGTGTACGGCTTCAACTTGGCCGTATATTCATACGGAACAATTCATCCTATTTAAAACATTCCCTTCAATGTCCGCGAAACAAGTATTACTCCCGCGGCCAAGTTAAAGCCGGACACTCAATATGGGAACTGGCACCTTAACTCTCCAGCTTCAACCCAGCCGGATATTCGTGTGAAACAATTCAACCTATTTAAAACATTGCCGTAAACGCCCACATATTGTGTAGTACTCCCCCGGCCGAGTTGAAGCGAGACACTGAATATGGGCACCGCCACCTTAAGCGTACGGCTTCCACTTGGCCATATATTCATGCAGAACAATTCAGCCTATTTAAAACATTCCCTTAAATGCCCGCAGATCGTGTAGTACTCCCGCGGCCAAGTTGAAGCAGGACACTCAATACGCGAACTGCCACCTTAAGTGCCCAGTTTCAACTCGGCCGAATAAATACTGAACATAATTGCATAGAATAATTTGATATATTTCATTAAACGTCCTCAGATCAATCCTGTGATTCACTATCCATTGCTTCTTACCACTAGGAATTACCGGCGCCTGTCCAAAAACTGCCCCTATACTGACTATTCGCATGTCTCGAGCATTGATGCGGCTGCCGACTCGAATATGTCCGCGCGGAATATGAAATCTGCCACCATTCATCAGATCGAGTATGCGAACTAATGCCAGGCAATGGACAGCTGCAGCCGCACTTAGAATATTTCTTATCATTAAAAGTGCTAGCAACCGAGCCACCACGCGTCCTCCTAAATCTCCATAGTTCGCTTCCCCACCAGTCTGGACCAACATCCAATCGTTTCTAGAGCCACCGTTGCAGAATGCCTTTGTTCCAGTACAGCGGGCCTGGTGGCTCTGGAACCTGTCAGTTTCCTGAAAGTCAGGCACTGGGATTTCAAGCTGAGCAAATCATTCTACAGGAAGTAACCCCAGGTCGGCGGGGTCCGCAGGCAACCGCGGGTCATCCACAGCAGTCTGCCTGATAAAACACAGTATCTCCTCCATCATGTTGGAATAATGGATATCGAGGGCTGTGCATAATTTGGTCAGCGTGCTGGTGTTCTTCATAGGGCCTTTAAGAACCCGGCGAGGTGTGCTGCGACTTGAAACCGTTGGCATTTCCATCCCACTATCTTCTACCACAATCACACCTTCAACTTTCGAAAGTGCTTCTATTGTCTGCAACCTGATTCCTAGGGCGTGCTGGCGGCCATAGTGTGACAAGATCTGTCGGGCGGCTTCATTCCCGTTTCACCTGCGGTAGCCATCTTTAATCTGATCCTGATGTGCTAGTTTACCGATCTCGGTTGAATACATCAATATGGATCCCAAACGCCGTACGTGGGAGGCAAAGTGAGTCAGGTAGTGCATCTTGATGAAGGTGAAGTGGTTCTCACGCCGTATCACATCTGCCCGCTGATCAGACCTTTCAACCCTCTCTTGATCAGCCAGCCGACGGCAATTAGCGACAGTTCTATTGTGGACTTCTTTAGCACGCTGATCTGCTATTAGTTCCCTTAGCTCACGATCCTGGCCATTTGCCTGAGCGCGGGTAGCCTTCGAGGTACGGAACTCAAGAAAAATGTCCTTTGTCCGGTGGAATGTCTGCAGGTAGCTTTCCATATAGGAAAGTGTGTCTGGTGTATGACTGCGATATTGAGCCATGAGAGTGAAGTCCACCAGCGTGCTAACACACATCCAAGCGCTCTTGAAATCCTGATACTGAGAACTGTCCGGATTTCGCAATGCGGACGCCAATACGGTTGAAATACAACGGCTGAGATTGCGCATCTCCTTCCCTTGCCATTTTGTGATTTCGCGATAGGCCTTATTCGGTACACTGAATCCGGGGTAAGGAGGAATTTCTTTCCAAGCATCCTCGAACGCCTGCTGCCATTTATGCTTTTTCAGGAATCCTTCCACCCATTCCATCATATGTTTGAATAAGCCAAGGTAGATGTTGTGCAAGAGGACCGGCTTGTGTAGGTCCGCGGGGCTTACTCGGTCGAGTCCAGTGAATACATTGTTTCCTATTTTCACGCCCAACCGCTGAAAGTATTCTGCAATGCAGGCCGCTTCTGCCGGCTCATGCCTCAATGCTTTCTCTCTATATAGCATGTAGTCGCGGGTCTCATACATCCGCCGCGGATCCCCACTGAGCTCCTCGCACGGAACCTCACACTTTGGGCATGATTTGCTGCCTATTCCTTGCAAGGCAGCAAGCTCCGCATGATCGGCAATCTAGGCCGACAAAATGGGAAAACCAAGGCGTGTTTTGCCGTCTGCACAATCCATTACGGTTCCTTCTCGGGCAACCTGCTGTAATGGCGCCAGGACAAGATCGAAGACAGCCCGCAGGACATCAGCGTTGGTCTGCTGCTGGGCTTCGTTGGCACGGGCTGATTCGCCAGTGAACTTTGGCGGTACTGGAAGCAATGCCAGAAGCAGGATTGGCATCTTGACAGGGCTGCTTCTTGTCCTCGAAAGGATATTGCCGATTGTCATGTATACTGGCCAGGCTTTCTTATCTCCGGAGAAATTGGTAAGCTGCGTCTGGTCAGACAATCCGATAATGGGCACCACTGTGGACCCGGCGGGCAAAGCTTTCTACCAAGGAACGGAATGGATATAGCACTGGAAACACCACTCCAAGAACTTGTCAGGACCTATCTCATACCTGCATATCCCACCACCAGTCCGCCGTATGCATCTCCCCATATGATCGCTGCCGACTTGAATCATATTCTCGAATAGGTGCGTAAACCATATCTGGGCTATACGCGACCTGACGGATCAGGTAGCGGACACAGTCAATAATATTTCGATAATAGAAAGTTGTTGCATGTCGACCATCATCAATACTGGCTTCCGCCGACACCAAGTATTCACGAAATGGGTCCAGTATGTCGAGGTATTGTCACAAGGTATAGGCGGACCGTAATGATCTGCTATCCGTACCGCCTAAACCTTCCGCAAAGTACGCGTCGATCTGCGACTTGGCAGCCTTGCTCCAGACAAACCAGCTCGCCAAATTAAAGTCGTTTTCAGATGAGAAAGGGCTCCAAGGGTCATCGGTGATGGCCTTGTTGAGCTCTGTATAGCCAGCAACTTCGCCAAGTGGTCTGCCGGGACCGGGAATAGATTCTTGACACGAAGAGCGCACGCCTGGTGGGTGGGAACCTTCTTCCGTGTCTGAATCGTTCTGCATATCATCTATCTCACCACTTGCTGTATAGAAATCTGGGATCTTGAGCCTGCAATCAGATTCGTAGACTGAGTCGGTCAGGTTTTCAAGTTCATCACGAACAAAAGTAGGTCGCATGGAAGCCACGTCCGCAATCGCACAGCGGGAAAGAATGATATCAAGATGCATTGTGTGAAGGTGTTTTGCGAATGCCACGGCTTGTTGATAACGTCGCCTGCAATAAGGGCACTTTGTTGTCTTTGAGGTCATCGTATGTGGTGTTTCGCTTTCAAGTAGTCTGGCGGATGCGTAAGCCGATGGGCTGAGCCGCTGCTGCGGACTCAGTCTTTCAAAGTGAAGGGTAGGTTTCTCTCAAGGGGCAAATCGAGCAAATTTCAAATTTGTTTAGTCGGATGACGAAAGGGTCCAGACATTCAAGCTGCCAACCGTTATTCACTGTTTAACTTGTGAAACGTGTTCATTGTAGAGATGAGACTATGGGAGCCTTGGCTCATGGGTCGCGGCTCCCATGCGGCTCCGTTGCGGCTTAAAACCTTATATGAAACCTATTGTCATTGTGGTCGAGTCACGTGACTTTTCAAGATATTCAAGTTTGTACAGGGTACAATCCTGCGAACCCCACTAAAACTGTCCTCGTGCGGCCTCTATAAGCTCTCTCTTCCCCCCATTCCATCTGCTCTCCATAATCCTTTCCCCAATCACAATCACATCCTCGATCTGCCAGCCCATCCTAACAGGACCCACAAAGCTCAGCACAACCTCTCACTCGTCCGCAGTATCGCCAGTATCCTCAGCTCATTTCATATTAGCTATCTGCGTTTCCCTAGCCAATAACCCCTTCACAGCCATTACCATCTGCAGAACTCCCTTTACCGTCCGCCAGGCCCGCTCTGTTTCCATTTTCAGATCTTCAACAATCCTTCGTCCTCAAAAGTACCAGCATCTACTATCGGCCATCCTCCATCCGCTGACGGACCATTTAAAACCCCCAAAAAAACAGCCTTTTTCTGATCCATCAACCACCCCCCACCCCAATCACTATTACAAGGGCAGCCTCAAATGTTGGTCTCACTTTCGAAAAATTGGCGTCCTTTAAAAACGACGGTGATGTTACCTGGTGTAAGCACGTTTGCGGCTTCCCCCACCCTTGAACCTATAGTCCGGAGCATAAAGCCTGGCGAAATGCTATGAAACGTAAGATGGAGCAAGACAGGATCCCAGGGTGATAGCAGAGTACTGCTGCACATTGGGCGGCCATCCAGGCACATGCTCTTACCCTCCGGCCTGTTAGCCAGTGGGCGGGACCCTGGCCGGCTGATAACCCCTGTGGCGAACGTTTTACCCAATACCTTGAATTTTTGCTAAAGGACATAGCAAAAATACATCAGGGTATCTTAAGAGACATGTTGAGAGCACCTGTTGCCGCTGTTCCGGTTGCGGAACCCACCCCTGCCAGAAATGATCGCAAGTTATCCCCAAGCATCCGCAATACAGATGGACCATATATGCTAATACAGCTCCTGCAGGTCTCGCCGGTCCGCGGTCTGTCCCTCTCTGGATAGATAAGCCATCCATAGTCTGCCCAAGTAGCCCACTTCCTGCCGGGATGGACAAGATCCAGTGGCAATGTCGTGGACATGTTTACTGGATGGAGCTAACTGAGCCCACCTTTCCGAACCTGCTACCGGGCATAGACAAAACCATGGCACCGGGAGTCAGATTTGGTATGCTTATTGGGGGGAGAAGACAGGGTACACGTCTGCTACAGGACGATCCAGAGGAGCTGCTGCCGCTGGCTTACATGATCCAAATCACAAATAGGTGACTTGTCCGCATATGGTGGTCTTTGAATCCGCCAAGCAAACTAATGGATCTGCTCTTCTGTTGCCATCGAAGGAATGATACAGAGGATAGCACTCCTCCTCCCGCTGAGATCAGGTTTGCTCTAGGTGATAACCGGGGGCCCCCTCCAGACGGCTCGGATGGCGGGTCCGCCGGTAGTGATGATGGACAGAGCTCAGATGGCCACCAGCCAGAGTTATCCGCTGCGGCCGCAAAGCGAACCACCTCATCAAGGACCACCAGGAGCGGTAATACCACAAAAAGGACTAGGCGAAAAAACTGCATCAACGGGGCGGACGTTGGCGAATCAGAGGCAGAGTCTTCTGGTACGCAAGCTTCTGTCCCTCGTGCTAACTTGGGCACTGGTGTTTTGAGGTCTAGTAGACAAGGAGAACAGGAGACTGACCTAAAGAAAGCATTCCGGACGCCAGCCAATAAGAGTGGTAAACGCAACCTCGCGGTCATGCAAGAGGCCGATGAGCCATACGGTTCGGATGGAAGTCCAGAACCCCAGAGGAAGGTGGCCTGCCAGGTGGGGGCAATTGATGTGGGCATTGAGGTTGAGCCGGACACACGCGATGGGGAGCATAATGTGATTCGGCAACTGGCTGACAGGCCTAGTCCGACAAAAGACCGTCTCCGTTTACTCCCAATCCGGGTCACCATCATGCGTCTGCAGCCTCTGACCTGGCAGAGGCGAGAAGGTCAGCCGCTCATCTTTTGATGCTGGCCTCAGGGGCCGAGCAGCCTGTGAACACATTGGCGACACAAGTCGATACTCCCGGCAGAAGCAATTCCCGCTCCGATGGGCGTACCGGCAATGTGTGTGTCGATATTCCGACAGCTGAAGAAGTCGGACGAGAATTAAGCCGGCCCGCTGACTCCCCAACCGACTCAAGTCCATACTCTACACCTGGTAAGTTCCGGTTACGACTACCAGGTTTTTCATCCATTCTGTTGGCAACGTCTGCCGCAGTTCCAGCAGAAACAGGCGTTGGGAGTCCGCTCAAGTCCATTTCTGTCCTCGCTCACTAGCTCTGCGAACAAAGCTCTCCTGCCCTGACCAATGTGGCTAATGTCTGGCTAGCCAAGGGCGCAGGTCCATTTCAAGCAATTTACAAGTACTAGGCCACGATGGACCATTCGACATTTCCCTTTGGTGTTTTCACTTTTGTTTCTAGAGTTCATGTTATTCTTGCTGTTTCCTGACTATTTCTGTTTTAGATTAGCCCGCTACGTCTGGGCTGCTTGCCCTGATCAGTATATTTAATTTAGACTTGGGACTGTCCACAGATCCTGCGGGTGTTTCCTTTGGGTGTTTTTCATGTGGAGTTTAACTTTTAGAGTTTTGCGAGTTATCCTTGTATTGTTTCCAACTCATTTCTTGTTTGGATTGGCCCGGCTGTTGCCATTCCGGGTTGCCCAAACCCAATGTATTCTACAGACACTTTGTTGCTCTACCGGGTCCCTCTTAGAGTTTTGCAGACAATTCTTGTTTGCCACGAGCTGTTCTGCGTTTACCGGGTCAGCTCGTGGGACCTGCCCTCGGAATCTTCGCAGATCATTCTTGGTCTTTTCCAGCTCTTTTTTGTTTAGTCTATGTTTTCTCTGCTGGCTTTAGCGGTTTGCTCTTTGGACTTGTGCGGATCATTCTTTTTCTTCTCTAGCTGTTTTTCGTTCGGGGTTGCCCCTTTCATTACTATTCCTATCCTAGCTTTTCATCTTATATCCCATCCGTTGAGCCTTAGCGGCAGCTTTCACTTTCTGCGATTAGCGTCCGGGC
>Ga0307509_10006442_pt1 | contig 15805 bp, 15 predicted proteins | sample 10_EM_MG_FD_202245 | JGI IMG/M metagenome (GOLD analysis project Ga0307509, IMG submission 202245) | Populus trichocarpa ectomycorrhiza microbial communities from riparian zone in the Pacific Northwest, United States - 10_EM | ecosystem: Host-associated > Plants > Roots > Unclassified | place...
AGCCGCAGGGTGACCTTGGGGCCGCTGCCGCCGATCATGATCGGCAGGTCGGCGGCCGACGGGTTGAGCTTGGCCAGCCGCGACTTGATCCGGGGCAGCGACTCCTTCAGGGCCCTGAGGCGGCCGGGGGCGTCGCCGAACTCGTAGCCGTACTCGGTGTAATCCCGCTCGAACCAGCCGGAGCCGATGCCGAGGATCGCGCGGCCGCCGCTGATCTCGTTCGTGGTGCGGGCCATGTCGGCGAGCAGTTCGGGGTTGCGGTACGAGTTGCAGGTGACCAGCGCGCCGAACCGGGCGTGCTTGGTCGTGGCCGCGATCGCGGCGAGGATGGTCCAGCACTCGTAGTGCGGGCCGTCGGGCTCGCCGAACAGCGGGTAGAAGTGGTCCCACGTCCAGATCGTGTCGACCTCGAGCGCGTCGGCGGCGATCCACGCCTCGCGCAGCTGGTCCATCGTGCAGTGCTGCGGGCGCAGCTGGACGCCAACCTTGAAACGGGCCATCAGTTGCAGGTCCTCCCAATGAGCTCGGCCAGAGTGGACGGCCGAGGAGACGAGGGGTGCGCGAGATGCGAATACTGGGTCGCGCAGGAGAATCCATCGATCAACAGCTCCAGCCTACCCCCGCCCTCGCGGTTCCAGAGCGCCGAGTCGATCTTCGGCAGCCACTGCTCCTCGCCGATCCGCCGGGAGAGCGACTCGTGTTCCGCGCGGAAGCCGAATGACCCGGCCAGCCCACAGCAACCCGCGTCCAGCACGTCCACCGAATAGCCAAGCTGCGCGAGGAGTCGGCGGTCGGCGTCGGCGGCGTGAGCGGCACGGGCGTGGCAATGCGGGTGGATGACGACGCGGGTGTCGGGGTCCTCGGCGGCGAGCTGCGAGAGGTCGTCGGGGTCGAGGTGCAGGAGGTGCTCGGCGGGGGAGCGGGCGAGCGAGGCGAGTTTCGCGGCGCGCGGATCCTCGGGCAGCAGACCGGGAAGTTCGTCGCGGAACGCGGCGAGGCAGCTCGGTTCGGGGACGACGATCGGGACGTCGTCGGCGATGAATTGATCGAGCACGTCGAGCAGGCCGTGGAGGGTGCGCTTGGCCAGCTTGAGCATTCCGGCGTCGTAGAGCGGACGCCCGCAGCAGGCCCAGTCGGTCGGGACGGCCACGCGTTCGCCGACCGATTCGAAGATCCGCCGCCACTGTTCGGCGATCTCGGGGCGGTACGCGTCGGTGAAGGTGTCGGGCCAGAGGACGACGGTCGGGGTGTCGGGAGCCGCTGCGCCCCGTTGTTTGCGTCGCAGAGTCCTGCTGGCGATCGCGGGTGCGGGGCGTCGGGTGGTGACTCCGGCGAGCCGGCGCAGGAGGGAAGTCGGGCCGCTGGAATTCAGGACGGCGTTGGCGAAGCCCGGCATACGGGCGGAGACGCGCGTGATCCACGGCGTGAGCGCGAGGGCGTACATGGCTCGGGGGCGCGGGCGGCCGCGATAGTGGTGGGCGAGGAATTCCGCTTTGTAGGTCGCCATGTCCACGTGGGTGGGGCAGTCGACGGCGCAGCCCTTGCAGGAGAGGCAGAGGTCCAGGGCTTCGCGGACTTCCTTGTTGCGCCATGTTCGTGGTGTCACTTCGCCCTGGAACATCTCGACCAGGAGCTTCGCCCGGCCGCGGGTCGAGTGCTTCTCGTCCCTGGTCACGCGGTACGACGGGCACATCACCCCGGCGTCGTCGCGTCGGCAGCGGCCCACGCCGACGCAGCGTTCGGCGGCGTCCTGGAGGGACAGGGGGAAGAAGGCGTCGTCGGTAGGTCGGGCGACGCGATGCGATGGGCCGTAGCGAAGGTTGGTGTCGAGCGGGTACGCGTCGACGACCTTGCCCGGGTTCATCCGGCCGCGCGGATCAAACACCGCCTTGACCTGCCGGAACGCGTCGACGAGCTCGGGTCCGTACATGCGCTCGAGTAATTCGCCGCGTGCCTGGCCGTCGCCGTGTTCGCCGGATAGGGAGCCACCGAGCGATACGACGAGGTCGGCGGCGCGTTCCACGTATGCGCGGTACGTCCGCAGACCCGCCTTCGTGTGCAGGTCGAAGTTGTTGCGCGTGTGGACGCAGCCCTGGCCGAAGTGGCCGTACCACGCGCCGGAATACCCGTACTCGTCCCAGAGTGCTGAGATCGCCCGCAGGTACTCGCCGAGCCGGGCCGGCGGGACCGCGCCGTCCTCCCACCCCTCGGCGTTGTGGCCGCCGTCCTCGCGGAGTGCGGTGGCTCCGAGCCCTGATTCGCGGATCGCCCAGGCGCCGCGCTGTTCGGCGGGGGAGTTGAGCAGGCGGTGGGCGACGGTTGCGGGCAGGGATGCGATCAGCGCCTGGGCCGCCTCGTCGGCTTCGGCTTCGGTCGAGCCGCCGACCTCGGCGAGCAGCCAGCCGCCGGACTGCGTTGCGAGGGCCGAGTCCAGGTTCGGCAGCAGTTGGAGGTGCTCGGCGTTCAGGCCGCGTGCGCGCATTTGGCGGACGAGCGTGACGTCGAAGCCCTCGAGGCCGAGCAGCGGATGCGGCAGGAGCGAGGGGACGGCGTCGGCCGCCTCGAAAACGCCGGGGTAGCTCAGGATCACGAGCCGGCGATGGCCGGGGCTCGGTGCGAGGGCGACGACTGCCTCCGTGACCAGGGTGCACGTCGACTCGGTGCCGACGAGCAGCCGCGCCACGTTGAGCGGCCTGCCGGGCAGCAGTTGATCCAGGTTGTAGCCGGATACGCGGCGCGGAATGTCCGGATAGCGCTCGCGCACGAGGTCGGCGTTGCGGCGGCCGATCTCCCGCAGCGAGCCCAGGATTGCGGCCTCCGGAGCACCGGAGCGGACCAGCGCCGCGTAGGCCGCGTCGTCGTACTCTCCGAACTCGAATTCACCGCCGCCGTAGCAGGCCACCCGCAGTCGCAGAACATTGTCGACGGTCTTGCCCGCGTAGAGCGCGTGCGTGCCGCAGGAGTTGTTGCCGATCATCCCGCCGAGCGTGCACCAGGCGTGCGTCGCCGGATCGGGGCCGAACGTCAGGCCGTGGGCCTCGGCGGCTCGGCGCAGGTCGTCGAGGACCACGCCGGGCTGGACGCGCGCCGTGCGCGCCTCGGGGTCGATCTCCAGGATGCGGTTCATGTGCCGGCTGAAGTCGAAGACCACCGCCGCGTTGCACGCCTGCCCGGCCAGCGAGGTCCCGGCGCCACGGCCGAGTACCGGCACGTCGTGCTCCGCGCACACCTTCAGAGCGGCCACGACGTCCTCGGCCGTACGCGGGAAGACCACGCCGATCGGGACCTGCCGGTAGTTCGACGAGTCGGTCGCGTAGATCGCGCGCGTCCCCTCGCCGAACTCCACAAGATCCGGTCCGAGCGCCGCCCGCAACTCCGTGTCCAGGGACATATCGGCGATCTTAGAGCAGCCCACACCTGCAGGTATGATCACACCCTGTGAACTCACCACCGGACCCGGGCGACCGCCCGCCCAACCTCACCCGCCGCTCGCTCGTGGCCCTCGGCCTCGGCGCGGGGGTGACCGCGCTCACCGCCTGGGGCGGGCAGAGGGGTTCGGACGCGTCGAACACCCAGGCGGCGAACGACGGCGTGGCGCTGACGAGCGTCTCGCTGGCCCTCGACTGGACGCCGAACACCAACCACACCGGCATCTTCGTCGCGCAGCAGCTCGGCTACTTCGCCCAGCGCGGCATCAACCTGCAGATCGTGCCCTACGGCTCGACCGCGCCGGAGACGCTGATCGGCACCCATAAGACGGACTTCGGGATCTCCTACCAGGACGGGCTCACCGAGGCGGCGGTCTCCGGCGGCGACATCGTCTCGGTCTTCGCGATCACGCAGAAGACGGACGTCGTGATCGGCGTGCGCGCGGACTCCGCGATCAAGGATCCGGCGCAGCTGGACGGGAAGGTCTACGCGGGCTACGGCGGGCCGATGGAGGTCCCCATGCTGCAGTACGTGATCCGGGCGGCGGGCGGCACCGGCGATTTCCGGAACGTGACCCTCAACACCGACGCCTACCAGGCGCTTTACGCGGGTCAGGCCGACTTCGCGATGCCCGAGCCGACGTGGGAGGTGCTGCAGGCCGCACTTGTCGGCAAGCCGCTGCGCACCTTCGACGTCACCGCGTACGGCTTCCCGCCGATCTACTCGGTGATCATCGCGTCCTCGAGCCACTACCTTCAGCACAATGGCGACGTCGCCAAGCGTTTCCTCGCAGCGATCGAGGAGGGCTACGCGTACGCGGCCGCGCACCCGACCGAGGCGGCGAACCTGCTCATCCAGGCGAACGAGTCGGTCCTCGGCACGCAGGTCAAGCTCGTCATGCAGAGCGCGCAACTCGAGGCGAGCCAGTACTACAAGGACTCCGCGGGCCAGATCGGCTACCAGAGCGCGGAGCGCTGGCAGGCGCTGACCGACTTCATGTTCAAGAACGGGATCCTGACCGATGCCTCGGGCAAGCCGCTCAAGACCGAACCGAAGTTGTCGACGCTGTTCACCAACGCCTATCTTCCGGCGAGCGTGACCGCGTGAGACTCAATCGGCTCATTCGTATGCTTTGGCCGCCTGTGCTGTTGGCCGTGGTGCTGATCGCCGGATGGCAGTTGGTCGCCGAGTACGGGATCAAGAACCCGGAAGTGCTGCCCTCACCGTCGCAGGTGGTGTCGGCGGGTTGGGGGCAGCGCCGCGCGATCGCGCACAACGCGTGGCCGACGCTGCGTGAGACGGAGCTCGGCTTCGCGTTCTCCTTCGCGCTGTCGTGGCTGATCGCGGGCGCCATGGACTTCTCGGCGACGGTGCGACGCGCGGTCTATCCGCTGCTGGTGACCTCGCAGACCATTCCGATCATCGCGATCGCCCCGCTGTTCGTGGTGATGTTCGGCTTCGGGATCGGCCCGAAGATCCTGCTCGTCGCGCTGGCCACGTTCTTCCCGCTCGCCGCGTCGCTCGCGGCCGGATTCGCGAACGCCGACGCGGACGCCGACCGGCTGATGCGCTCGATGGGCGCGAGCCGCTGGCGGATCTTCTGGACGATGCGCGTGCCCGGCGCTCTGCCGTTCTTCTTCACCGGCCTGCGCGTCGCGATTACGTACGCGATCGGCGGCGCGATCTTCGCCGAGTACGCGGGCGCGGAAAGCGGCCTCGGCATCTATCTGCAGCAGATGCAGCAGGTCTTCCGCACTGACCTCGTATTCGCGACGGTCGCGGTCATTGCGGTCGGCAGCATCATGCTGTTCGCGCTGACGTATCTGTTGGAGCGTTGGCTCACGCCGTGGCGCAGGCATGAGGCGGAGAAGCGATGACTTCCGATTATCTGTTGGAGACCACCGGCCTGACGCACGAGTTCGCGCGTCCTGGTCAGTCGCCGTTGCCGGTGCTGGACGGGCTTGATCTTCAGGTGCGTGAGGGTGAGATCGCGGCGGTGCTCGGGCCGAGCGGGAGCGGGAAGTCCACGCTGCTCAACATCCTCGCCGGTCTCGACACCCCGACCGGCGGCGCGGTGAAGGTCGCAGGCCGCGGCGTGGCCTACATGCCGCAAAAGGACCTGCTGTTCCCGTGGCGCACCATCGAGGACAACGCGATCCTCGGCCTGGAGGTCGCCGGGATCAAGAAGAAGCCGGCGCGCGAACAGGTCGCGCCGCTGTTCGCCGAGTTCGGGCTCGACGGATTCCAATACGCCTACCCCGCGCAACTGTCCGGCGGCATGCGCCAGCGCGCCGCCCTGCTGCGCACCGTCGCGATGAACCGGCCGGTCCTGCTGCTCGACGAACCCTTCGGCGCCCTCGACTCGCTCACCCGCACCCAGATGCAACTCTGGCTCGCCGACACCTGGCAACGCCACGGCTGGACCATCGTCCTGGTCACCCACGACATCCGCGAAGCGGTCTTCCTCGCCGACTCCGTCCACGTCCTAAGCCCACGCCCGGCACGCGTCGTCAAACGACTGGAGATCGACCTCCCGCGGCCCCGCACCACCGACACCTTCGCGCTACCCGAGTTCACCAAACTCGAACGCGAACTACTCGACACACTCCTTAACGTAAGCTCCTGATATGTCAGGATCGCCGCACCTCGTGCACGGGATGGGCACCGAACCGGCCGAGCCCGACTGGCCGCCGCTCACACTGCCCGAACTTGACGCTCTGCTCCGGGACTTCCCCGAGGCGGGCGGCGCACGCGAGATCCGGTGGCGTTCCCCGCGACCGCTTTCGGCTGCCGCGCTGGTTCGCGCCGACCGAGGTGCCGAGGTGTTCGTCAAGCGGCACCACGTCAGCGTGCGCACGCGCGAGAGCCTGGCGGAGGAGCACGGCTTCCTGAGGTACCTCGCGGCGAACGACGCTCCGGTCGTACAAGTACTCGTCGGCAGTGATGGCGAATCCGTGGGCGTGAGCGAGGATGGGGCCTGGACGTACGAGGTGCACAGCGTCGGCGAGGGCGAGGACGTGTACCGCGACGCGATCTCGTGGTCGCCGTTCCTCAGCTTGGAGCACGCTCGTTCGGCTGGCCGGATCTTGGCGAAGCTGCATGAATCCGCCAGGGGTTACGATCGTCCGAATCGGTCCGTCGCGCCGTTGACCGGTGGATTCACCATTTTCGGCGACCAGACCGACCCGCTGGCGGCCGCCGAGAAGTTCGTCGCCGCACGGCCCGCGCTGGCGGTCTGTCTGGAGCGGAAAGCCCACTGGCTTCAGGCCCTCGAACAGGTGCATCTCCCGTTCTACGAGCGTCTGCGGCCGTGGCTTGCCGAGCTGGAGCCGGTGTGGACACACAATGATCTCCACGCCTCGAACCTCCTGTGGCACGGGGACGATGCCGCGACCGTCATCGACTTCAACCTCGCCGACCGCGCGTACGCCGTGCACGATCTGGCACTGGCGATCGAGCGAAACGCGATCGAGTGGGTCGAACTGGCGGAGAAGGGGGATCGCGCCGTGCACGTCGACGCAGCGCGCGCGCTGATCGCAGGCTACGAAGAGGTCCGCCGCCTCACCGAGGCCGAGCGTGCCGCGCTCCCGGCGCTACTGCCGCTCTGCCACACGGATTTCGCGCTCAGCGAACTCGACTACTTCGCCGGCGTGACGAAGAATAAAGGCAACGCGGAGCTTGCCTATCGCTACCTGATCGACCACGCGGCCTGGTTCGCGGGCGAGGCCGGAGCGGCGTTCCTCCGAGGCCTCGTCACTCCTCGTGCCTGACCGCCCAGAGCGCGGCCTGCGTCCGGTCCGCGACTCCTAGTTTCATCAGAATATTCGAGACGTGCGTCTTGACGGTCTTCTCCGCGAGCTTGAGCGACCTCGCGATCTCGCGATTCGACCGACCCGCGGCGATGTGCTCGAGCACCTCCCGCTCACGCGCCGTCAGCTGCGGCCCCTGCGCCGAACCGGCGACCGACCCGCTGCCGACCGCCTGGGCGACGAGAGCCTCGGCGACCTGTGGACCGAGCAGCACGTGACCCGCCGCGACCGCGCGCACGGCCGTGGCCAGCGCCGCCGGATCGACGTCTTTGGAGATATAGCCGCGCGCACCGGCTCGCAGCGCGGGCAGCGCGCTGCGATACTCCCCGAAGCTCGTCACGACGAGCGCCCGATCCGCCAAACCGTGCTCGGCCAGCGTCTCCAGTGCGGACAGGCCGTCGACCCCGGGCATGACCAGATCGAGCAGCACGACGTCCGGCAGCAGCTCCGCCGTCAACGCGGCCGCCTCGGCACCGTCCGACGCCTCGCCCACCACCTCGAGATCCGGTTCGAGCTCCAGGAAGACGCGAAGCCCCTGGCGGACCATCGGATGATCGTCGGCGATCAGTACTCTGATCTTGCCACTGCCACTGCCACTGCCACTGCCACTACGACCGGCCACCCGGCACCTCCAACTCGATCACCGTGCCGGTGCCCGGCTCCGTGCGCACCGCGAGACGTCCGCCGACCGAATCGGCCCGCTCCCGCATCGAGACGAGGCCGAGCCCGCGGCCCGCCGGCTCCGGGTCGAACCCGCCGCCGTCGTCGCGCACCACCAGCTTCACGCCGCCGAGCAGCCGTTCCGGGCCGGTCGTGATCGCATGCAAGGACACGTCGATCCGGCTCGCGCCCGCGTGCTTCAGGGCGTTGTGCAGCGCTTCCTGCGCGACCCGCAGTACGACCTGATCGTGCGTCGGCGGCAGCGGCTGGGTCGGTCCGCAGGCGAAGCGGACGCGCGGGCCGCCGTGCGCGCTGCGCGCCCTGTCGATCACCGCGACCTGCTTGCGCAGCGCCTCGGCCAGGCCGTCGCCCGCCAGATCGGGAGTGCGCAGCTCGCCGACCGCCGTGGACAGCTCCTCCGCGGCCTCGGTCGCCAAGGCTCCGACCTGCGCCAACTGCTCGCGAGCCCGTTCCGGATCCGACTCGACCAGGGTGCTCGCGGCCTGCGCCGTCAACCGCAGCGCGAAGAGCTTCTGCGCCACCGCGTCGTGCAGCTCGCGCGCCAGCCGGGCCCGCTCCGTCGTGATCGCCAGCTCGCGTTCGCGTTCATACAGGCGGGCGTGCGTCAGCGCGATCGCCGCGTGCGCGGCGAGGATCTTGAGCAGAGCCTCGTCGTCATCGGTGAAGTCCGCGCCGACCGGCTCCGTGTTGCCCATGAACAGCGCGCCGAGGATCATGTCCCCGTCCCGGATCGGCACGCCGAGAAAGCCGCGCAACCGCGGATGGGCCGCCGGCCACCAGCTGAAGCGCGGGTCCGCCATGATGTCGGGCAGCCGCTGCGGGTGCGGATCCTGCATCATCACGCCGAGCATGCCGTGCTGCCGGGGCAGCGGCCCGATCGCCTTCCACTGCTCGTCCGTCATGCCCTCCACCAGGAAGCGCGCGAAGGACCCGGCGCCGTCCGGCACGCCGAGGGCCGCGTACTCGGCGCCGACCAGATCGCGCGCCGTCCGCAGAATCGTGCGCAGCACCGTCGAGGTGTCCAGATGCTGGGTCACCGCGAGCACGGCCTCGCTCAGCTCGCTCATCGCGGCCAGGGCGGCCGCCCTGGCACGGTTCTCGGGCATGCACTCACCGTACCGCCCACCTCCGACGAAACGGATCAGTCCGTGTACGGGCCTTGGTCCTAGGACCAAAGTCCTGCGACGTACCGGACCGCGGCCCGATCACGGACCGCGGCCCGCGGCGGGACCGTCGAGATATGACGAATAAGAACGAAGCCGTGAAGAACTTCCGCGACACCCGGCCGGTCGCCGTCATCACCGGCGCGTCGCGCGGTCTCGGGCTCGAACTCGCCCGCTACCTGGCCGACGCGGGTTGGCGGCTGGTGCTGACCGCGCGCGGCGCCGAGGACCTCGAGAAGGCGCTCGCCGGGATCGACGCGTGTGCGGCGGTGACGGCGCTGGCGGGGAGCGTCGTCGACGACGACCACCGGGCCGAGCTGGCGCACGCCGCCGCGGAGCTCGGTGGCGCCGATCTGCTGATCAACAACGCCTCGACGCTCGCCGGGTACGACCTCGAGGGCGCGCCGATGCCGACGATCGCGCAGTTCCCGCTGGTCGGGCTGCTCGAGACCTTCGAGGTCAACGTCCTCGGGCCGCTCGCGCTCACCCAACTGCTGCTCCCGCAGCTGCGGCTCAAGCACGGCCGGGTCATCAACATCTCCTCGGACGCGGCCGTCGAGCCGTACGCGGGCTGGGGCGGCTACGGCGCGAGCAAGGCGGCGCTGGACCACGCCTCGGCGATCCTCGGGAAGGAGGAGCCGGACGTCACGGTGTGGTCCGTCGACCCCGGTGACATGCGCACGCGGATGCACGCCGAGGCCTTCCCCGGCGAGGACATCTCCGACCGGCCGCTGCCCGCCACCGTCGTTCCCGCCTTCCGCAGGCTGCTCGACGAGAACCCGGCCTCCGGCCGCTACCTGGCCTCGGATCTGCTCAAGGAGGAGGTCTGAGGTGACCATCACGCTGCAGACCGGATTCGACTTCGACGTCCCCGAGGAGCTGACCGCGCGCGAGCCCGCCGAGGCTCGCGGTCTGGCGAGGGACGGGGTGCGGATGGTCGTCGGCTATCGGAAGGCGATGACGGCCGAGCATCATCTGTTCACCCATCTGCCGGAAGTGCTGACCGCGAGGGACCTGCTCGTGGTCAACAACTCGGGCACGCTCCCGGCGGCGCTCACCGGGCGACTGATCGACGGGCAGACCGTCAACGTGCACGTGTCCTCGGCCGAGCCGAACGAGCGCGGCACGTACCTGGTCGAGCTGCGCGGGCCCGCGCCGGACGGGGGTGCGGCGCGGTTCTACCCGCCGGCGGAGTCGCCGGCCAGGGTCGGCCTCGTGATCACGCTGCCCGGCCGCGCTAACGCGCAGCTAACCGAGCGCTTCACGGACCGGCTCTGGTACGCGGAGGTCAAGCTGCCGCGCGGCCTGTCGCTCGTGGCGTACCTCGCCTGGTACGGCAAGGCGATCCGGTACGGCTACGTGGACCGCGAGTGGCCGATCGAGGCGTACCAGACCGTGTTCGCGACCGAGCCGGGCAGCAGCGAAATGCCGAGCGCCGCGCGGCCCTTCACCGCCGAATTGGTGAAGGAGCTGGAGCGGCGCGGTACGAAGATTGCGCCGATCACGCTACACACGGGTGTCGCCTCCCCCGAAGCGCATGAGGCTCCTTACGCCGAACGGTACGAGGTGCCCGCCGCGACCGCTGAGCTGGTCGAGCGAACGCGGCGCGAGGGTGGCCGGGTCATCGCGATCGGAACCACGGTCGTGCGCGCGCTGGAATCCGCCGTCGACGGCGAGGGCCACGTGCACGCGGCCGACGGCTGGACCGACCTGGTGATCACGCCCGAGCGCGGGGTCTTCGCGGTCGACGGACTGCTCACCGGCTGGCACGAACCGCGCGCCTCGCATCTCCTGATGCTCCAAGCCGTCGCCGGACGACCGCTGCTCGACCTCTGCTACGCCGAAGCGATCGCAGGGGGCTACCTCTGGCATGAATTCGGCGACGTGAATCTGCTGCTTCCGTAAGCGTCGTTGAACCATTTGCGCAGTCTGCCACGCGGAGACATGCGGATACATCGGGTCGCCCACCGCGGGAGTGACCTTAGCTGCGTACGGTGCATTATTCTCGCTGCGAGCTAAGGGGGCTTGCACATGGGATTTCTCGATGACATCTACAATTTCCTGACGGATGCCGGGCTCGGCAACGTCGCACTGGAGCTGGAGCGATTGGCCGACCAGGCCAATCGGCTCAAGCAGGAACTCGCCGCGGCGGCCTCGTCGGCGCACTGGTCAGGCGCGGCCGCTAACGCGTTCCGCGCCCGCGCGAAGCAACGGGAGGACGAGGTCGCGCAACTCGTCGGCGCGCTCGATTCGGCGCACTCGGCAGTGTCCGCCGCGTACTCCCTCGCGGGGGTCTTCTAATGGCCGCGGGCGATCAATACCAGGTAGACATCGCGTCGGTAAAGACTCTGATTCGCGCCTGGGAGAAGGGCTCCGAGGAAGTCGACGCAATCTCGAAGGAGCTGTCCAACATCCACGACCAGCTGACGGGCTGTATCCCGAGTGCGCTATCCGACGGACTATTCGGTGATGTGACGCTGGCCGAGAGTTTCGCGAAGGTGGCCGATGCCGCGTCGGTCGCACGAGCGGTCGCGGCGGGTCTTGCGCAGGACACCGCGTCGCTCGACGCCAACCTCGCTGCATACGTCGAGACCGAAGCGTCCGTCGAGGCCAAGCTCAAGTCGATCAAGAAGCATCACGACGGAGTCACACCGCCACACGGCCCGACCCACACATCGGGTCACGGCGGCGGAGGGGGCTCGCCGCGCCACGGATCGTCGTCCGGCGGATCATCGCCTGGCGGAGGCGGCGGCCCGCACTCCGGCGGCAGTAACACGCAGCCTCCCGGTCCCGCGCAGTACGCCAACCAAGCGCAGGTCGAGAGCTGGATCGACCAGGCGTTCCAGGCGCTCGAAGCCAGCGGCGTACCCGCGAGCGAACTCGACAAGGCGGGCGTGCTCCTCATCATCGAGCACGAATCCAGCGGCAACCCCAACGCCATCAACAACTGGGACAGCAACGCCCAGGCGGGCGACCCGTCGCGCGGCCTGATGCAGGTCATCGGGACCACGTTCGACGAGTACAAACTGCCCGGACACGACGACATCTACAACCCGGTGGACAACATCGTCGCGGGGGTCCGGTACGCGCTCTCGCGCTACGGATCGATCCAGAACGTCCCCGGTGTCAAGAGCGTAGACAATGGAGGAAGTTACGTTGGTTACTGAGCGGCTTCGAGTCGGGGCGTCGGCTTGCGCCACGCTGCTCGCGGCGACGACGCTCGCTGGGTGCTCCGGCGGTTCGAGCCCGGTCGTGGGTGCGCCGGCGACCGGGCAGGCCAGCACATCGAGCGCTCGCGGCGCGTCGCCGAGCAGCGCGGCGTCTCCCTCGGTGACCAGTGCCAGTACGGGGTCCACGCCGATCCCGTCGTCGGCGTGGATCCAGGCCTCCGCGATCCCGCTCTACGCGAAGTACCACTGGACTTCGCCCTCGCGTACGGCCAAGTCGGTGAAGGCGCCCGCGCTGAGCGCCGTCCAGGATTGCCAATTCTCGCTGAGCAGCGCAGATCACGCCGAACTCGGCGCCTTCCCCGCCGCGCGGGGCGACCTCTCGCCGACCAGCGGCGCCAGCGGGGGACAGGACGACTGGGCTGCACAGGAGACAGTCCTCGCCACCAACGACACCAGTTCCGGTGACATTCAAGGGGTCTACCACCTGTACACGGACCTCGTCGCCGACCTCGCGAAGTGCGCGAACACCGCATCCGGTGCCAAGATCTCCGTCGCGGTGAACCAGGGTCCTGAGTACGCGGCGACGATCAACATTCCGACATCGACCGGCTCGACTCTCACATGGCACGAATATCTGGCAGCGCCATACGGATATCTCGTTGAGTTGTCCGTCTATGTCGCGCCGTACTCGGGCGACAAGCCGAGCGCGCCGTGGGACGGGTCGTCCGCGAGCAGCGTGCTGGGCGCACTCCAATCAGGACCCTGCTCCGTCACGAAGCTCTGCTGACCTCACCCGCGCGGATTACCTCTCGGCCGCGCGACGCCCGCCAGCGCCACGTGGCCGCCGGGTCAGTTGCCGCCGGAGCGCGCCGCGAGCAGCCCTAGGATCAGGCTGACCGCGACCAGCACGTAACCGGCACCCAGCACGTAGATCATGCCCTTGCGCACCACCGCGGCCACAATCGCGATGAGCGCGGCCACCACCGGCGATATCACCAGCGGCAGCACATAGCTGACCATCGGCTCGTGACCGGTACCATTCGCCTGCAGGCCTGCCGCGAAACAGCCCACAGCGCCCGCCACCGCGAGAAGCGGCAGCAGTATCGCGGCCCAACTCACCGAGCGTCCGCTCTCCACCTGAGCTTCCATGCAAAATCGCTCTCTCGTTCGGGTGGGAAGTATCGTACGCTTGGCGCTCGCACCGCGCAGCCGATCATGCCGTTCATGCCAAGGGGGAAACGCAGTGACCGAGCCGGACCAGCCCGCCGCCGGGGGAGCCGACCCGTGGCAGTCGGTGCCCAGCGGCTCGGTGCCCCCGCAGCCCGCCCCGGGCACCCCCGGCTACACCGGATACGGCTACCCGCCACCCGGCCCGATGCCGCCGTACTACTACCCGGCGTATCAGCCCAGGCGCACCAACGGGCTGGCGATCGCGGCGCTGGTCTGCGGAATCTGCGGCTTCCTCTACCTCATCCCGGCGATCCTCGGCCTGATCTTCGGCATCATCGCGCTGCGGCAGACGAAGCGGGACGGCACGGACGGCAGGGGCATGGCGATCGCCGGGATCGTCACCGGCTCGGCCTGGCTCGCGTTCGCCCTGGTGATCATCATCGCGGTCTCGGTCGCCGCCTCGAACTGAGGAAGGGCGCCGGACCCGGGCGTGCCAATGGCCTAAACCGGCGCGAGGTGGGAAACACCCACTAAGTGAACATGCATTCGCCCCCGGCGCGGCGCCCCCTGATAGGCCTGACCGCCTATCGCGAGCACGCGTCCTGGGGCGTGTGGCACACACAGGCGGCGCTGCTGCCGCACAACTACGTGGACTTACTCTCGCAGGCGGGCGGCGTCCCGGTGCTGCTGCCGCTCAGCGAGGACGACGCCGCGCCGAGCCTCGTCGCCGCGCTCGACGGCCTGGTGCTCACCGGTGGCCCCGACATCGAGCCGGTCCGCTACGGCGCCGCCCCCGACCCGTACGCCGAACGCTTCCAGTCCGACCGGGACACCTGGGAGTCCGCGCTGCTCGCCGAGGCGCTGCGCGCGGACCTGCCCGTTTTCGGCATCTGCCGCGGTATGCAGTTGATCAACGTCCATTGCGGCGGAACGCTCGTCCAGCACCTGCCCGAACTCGCCGGCGGCCAGCGGCACCGTCCGGCCCCCGGCGTTTTCGGCACGGTGCGGATCCGGCTGGACACCGCCGCCATGCCGGGCACGCTCCTAGGGCCCACCGTCGACGTGCCCTGCTACCACCACCAGGCCATCGACCTGCTCGGCGACGGGCTCAAGGCCACCGCGTGGGCCCTCGACGAGACCGTCGAGGCCGTCTGGAACCCCGACCACCGCTTCCTCCTCGGCGTCCAGTGGCACCCCGAGGCCCGCGACGACCCGGCCCTGTTCGCCGCCCTGGTGCGCGCCGCGTCAGCGGGCTGAGACGTCCCTCGAGAGCCCATCGGGTATTTGCACATACCCCCTAGGGTATGTTTTCATCCTCTCGGACATACCCCTAGGGGTATTGGCGACTTCCGAGGAGGACGACGTGGCGGTGCTGGACAGCGAGTCGCAGGCGATGGCGGCACGGCCCGAGGAGGCGAAGCCGGGCCTACTCGGCCGCCTCGGTGCGGCCGCGGTGAGGCGGTTCCGACTCACCCTCGTGCTGTGGCTGGTGGCGATCGCCGGGCTCGGTGCGCTGGCCCCGCAGGCGACGTCCGTACTGGCGGGAGCCGGCTGGCAGGCGAGCGGTTCGCAGTCCGTGCAGGTCCGCGACCTGATCGACCAGCATTTCGGCGGCACCGGCTCGACCGCGATACAGGTCGTCGTGCACGCCGACGAGCCCGTGACCGATGCGGCGGTGCGCGCAATCGCGGCCCGGGCGACGCGTCTGCTCGAACAGGATCCGCGCATCGCCGAGGTCATCCAGCCGCAGGCCGGACTTACCATCAGCGCCGACGGCCGCACCGAGATCCTGCTCGCCGGTGCTCGTTCCGACGCGAACGCGATGGTCCGCGCGGCCGACGATCTCAAGGCGCCGCTCGCCGCTCTTTCCGGCCATGGCGTGACCGTGGCGGCCACCGGATCGTCCGTGCTGTGGAGCGACTTCAACGCCGCGAACCACAGCGCGATGATGCACTCCGAGATCATGTCCTGGCCGGTCACCATGGTGATCTTGGTGATCGCCTTCGGCTCCCTCGTCGCGGCGGGCCTGCCGCTGCTCCTGACGATCTCAGGCCTCGCCGCCTCGGCGGGCGCGCTCGTGCTCCTGAACCACCTGACCCCCGTCTCCATCTGGGCGATGAACTTCGCGATGATGTTCGCGCTCGCCCTCGGGATCGACTACGCCTTGTTCCTGGTCGTGCGCTTCCGAGCCGCGCTGTCCAGACACGGAGACGCCCGCCGCGCGGTCGTGCAGACGATGGACACCGCCGGCAAGGCCGTAGCCCTGTCCGGCGCGACGGTGCTGGTCAGCCTCTCGGCAGTGATGCTGGTTCCGGTGCCTGCGTTCCGCTCCATGTCCGCCGGAATCATGCTCGCGGTCGCCTTCGTGCTCACCGCCACGCTC
>Ga0307509_10006443_pt1 | contig 15804 bp, 10 predicted proteins | sample 10_EM_MG_FD_202245 | JGI IMG/M metagenome (GOLD analysis project Ga0307509, IMG submission 202245) | Populus trichocarpa ectomycorrhiza microbial communities from riparian zone in the Pacific Northwest, United States - 10_EM | ecosystem: Host-associated > Plants > Roots > Unclassified | place...
TCACAACCTGGGGCACTCTAAAGAGTGCCTTACAGCTCAATGCAACTTTACAGCTCAATGCAAGTTGTGGCTTAGCTAGTAATTTTATGACTCATAATACCTTTGTGACTCAGAATTGCTTTGTGACTCAGCAAAAACTTTGTGACTAAGCAAAACTTTGAGGCTTAATACAAATAATAAAAATAAAAGCTTCACTTGTCATTATCAAAGACTGCCTATTTTACAATCATCAAAGGTTGCCAAAATTAATATAAATTAGAATACTATTTTGTATAAATGTTAAAAAATATAGTCTAAGTTAAGCTAGAAAGTTTTACTTAGTAACTAAGTTATGCTGAGTCACAAAGGTATTATGAGTCATAAAATTACTAGCTAAGCCACAACTTGCATTAAGCTGTAAAGTTGCATTGAGCTGTAAAGTTGCATTAAGCTGTAAGGCACTCTTTAGAGTGGCCCAGGTTGTGAGCCTGCGAACATCCAGGGGTTGCGCAACAACCTTGGCACGAGTACATGGAGGCCCAGACCACAACCCTTTTTACAAATAGAGGCATAGTCCTCATGTATCCAGATTGTTTTGCGGCCATCATTAGAATTAAAGGTGCACTCGTCATGTGTAATAAATACTAGAGGTCGGCCGCCGTATTGGTAGGACTTTTCGATTACATTTAGACCTTTATCCCATTCCACCATCTGGGACTGAAGCCTTTGCATTCAGGGAAGGAATACATCTTGACAGTAGCTCTTGACATCAGCTCTTTCATGGCCATCCTGATAGACCCCCTTCTTGACCTCTTTCCAGTTCCACCCTAATTTTAATAGTCAAGCTCGTGCTGTATGACTTGTGAGTGCACACTTAATCCTTCGATGAATTCCAGCAATTGTTATTACTAGCAGGGGGCTGTGGTCTGCTCTGCCTTCTTCTTGGTCATCATATGATTCGCACTAATAATTGGTTACAACTTGAGCTAGTCCTGCTGAATCCATTGCTATTTACATCTATAGTAAGTATTTTCCTCAATTTGAATATCGACTTTAAACCATAGAGGATTAACATACCTTCTCCAGCTTCTGATATACTATATTCTCGCATTGCGAGCATTGTCCCCTCATCTGTCAGCCAACTAGTAACCTTTGTATGTCTACCCTGTATTGGTACTGGCTCCTTCCCAAACCGAATAAACTCAACCTCTTGTTTCAAGATTCTTCTCATTACCCATGTCTCCCATCCACCTGACTTCGCCACCAAAAGAGCCAATTCCTCTCTTGACTTGATCTTGATAATCACTGCAGTTGGCTCTTGTTTAAGCTCTGCTAATCTCCATTGCTTTTCAGCCTTCAGCTGCAGTTTCATGAAAGTATAGACTTGAGCATTCCAGTCGAGCTGCAAGTCAACTCGGGAGCTCCCGTTTGGCCAACGAAGGAACTTCATTTTTCCCTTCAACCGTTTTAGCCCACTTTCCAGAATTTCGGTCTTCATGATATGCAAAGGTCCTGCCAGCCGTGGCCAGCTTGCATATGCTTGCTTTTGCTTCTCCTGGTTCTATTGCTTCATGATTAGCCTCATTTCCCTTATAAATCTGCCCAAATTATATCTTACCAATTCATCAACAGCCTTTGCAATTTGCCCCTCAAGGGTTATTTGTTGTCTCTTGGCATAACACCTGCGATTTCGCTCAGCTTGGAAAAGTGGTGCTGGTTTTTGATAATGGGATCGTTCCCTCTGCCACTGCCGATATCGCTGTGTTATCTGAATTGATATAGTTGTAGATTGGGCATTCACCGTTCGACCTGAAGAATTCTCATTCTCTACATTAGGTGGGACTGCTTGCCATAGCTGCTTTTTCCTCAAACAGTTCTTGCGTGATCGCTCCTTGCCAGACTGAGGTTCCTGTCGTAAAGTTCCTAGGTTGACACTATTGGCAGCTCGATGCTTGCGTACTCGTCCCCGTATTGCTGCACGTCATAGTTCCATTTGCTGCTCAGCCTCTATTTCTTGAATCTCTATTGCGTAATTCTTGTTTTTAACTCTGTAATTATCAAAGTCTGCAATTTTCTAATTAGATCTGCATATATTTCCAGTGAATAAGCGTACCTATAGATGCAGAATTGGTGATTCAATTATAAACCGTGAGGTGAGGTATGATATCAAGTTGGAGGTATTAAAATATTAATAATTTTATGTTTTAATGCTAAACATTTTCACTATTATGCTTTTACAAGATAGGGTTGACTAATTTAGGTATAAGGGTTATGTAGTTTTTGTATGTTACACTTGGCGTCGCAATAATATTGTCACACTTTTTGTTTGAAAATTGGTATGGAGGCTAGTCTTCCAGAACCATATCATTCAATTTAAATACCCAATATGGGAATTTAATTCAACTTTCACCCAGGTACCGGAACTGTTTATTTTTCACTCTTTCCTTTTCACTTTTTATCATGAGTAATACGAGAAGAATAACAAGAAAACATGAATCTTATGTTCGGAGACCTTTTTGAATTCGTTTTAGTGAATCAAGCACCTTTGCCCTACACTCGGCCATGCATTCGCCCACGGCATCAATATATATGAAGGTGGGCCGTGAGGACGAGGTATCTTGCAGCATCGCAATAATTTCGTCTAGACCTAGTTTCTGGCCTCCAGTGGCATTTCTCTGGTCTCGAAAGGGCTGGGCGGAATTTGCCGGAATTTGCCGGAATCTCTTCGAGCCCACAAACAGCCTGTTTTGGAGGGAACCCAGGACACTAATCGGAGGTTGCTCCTTCTGGGCCCCGAATTCGAAGCAGAAACACGCAACTGCGGCATTTCGCCCCCTCGCCCAATCGCCCAATTATCTATTACCAATGAGCTGGCATCACATCTTGTTAGCAATACCTTTACTTTATGGAGAATATAATTTCTTACCTAATGTGGTTCTTCCCGACCCCGGATTTTTGTAGAAAAGCAAGGTCGAATTATTGAGTTCGCCACCGTGAATACCGTTAAACTAGTTCTGATTTTCCTCTATTCGTAACAGCCAGTCTCCCACATCTTCGGCTCGGTGGGCTCTAATATCCTGGTGCCGTATCCTGGGTCCCAGCGGAGTAGCCATGCGAGGACCTCAGCCGTCTCGTCAATACTGCCAAGGTTCAGGTTGAACATATTGTTGGTATTATTGAATGAGCTAGTGTTGAATGAGTTCAAGTTGGTCTTATTGTTAAAGGAGTTGTTGTTATTGAAAGAGTTGCTATTTTCCCCGTGATGAGATTGCAACATTTCCCCCTTTTCGGTGTTTGGAATGTTGTGGATTCAATGCAGAGGATCCAAAGGATGGATTCTTGAGCCAGGTAGGGCCCATTGATAGACAGGGTTCTTGAGACTGAAGAATAGCGGAGTCGCCATTATCTTGCCGCTTTGTTAGCTAACCCCGGGCCCAATCAGCCTGTCAAGGGTCCCATATGTACCGTACAGTACTTAGTTCTAGGATATAGTATCTGTAGTTAGTGGTTTATTATACCGGCTGCCGGTATCCCACACCAAAAATGCTGCTCTACCTTAACTTGTTGCACAGTACTTTGTACAGTACGTTGACAAAATTAACCGCTCGGCAACGGACATGAAAAACTCCTGCTATGCCAGCAGCACTCCCCCGCCGGCCCCAAAGCCATGAAAGCCAAAAACAAATTAAAAATGTAAATTCATAGTAGAATACATAGTGGAAACTAATATTTGATCTGGAGAAATTTCTTTTGGTGGTGTTGAGGGTGTAGAATGATGAATTCAATATTCTTTCATTATACTGTATACAAGGTATCACTGCCAATCTAGGCATCGGATCTTACGGCAGCACAATCCGGAGGCACGCCAGCTCAACCTGCCTGATGGGGGGTTGCTTACTATCAATCGTCGGTGCCTGGTTAATTTTGTCCAAGCACCATACAATACAAGCACCGGAGGATCTAGAAGATCTATCGCTTGCTGGATGGACACTTCTACCATAATCACAGTAAAGATACCAGGGTTTAAAAAATAGGAATGAAGTTTTACAACTTGTGTAGGTTTCCGAAACTGTCAATTTTCGAAACAGAAAAAAAGAGCCTTTTCATTAGAGTTTTCTGTGAATACCGCAGTACAGATAGGTAATTCAGGTGCTTGAACCAAATTTCTAAGCCCTTCTACATTTAAAACATAGCAGGCTACTCCAACATCCATGGATATGATAAGTTACAAAACGAGAATCTCTGCACCCCGAGCACCTTACCCATATATCTGCCTGCAGTTTCGGGTTCACTGGATTCAAGGTTTCCCTTTTGGATTGGCTATTTGGGGGCGGTGGGGGTGGTACTTTCCGGGTTGTGTATTTTCCCTCTTTAGTGTGCTGTGTTCAAGTGGTATAATAAGTGATTGGTGTTTATTGTAACTGGAAGATGGCAGCGTTCGCAGGCGGCCAGGCCCGCCTGAAGATAGCCTGCAGATATACAGCCCGGCCCGTCCAGGTCAAAGTGAAATAGGCATGGGGTTTTCAGGCCGGCGGGCTTTGGTTATTATATCACGCCTGATTGGTGGATATTTATTTATAGGTAATAGATATCTGAAGATACCCGTAGATATCTGAAGATTCTCGAAGATATCGGAAGATGCCTGCAAATATCTGAAGATGTTCACTGATATCTGAATATAAATCTGTCTTTACCGCTAGTTAGTTTAATTAGTAGAGCGTTGGTATGAATTGTGGGCGTGAGTAAACAGTTGGGTAGGAAGGAGTTGCACTCTCTAAGTTGTGTGTTGGCGATCGGTCTTTGGTGTGGCTTTAATCTTAGCTTTTTGTTTCATAGCTGCCGTTCCGCCTTTTTACCGTTTTTTGTCCGCCGATCAGCCATCGTTTAAAGAAGCCTGATTTCTAACAGAGCCTATTGTGATTGTGCTTTTAGTCTTTCGTTTGACATTGTTAGTTTCTCACAGCAAATACATACTCAAACCAAAAATCCTCGGATCATATGAAAATCACATCTTATCACTCGAAAGCTTGCAGATACAGTATCTGCAGTCCTGCAAGGCCCGGCCAGATAGGCCCTTAAAGCTGGACTATGGCCCAAAGTCTTGACTTGCCACCAAAGAAGTCTGGGCCGGTCGGCCTGGACCCCAAGTCTCGCTGGACTTGCCGCTTGCGAACACTGGAAGATGTTGTGGCTCTCATGTTTGTGCGGTTTGGTCGTGGGAGCCGGGATGATTGCATGTGTTTATTTAATAGGGCTATGCTGTGGGTAGGATTATTGTGCGTAGAGGTGAGCTTGTTCTAGCTCGTGTGGTGTTCCCAGGGGTATGTATTCCAGCTTCTTTTAAATTGTGGATATTCTTGTCCTGGGTTTTTGGTGACTGTGTTGGAGAAGCTGAATGGGCTGGGTTTGTCCTGGGATTTTGGCCTTTTTGGACGGATATTCTTGGCTTTGTTACGGGAATGGGAAGGAGAGTTCAGAGACATGCAGACGGAACTGACAGAATTGATACGGGAGAATGTTCAACAATAGATTTTACCCGCTATGTTTTTTCTTTGTCATTACGGAAGCGTACTGAGGAACAAGGGCATCCGGGAAGTATAGAGATGGGTGTGGTGATCCAAGAAGGATTAGGATGTGGTATTTGTCTTTTACTTATACACCTGTCTCACCATTAACTTGATTTTTAGTTAGAGGAAGAAGTAAGCGAGAGCGAGCGAATGAACGAAATATATACTGTAAAACATACGTTCCATATCTTTCCTCCCAAGTGTCTAAGTTCCAAGTGAATTCTCTTAGTCTATCGGCTACTCCCGGGCGACCCTCATTTTCCCTCTTTGACAGACTTGCGGAAAATTGTTTCTGGGTGGCTGGAGGGGGAGTATATCGGGCTAGAGTAACCGATAAGTTGGGCTGGGGTTCCCGAGAATAAGAGTTGTATCCCCACCCCTCCGTCACTTCACCTATCAGGTGCTAATTAGGAACAGTCTTAGTACTGACGCCTATGAGGGGGTAAAGTGATGTGGGATACTATTATATCCTTGTTCCACTACTGACAGAGTAGCCATTTCCCCACTGTTGCGACGTTCTGCCCCGGAAAAAAGTCTAGGTGGGGGTATTTTCTGGATACTTACCAGGGAACGGCCTTTTTATATGTACCTTTCGGGATGGTGTTTTTTTTTTTTTTTTGGAGTGCTCTGGCACAGATTGCCTCGATCCTTGATCCCCCTAGGTGTATATTGTATTCTTCCTATCATACCTAGCACCTGTAGGAGTAAGGGGCAACCCGCGGGGCCTTGATAGGGTTTTACTTGTGTGTCCTAGGGTGATACACGATATAGACATACCCTTTCAGCTCTCCATAGTGTCGAGTGACGTTTTGTGATCCAGGCCTCTGGAAAGGAAACATCCACCCCACGCGGTCCGTGGTGGACGATGATGTTCCGGTATGTTGCATTCATAGCCCAGTACATTGTAACTAGTACTACCTCTCTTTACTAAGAAAAAGCTATGTATGCGAGGCAATAAATAGGGAGAGGGGCAACAGCTGTCTTCCCAAGGTAAAAGAAGCAATTATTTTATTATTTTATTTTCATTTTCTATCCTTATCATACTTTTATATATTTTTTTAATATTTTAAATTTTATAGGTTTTCTTTTTTTAATTCTTTTTTTTTTCATTTTCATATTTCTTTCTTTGCCAACCCCCTTCCATTCGCTTCTGCTACCCGCCGATCGCTAACCTTTAAGGTCTAGAGCCGGATTCTACCTCCTCGTAGCAGGATTGTTAAACCCCACAGCCCTATTGATGAGGGCTAAGTTCTTCAATCTCCCAGTCCCCATAGGGCAAGATTTTTTAAATTCTCCTGCCCTACATGACGGATCGTTCAATAATAACTGATTGTCAGCGTGGATTGAACTCCTGAGCTCCCGCTAATTGCGACAGGAGTGTTAACCACTGCGCCAGCTGGGTATTTCATGAAATGTCAACCTGGAACCAATATTTATCCTACTGGAAGCCCGATTTTGGGATTTTAATGGGTGGTTAGTGTGTCTCTTTCAGAGTTGTTGATAGATTTCAACGGAGGTGTTTCTTACTCAGGTGTTTAACGAGAGATTCTCAGTGGTTTAAAACGGAATCGGCGCTTTGTGCGCTTGTTACTCTCGTATGGTACGGCTAGCAAAGCACCACTCAAGACCTCAAGCCTCCCTACTTGCTCCCATGTGCATCGTCTCACTATAGCGTTCTGCTCTTTCTAGTGTTTTATGAAGGCTTTTTTCTTTTCTGTTCTTTTCCTTTTATTGCTTTCTTGCTTGCATTCCGCCCGGCTTTCTGGGGATGCCTCATGTTTGCCGGGCCGGCGGGTGGGAGGAGGGGGCCCGCTCCCGGCAAGCAAGTAAGCATCGGGGTGTAGTTCAGGTTGAAAATATTTCTTATCCGTGTATTGGATCAGAAATCTTATGAACTTCTCTAATCGTACACTGAAATCGAATCTTGATAACGACGGACAGTACATATATAGATATCATGGTGCCGGTTCCATCCCATCAATAGTTTATCTCCTACATCGTGTTTCTCATAGGAGTCCGGTGGGGGCGCCCGTTCACGCTATGGGTAGTTTGCTGATGAACCCGAACCAAACCAATGAATGATTCACTTATTTAATTTTCCCCCTGAAGCAACTTAGTAAAGCTATAATTCCGATATGCACCCCCCGCCCTCCGGAGAATCTCTGGGCGTCTTGGGGTATACCCGCGGATTCTCTCTTTTTCCCAAAGAACGTACGGGTGAGCTAGCTAATCGAGCTGCGAGCGATCCTAGCTTACGTGAGAAGCATGATAGATACTACAGGATAGCCTAACTTAACTTCAGCGCGTGCTAGAGCCACTGTCGAAGAATACATGGAGGACTACACTACTCCTCGCATTCGGCTACCCACGCGATATCTTGTTATTCTCTCTAGGTTCTTGCTGTCGGGGCTGGGAGGGGGGGTTATGATAATATGGTTTATGATATCATATTTTTATTTTTTCCTGTTTTCTTTTAAAGAATGGGGACCAATCACGCCAAATTGGCATCCCCTCTGAAAAGGGATATGGTGAACTCCTGAAGTTACCGGAGTGTGCGGAGGGATCTGGGCATGTGGGGAGACAGTGATAAGTGCGGTGATTCATGGAAGGATCAGGATGCGTTAATTGTGTTTTACTTATATATCTCCATATGGCTGACAACTCCCGAAACTCAAGGAAACTCGGCGGGCTCTAGGGAAACACTACTAGTAGACTGATAAATTACGATCCTCCGCAATCTCAAACAATTTATCACAATTGAAACTGCGTGGCTTGAAAATATTGGAAATATCTATACAGTATCTTGGAATTAACGCATCCACCATTTTGGAATTTGTGTGCTTGAATGCCAAGGGGCCCCCTGTCGCAAATTATTTGTTGTACAAGGTAGACGTCCAGAACCATAGAGCCATCCTGATATCCCGTGATCCTCAGTGATCCTCAAAGCCTAAGCCCTATACCGACAACCGATTCTTAGTGGGACAGGGTGTATCATGGGAGGGGGAACCCTAAACTGGCTGCCTGGTGTCGTATCGTACCTGATGTTTGGCGGCAGCAGGTATTAGCAAAGATAAAAAGCCATATCCTATACCTAGCAGTATCAGATGTAAAGGCAAAAATCTAGTGCTATATTGTATGTAGTTCGAATCAGGACTTGTCGGGGGGCGTTGCAGCGTCCAGCCAGGGATATTTGTTAACCTCGCTGCTGCTCTGGTAGTTTTTCCTTCTGCTTATTCCGCCCGGGCATCTAAGTATGCTCTGTGGCTGGGAGGCCGAAGGTGATGGGGTAGAAGGAAGAAAAGGCGCAGTAGATCTTATGAGATATTCTATAATAGATCGTTACATTTGTCTTCTCGCTGTGGAATGCATATAAGAGAAAAGATCGGGAGGCCACCCAAAAGAAACCTTGCCATAATCATACGCTATATCTGGACTCGGATCCGCTGTTATTAAGCAAATGAGTAGAGGAATACGAGAATCGTAGAAAGCGGGGCTTATCCGAAAAAAATGTGTTGAGTTTGGTCCCTGGAATGCGACCAAAAAAAAAGGAAACTCAAAAAAAGGATTTTACGTCATATACCTCAGGTCGGACGGCATGGGTTCCCCCTGCTTGCTTGATATTTCCGGCACAATTTCCAAGAGACATTCTCTGGGAGGTTGGGTGGGAATCGAGGGAGAGGCTAGCGGCAATGGAAAAGTATCTGCTGATGTTGTAGGTGGGGCATGTGGCTAGGCTCGAGGACGCCCAGAGGGTCGTATCTCTAGAGCTATATATTATGCCGGGGGTGCAACCTTTCGGACCTTGAGAAGCTCCACTACCACACCGTGCCCGTTCCGCGCAGCTAGCTAGAGTGGTATTTGGTTACGATTATCAAGCTGATCCGGGGTGGCGTCCTTCCGTTCTAAGTTCCAACAGCAGTTTCACTACTCCATTATACCATTCTCGGCGGCCCACGAGAGCGGGGTTTAGCCACATTTATCTGGTCCGTCGGGGCTGGCGTCTTCTCGTTCTCGCAGCAGCTTCACTACTCCATCACGCCCATTTCTGAACGGCCAGCTAGAGCGGTGTTTGGCCATGATTGTCAGGCCTATGGGGGTTAACATCTTCCCGTCCTAGTAATAGTTTCACTACTCGATCGTGCCCGTGCCGGGCGGCCCGCGAGAGAGGTGGTCGTATGATTACTACTCCCCACTTAGCTAAGAATCCTGGCTGGATTGACCTCAGGCTGACCTACAAACTGGTTTAGAGCCGCATATATTTCTGGCCATTGGGCTTGCCCGGTCGGGATCACATGGAAACAACTACAAGTAAACAGTGTGATGCCCGCAACGAAACCGGAAAATACTGGGCTCACCTTAAATACCGCTGCATCCCCAAAGTCTCCCTATTCTTCGAAGCACAGTACTACCCGCCCTAGGAAGTCCTTCTCTTGTTTCCTCATTCCATGATGCAGCAAAGCGAATTCGAATAAGGGATTTTCTATAACAGGTGGTAACTTGCGCGGACCGAACGCGATTGGACTTGGCGATAGGCCTCCGGTAGCATATCACCACTTGCCGAGCTATAACCATTGTACCGACCCGGGAAATAAGGGTCGCACACCGGCAGACGCACGCGGGAGTGGAAGTTAGTGATGGGATGGACAGGGGTCTGAGACGCCAAAGCTTTTTACTCTTCTTAGCATTATACCTACTATCATAAATTAAATCACTTTGTCCCTCTGACGGTTATGAGCACGGTGACCTCAAACCCCTGTCTATCCCATCGCTAACCTTCATACCCGAGTAGAGTGAGAGAATCAAATAGTAACTTAGGCGCTTTGTATAATAATAAGAATATGAAATGTAATTTCCACCATTGGCGCTTTACGCTCATTCCTTCAAAACCAAACTAACCGTAGAGATAGTTATATAATTAAAAGTCAAATAACAAGTCCGGACCTTTCCATGAACCACTACACCTACCTTTGTATTTCCCATAATATTATGCACATATTTTCCAGTGCATCCCCATAATAACAAAAGAAATGGATGTCGGCATAATCTACTGTTAAACAGTCTATTACGTACACGAGCCATCCGTAAAGTGCCCGGATCCGTTACACTCCCGGAACTACCAAAGTTAAGCACATCCTTCTAAACGAGTGATTTTCTATGATTGCTTGGATTAGATTTATTACCATCTCCGGACAGTTTCTGCTTCAAACTGTTACAATAGACCTCCGGAGGTGCTCTCCTTATTTCTTACATTGTTCTGTGCATACGCTTAAACCTTGTGCTATGCGATGTTGTCCCCTCTTGTTCCCAGAAGTTCCAGGGTGCTGCGTATGCATTCTCAGTGTTTGCTTCTCTACCTAGTTCATTGCTTTCTTTCGTTCTTTGCTCTTTCTATTTCTCTTAATATAACAACTGCTTATAACAACTGCTTCTTGGGAAATTATTCGTAACACAAATAATGGAAAGAATAAGATGGGTAATGACTTAGTTGAATCCGTATGATTGGTCGTATCATGGGGTTCTCGCATCACCCTCTGGATAGAGATACCCACCCGAAGGATGGAAGAGGGGTGAGTTCATATAGTATAGGTCTACTTCCATAACTGTCAAATTTTATGGTACTACTCGAGTAAGAACTAAATCAGTCTCCCCGAGATCTCGGAGGATTTGGAAACAGTTTGATGGTCGTAAGCTTGAGTTAGAATAGGGCTTGGATACAGGAAGGGTATACCCATAAACTTCGTCCTCTTGTCGCTTAATAACTACCAAGGAACCTGCGTATCTATGGGGTGTAAGAAATCCATCCTGATCACTCCATCGCTCCCAACTCCTGCCGATTTCTCCCCCCCATGGATGCCCCCAGTGGCCTGCGTACTTCGGTAATAAACGGGGAAACACGATCCCATAAAACCACCTCAGCCAATAGTTTTAGCTCTGGGACCAAAAAAACTATTTGCCAAAGGCATTTTGTAAACTTTCATGGTCAAATAGAACCCTCCCCGCTTCCGGCAACACTCAAATCTATATATGTACTGTCCGTCGTTACCAAAATTCGATCTCAGTGTACGATCAGAGAGGTGGATGAGATCTCTGATCTTATAAGCGGATAAAAAATATTTTCAACCTGAACTAAAGTTACCCACCACGATGCTTACTTGCTTGCTGAGAGGAAATCCCCCTCACCCGGCAAAAATGAGATACCCCTAGAAAGCCGGGCGGAATGCAAGCAAGCAAGAAAGAGGAGAAAAAGAACAGAAAAGAAAAAAGCCTTCACAAAACACTAGAACGAGCAGAAGGCTATAGCGAGATAATACACATGGGAGCAAGTAGGGAGGCTCGAGTGGGGCTGTGCTAGTAGCCGTATCGTACGAGAGTAACAAGCGCACAAAGCACTGATTCTGTTTTAAACTACTGAGAATCTCTCATTAAACACCTAAGGAGTAAGAAACACCTCAGTTAAAATCTACCAGCAATTCGGGAAGAAACACACTACCCACCCATTAAAATCCCAAAATCGGGCTTCCAGTAGGATAAATATTAGTTCCAGGTTGACATTTCATGAAATACCCAGCTGGCGCAGTGGTTAACACTCCTGTCGCAATTAGCGGGAGCTCAGGAGTTCAATCCACGCTGACAATCAGTTATTATTGAACGATCCGTCATGTAGGGCAGGAGAATTAAAATAATCCTGCCCTATGGGGACTGGGAGATTGAAGAACTTAGCCTTCATCAATAGGGCTTTGAGGTTTAACAATCCTGCTACGAGGAGGTAGAATCCGACTCTAGACCTTAAAGGTTGGCGGTCGGCGGGTAGTAGAAGCAAATGGGAGGGGGTTGGCAAAGGAAGAAATATGAAAAAAAAAAAAAAAAAAGAATGAAAAAAATAGTTTCTTTTACCTTGGGTAAGTAGTTGTTGCACCTCTACTTATTTATTGCCTTGTATATCATACATATCTTTTTTTCTTAGTAAAGAGAGGTACAGTAGTATGACACTAGTTTATCTTTGCCCGTCAAATCTAATAGCCCTCCGGTAACGTCGGCTTTAAAACAAATGTGAGGATCTCGCAGGAAGCCTTCTTTTTAAATTTCCACAAAGTTAGAGATATTTGACTAGCCAATTTTTGCTCCACCAGTTTCTTCTCTCTTCTGCCTATGCCGCGTAGCCTTCTAGGTATGTGGCTCTGTTGTTGGCAGGCAGCAGGAGATAGGGTGGAAGGAGGAAAGGAGTACAATATGTGTGATTAGATCTTCAAGATCGCTATATTTTTCTTTTCACTGCAGAGTATATATAGGAGGTAGGGTTTCGAGACCTCCCAAATGAAATTCAGCCGTAAAACCTTGTACTACGCTTTAACCAAAGTCCGTTCTATTATTAAGTAAAGGAATTAAGGAATACGAGAATGGTATCATAGAAGGCGGCACCCCCCCCCCGCACGAAGAAATGTTCTATATTAATCCGCAGAACGCAGAACAAGACAAAAGAATATTGAGAGGGTGAATACCCTCCACCTATATACCTCGCACTTGATGGCATGAACATCCCCGACTGACTTGACATTTCCGGTGCTAACAAATGATAACGTGCACAAGAGGGGCTGGTCACCCTTAGGGGTCAATAAGAATAATGGCAGAGTATAGAAATGGTGTTGCATGATCGGCGCATGGGTAGGCGCGAAGACGGGCGAAAGAGGTGATATCTTATACCGCGCTAGGAGTTGCAGGCTTTCGGGCCTTGAGTAGCTCCACTACTCTATCATGCCCATTCCTCGAAGCACACCCGAGGGGTGTGGCTACGGTTGTCTGATCTATCTAGGCTGACGTCTTCCCGTCCTAGCAGCAGCTTCACTACCCCATCATGCCCGTTCTGGGCAGCCCACCCGAGCGGTGTTCGGCCATCATTGTCAGGTCTATCGGGGGTAACGTCTTCCCGTCAGTGTTCCCAACCGGCCAGTCCGTCCGACTTTGGGTACGGCCGGACTGACCCAGGCTTTTTCAGAGACGGCCGGGCCGGACTGTGGGAAACCGGCTTTCCAAAAACAAAGCCGGGCCCGGCCTGGGTGACCTGCAGGCCTCAGGTTTTTAACCCTAACCTTAATCCGCGGAAAGCCATTTCTACAGATTAAAGTTAGGGTTGATACACGTGACTTCCAGTGTTTCAACATTTGAAATATGTGATCACTCGGGTAGAAACTTTACCCCCAGAGGTAAACCCTTTCGGAGAGCTATCGTGGGGTGTCCGAATAAATGCGCAACGGTCAAATACGCAAACACAAGAACTAGATATTGGATATATGGATAAGCTGGCGACATTGAACTTTAAGATGATCTAAAAGCATACACACCGTGTAGCATTTATTGTTCTAATCGAGGTGGGAGCAGCCAGCAACCTGACGGCTTTCGCAAATATCTATGAATGGCTGGGTATCTGTCGGTTAATTTATGTAGTTCAATTTAAAATGTCATAAGCGAACAGCCCAGCCAATCAGTGTTGAGTTTTACGCGAGCAGCACTTGTTGTCAAGGTATCTGGCGGCTTTACCCAGGATCTGCAGGCTTTGCCTGGGCACCTGGCGGCCTTACCTGGGCACCTGGCGGCTTTACCTGGGCACCTGCAGGCTTTGCCTGGGAATCTGGCGGCTTTGCCTGGGTCGCCTATCCTTTCGACCCGGCGGTTGCCTGGGCGCCCGCAGGCTTTGGCGGCCGTTGATAATTTAAGCCGGACTGACCCAGGCTTCTCAAAACCATGGCCGGACTGACCGGACTGCCGACCCATGGTCCGGACTGGCCGCTTGGGAACACTGCTTCCCGTGCCAACAGCAGATCCACCACTGTATCACGCCCATTCCGGGCGGCCCGCGAGAGGGGTGTTTGGCCGTCATTGTCGGGCCTATCTGGGCGAACGTCTTTCCCATCCAACAGGAGCTTCAGTGCTCCACCATGCCCACTCCAGGCGGCCCAGAGGAGCGGTGTTCGGCCACAATTGTCAGGCCTATCGGGGATAACGTCTTCCCGCCCCAACAGTAGCCTCACCAGGGCATCACCCCCATTCCGGGCGGCCCAAGTGAGCGGTGTTTGACCACCATTGTCAGGCCTATCGGGGTTAACGTCTCCATGCCGCAAGAGTAGTTCCGCAACTCGATCATGCCCGTTCCCAGCGGCCCACGAGAGCGGTGTTTGGCCATTGCAGTCAGGCCTATTGGGGCTAACGTCTTCCCGTTGCAACAGTAACTCCACTACTCCATGACCAGCCATTGCAGCCCATGAGAGCGGCGTCAGGCCATAATTATCAGGCCTATCGGGGCTAATGTCGTTCCGTCTCAACAGTAGCTTCACTATTCCATCACGTCCATTCCGGGCGGCCCACGAGAGAGGTGTTCTGCCATAATAATCGGGCCTGTCGGGGTTGATGTATTTCCTTCCAAATAGTACACTCATGACTTGAGGTGCTCCTCACTGACGGCCTATGATCCCAGGATTGATAAATAGAGGACCAAGAAATAACCCGACCACCCCTTCGTGTCCACTCCCTGCAGACCATGAGAGTGCCGTTCGACCATATCTCGTGTCCAGCATATCAGATTGAATATGCTTGTGCCGCATAAGCAATTTTGCTACTTCTTCATGCCCATACCTCGCAGCCCACATAAGCGGGGTCAGACCTGCACTATCTCTGTGGTTCACATCCCACTTCTTCGTCCTTACTAAATCAATTGCAACTTCGGCAACTCCGAAATATGAGATACAGTATAGTGCAGAAAATTGCTTGGTAGAGCTAATGTGGCGAGCGAAAAACTGCTTCTTGACCGACTCCCAAAGTAAGTCGGCTGATATATGGCTATCGTATTGATCAAGAAGGGCAAGCGCAAGGCGCCTTGAGCGATCGGAGAGTTCCATTCGCATGTGGACTCCCCAATACAAAGAAGAATATTCCAGGAGGGATGTGCTTCGGAGGTCTCGAGAGGGGTTGGCGGAAAGATCCTTAATGGCTTGGAAATGGAGATATGTCAAACAAGTTTCCGCCATTTTCGAGCGAGGTCTGCCAAATAAGTCGGCATGACCGGAAAGATACTCTTTGAGTGTGAAATGGATCAGCCTGATAGTTGAGGACCCTTCATCGACCGCTGCAAGTCCTTGATGTTCAAAATGTGAACGCCAGGGGCACAATCTATTCTATGTGGATAATACTGCGCAAGTGCGAGGGGGGTTGCGAGGCACGCTTGGTGAGGAGTAGAGAGCAGATTTGGTAGGAGTTCTGGTTCTTA
>Ga0307509_10006444_pt1 | contig 15804 bp, 16 predicted proteins | sample 10_EM_MG_FD_202245 | JGI IMG/M metagenome (GOLD analysis project Ga0307509, IMG submission 202245) | Populus trichocarpa ectomycorrhiza microbial communities from riparian zone in the Pacific Northwest, United States - 10_EM | ecosystem: Host-associated > Plants > Roots > Unclassified | place...
AAGCCGCCAGCTGCTGTCGATCCTGCTAGTCCGTCTCTCCACTTATCCAGCGCGCATGATACTCACCATTCTTTTCACGTCAGTTTCCAAGTGGTTCTACATCTCCTCTGCGCAGGTCTAGATTCATAGGTGGAGAAATCAAGAATATAAATGGCTGGAACGGGTCTCTTGGTTTAACTATTTTGACTGCCATGGCAGGCGAGTCCTTAGAAATGAATGTAATAATTGAGGAAGCCATTATTAGCATTAGCGTGATTCTGAGCTGTCTATGGATACAAATAGTAACAGGACGCGACACTCGGTCACGGTTTTTGATCCAAGATTCGATCCGGTTGCGCTGGCGGGTATCGACAATATCGGTCGGCAATGGAAGTGACCGTCCAAACGCCTGTTCACTTGGTCAACCAGCGTCGGAGTCCAGAAATGCTTCCATACTGACCTTCTAGAGCAGAAAAGATAGAATACTCGGTTGTGGTGATCCCCGACACTGTGTGGGTCTCAAGGACCTTGCCTGGGCTGCCACCCTTTCTTGGGCGCAGCTCGGAGCGTTGGTACGTGAACGTGAAGGGTGGTTCGCCAATGAGCGTGAATTTAATCTCGGCTTGGTCACCTGTAGAAATCAGGATGAGCAAGGATGGCCCGGCAGTTACCGAGGAGATACTCGCCTTCATGAATGTCTTGGAAAATCCTATTCCCTTGGCCAACCTGGGCAGTGGGCAGCGGATGGACCGCATAGCTCAAATCCGCCACCGCAGATTTACACATCTTTTGTTGCTGCGCAATGGACGTTATCTTGAACTCGCCTGCCTGCTGTTGTGAAAATGCGAACGGCGACTGCTTGGCCTCTTGGGTATACGCCTTGCCATTTACACGGTACCTATTTCCCGTCAACAAAAAGCTCGCGATGCCTGAAGGAAACCATCCTCACCCAATTGTCCACGGAGGAATGCCCTCCAATTGGAAATGTGCGACTTCTCCAACGCAGAAATACTCTCTTCTGTCGAACGGGATGATCGCGGCGGATTCTGCGACATCTACCCAAATTGACCGATCGTGATCGTCGGGTAGCCTCTGTTCGCAGTGCGACGCATCCTGAATGGCCTCGATGGATACCTTGTGTTGACCCACGGACTTGAAGTTGTATCCTGGTAGGTCAAGTCGCCAAGTTGTGTCATGTACCGTCACCGTTTGGATAAAACGTTCGCTAGCAGCAAGATTCTGCACTAAAATTGTGAGTTCGAAGGGTGGTGTACCCTGTAGCACGATAACGCCATCCCCGGTGACCTTGTCCTGTGGTACGAAGCTCTCGTATAAGCAATACGAGAGCCTGTTAACACTCGAAAACCGCGCGGAAGGTCGCATCAGAACTTCCTGCTCGAACAGCGGTCGGTCGGAACGGGGGATGACGACACCCTTGTGCTTGGAGAGGGGATAAGCAGTATCGCCAACTTGTTTGACTTCATAGTAAATCCGCCCAGGTTCAGATGTGTGAAGCTGGAAGCGGGTCCGGGATTGTATGCTATTGAAAACGGGCTGATCGAGAAGCCTCGTACCACCCGAGTCGACGGATCGTGCGATGTTATACATGATTTGAAAAGGAGGTCGGCCTACACAAATAAATTAGACATGTCATTGGTGACAAGTACGAAAGAAAAGAAAGACCTGTGAGATCAAAGTCGACATGTCCGCTTGTCCCTTCACAGATGGCGGGTAGAATATAAGTGCCATTATATGGCTCGTATACTGCCTCCGTGTCTGGGGAGATCCTCGCAGATGGCCGTGAAACCCAGTCCACTTCATAGGTGGATTCCTGGGCCAATACTGCGCCAGGACATTGCGAGTCAGATACCTGTTACCACGGCTATAGTATCCAACCTCTTATAGTATGTGGATGGACTCACAGCCAAAATCTCATAAAGACCCTTTTCCTTGACTCGAAGGTAATCGTTGGGTGACTCCAACAAAGCGGACCGACTTTGATCGGGGTGTTCCAGATTGCGATATTTAATCCGCCACGGCTAGTAATCGTCCGGTAAGTAGACCATCAAATGTCAGTATCAAAACTGAGTAGATACCCCGTCACCAGTTAACCTCATTGGAAGGCTTGCTTGATCATGTTCGAGAGTTACGACACGTCGCTGGCCCTCCTTTCCGTAGAACTTGGCTGTGGGCTTGACTTTCTTGACATTAACAGTGACTCCTGGTACGGAAAGCGTACGCTTGCACCCAGATGAATCTTCGACGCTTACTGATCGCAGGAGATTACATCAATATAGAGCTTCCGGGGTACGAAAGGTACACGCACTGAGGTTAATCTCAACCGATCCACCCTCCCGATTCACATCCTTGGGGATTCCGACCTGCAGCTTTCTTCGTGGAGTTTCAATGCCAGAAAACGACACGATCTCGGACTTTTGTGGGCCAACGAGTTGAAGAGTCAAATTCCACGGCCCTATCCCCTGTAAGTCGATGGGTTATTATAACGCTGAAAACTTCCTGATCGATGCTTGATGCCTACCGTAAGGGTGACATCCACGTCAATGGTATTTTCCGAGCAACTGTTGATCGTCATCCGATCCCTTCCAGAGGATCCCGCGAAAATAGCCGATGCCAAGGGGTGGACTATCTGGTCAATGGTGGGGCCCTTCAACTCCACTTTATTGTAGTTGGCATCGCTCAAATGAGAAAAGCTGTAGATGTAATGGCCACTTTGGGAAGGCTGCAGAGTCATCTCGCCGCGAGAGTTGTAGAACGTCTTAACCAGTTCCCGTGCCGGCTCTTTGTCTCGCTGCATTCGGTAGTACACATGAAAGGGTGGTGTTCCATGAAGGACAAGTGAGGCAGCAACCCCAGTGTCTCCTGAACTGTAAAACAGATTGAGTATTTATTCTCAAAGTACCTGGTAAAAGTGACGAACCATTCGTGAATCCGTCTCCATTCAATCTCGGCCGCAGGCTTAGGTAGCTCCACCACAGTGCAGGTTTCGGGGCTTAATACGTCGCCTTCACAGTACTTTCCTTTGATATCGACGATGGTATAGTCACCAGGGGAATCGGCTTCGACAGTCAGTTCGCGCATATCCGATTGAGTTTGAATAGTTTGCTGCCATGGCCGAAGGCGTTTGTTGACGCTTTTGCCGGACTCATCAGTAGGTGGCTGGTATCGCACTTTCACCTCCCATGGCGAGTCCAAATCATCAGCTTCTTGGGCACCGATGACCAGAGAGACATTGGAGCCGGTGCGAAGAGAAGCAGGCTTTTGGGGTCCACAGCCTTTAAAGGCCATAGTGGGGCGATGAAGAACTCGAAGAGAACGACTAATTTTCGTGTTCGACCCAGGTGATTGGTCTCCAGACTTTGCAAGCGACCAAGAGGAGGACAGGTGTTCAACGCTCCCAAGGGCATCTGTGACGCTCTCGAGCACATAAGTATGGGTACCGAAAGCTTCGGCGGAAACGGTAAGCGGCACGCGGACCTCTTGAGGTGAGTTATATGATGAAGTTGACGTTTCGGGAGGCGATGTATACTCGGTTTCGATGCCTTCCACAATAAAGTATTCCCTGCGGCCATTGATCTCCTTGAACCACTTGAGACTGAGGGGAGGGACGCCAAAGATGCTCAGGGTTAGGTGGACGTCCTTGTCCTCCCCAAGTGTATTTAGACCCGGGGCTGCGCACTTGATGTTATCTCCACGAGTAAGGGTATCACCATCGATGAACTGGGCACGAGGACATGGGGCGATAGTGATCTCAGATGGGTACGAGATACGGGCATCGACGCCAGTTGGGTCACTGACGCCTTTAAGATGAATGGTCCCCGGCTTTGAGAGGCGAATGTGTACAATGGACTGAGTCTTCTGCAAGCGCGGAAATGAGGAGGGGGCGTCGCGTGGATCATCGTTCTCGTATTCGTCATCGTAGTCGTCAATATTGTCGTCATAAACCTCTTGTTTTGCTGTTTTCGTTACTCGCAATCGCTCCAAACGCGCGTTTTCGATGGCCTTTAGATCACGTGCCGTCAACGCCACGGATTCGATCTTGCTCCCGGACGACTCAGTGTAGCCCAAGGGTGTGATTGAATATCGCAGAGAAGTCGGGTTAGAGTTGTTCAACAGGATGGGAACAAGAACGCTGTTTGAGGAAGCATCCAAGCAGAAGCGCTGGCTATACGGATTGAGTTGTGCTGTGCTGATGGGTGACATGCGAACGGTGTGCTGGCCTGCGAGATGGGCATCCTTGCTGCCATAGCCCTCAATGTTTAAAAGGCCAAAGGTGAGGAAAGAGAATAAACTGGATATTGTGAACATGCTCGAGGATGTCTGAAAACCGACGTGATCTGGCAACTTCGGATAAGCTTTGTATCATGATGCTTTGCGACAAACGCACCATGTCGAGATGAATGTACACTCGAGTCTCCAAAGATGTGTAACCTAATACCCCCAAACAAAAGGCCATCCATAAGGGCGAAGCAAAGTATTTGCAATGCCACGATAGAATTGGCGTAGTTTAACCTTGGGATACGCAGGCGGGATAGAGCGAGGCAGAATAAGAGGTCAACAAGCAGCCACTTTTTGCCATAGTGTGGAGTTGAGCCGCCCTCTGAGGAAAGAAGATATCGGAGGAAGTCAAAGAACTTTACGGCCTAGAAAAGACAGGTTTGATAAGGAATGGATTGAGGTGTCAGCGCGAAGGTAAACAAAAGGCGCACTCACCTGAATGAGCAACCCGAAGCTTAAAGCATACAACCTCTGAGATGGAATGTCAAGGTAACGCTCAGGAATGAGATGTGTCACGCGAGGAGGTGTCGAAGATGAGGACGCTGGAGGTCCAGAGCTGACATGACCCGTGGACATAGCACACCAGTCACGGCAATTGAAGGAGGTGTTGACTTGACTCGCTGATTTGGCTGAGTTGCGAGCGTGGGCGTGGCGTGCCACAGTCAGGTGACCGTAAGGAATTGTCACTATGAATACGCGTGGGTACACGAACAAAACGCTGACATTTCTAAACAAAGGATATATAACATTACAGAGACACCCGTGGTATCGATATCTTCCAACACCAGTCCAGATCTTACCTACTCAAATACCAGAAGAGTAGATATGCTCCAACGAAATAGAGTAGCTTCTTCACCTGAGGGTCCAAGTTGACCAACGGCGCTTCCAAACGCGGAGGCGGGGGAGCTGCGGAGGAACCAAGGCTTTGGCCCCTACCTGCGAAAGCTGCGGAAGCTGACCCAGAGCTGTGCTTTTGTAGAGCACTCTCTATTGCACTAATTGATTGCAAGAATGAGGAGTCGTGACAGAAGGCGGGACATAGTACATACGCTTTGTTAGCACCCCTAACCTGATCAACTTTAGTCTGTCCCTTTAGAAACACGAAGGTTGGCCTGTGGACAGGGAAAGCGGTTCTGAGGAATCATCCGCTGGCAAATATCCAATGCTCACATAGCAGTAACGGTATAACGACCCGCGACGTCTTGCGCAGCATCCACGTCACACTTAAGGAAATTCACGTTCGCGTACTGCTTGCTCAGAGCCTCAAATGCAGGGGCGATGGTATGGCATGGCCCACACCTGTGGTTTGCTTGAGTAGGTTCAGTTGAATCAAGAAATGCGATAATGCATACCATGTAGCGTGGAAGTCGATGACCTATCAAGTACGTGAGCACCGGACGAGTTCTATGCTAGGCCAGCACACAATTCAAGCTCACAGTTAGCTTTGTTGGCGACTTGTTGAGGATACCATCAAGTTGAGAAAGTGAGGTGATATGCGTTATTGCCATAACTTTCAGTGTGTGTGTATGGTTTGGGTGAGAGGAGACACGTGTTACGTAACGAAGTACATCACATGCGCAAGTCCTTGATCGTGATCTCACACGTGACAAGCCAGCTTGCAGCAAACTACAGTTTAGATACAAAAGCAACACATAATACCGTCCAATGGTCTGTCTCAAATTTCCCTCGAAGGGACTGCCCTTGATTGCAGAACCCTAGAAAGCCTATCGCGTTGAATGCTCCATTTCAGCCGTCGCACAACGGGGAGAAGAGAGCGAGAAATAAAGGGCGAAGAGGACTCAATGTCCGGGAGAACATGAGTCTTATAAAGCACTTTTAGCGGGTTTGAATGATGGGACCAACGGCGCAATTTAGAGGATACAACATTTGACGCGTAACCGCGCTGCAAGAGGACGGATTTCTCGTAGTTGGCCACAGACTGTGCAAAGTTCCAATGAGTATAGAGCGCGTCATGAAGAAAGATGGGATGCGCGCCAGTGCCGAATAGAGGTATAAACCCGCTCTCGAGCGTCGTTCGATACCCAATCCTTTCATTACACCTCGTCTTATGAGATCCAAAATAGTGGGCCTAAGAGGCGATCCTTCGGGACCTATCGCAAATAAAGAGTGTGAAAGACGCGACGGAGTAACGACGAGCAAGCGCGTCCGTTGGAGAATGGGATCAGCGGCAAGTGAGGCAAGATAATAGCACGTAGAAGCGAGGGCAGAGAGTTCTGGGACGTCAAGATAGGACACTGGCAAACGACACGTCAGCGGAGAGTACAGAAGCACTGTTACGAGCACTCACAGATGTACAGAAGTACCTCTGGTGGCATCGAGGTAAGTACGAGAGGTGGGCCAGCCCTTGGGTAACATGGTACAAGACACGCATCGGCCATTTTCGCCACTACGGTACTGGAGGTATTCAGAGTGGGAAGGGGGACAACGTCAAGCTGTTCACGTCTGCAAAGCGCAGTAGCCTCTGGTAGCCGTTCCCATGGGGTCGGTCAGCAGAGCAGAAACCGGATCGTCGAAAAAGGAAACTGAATGTCAGCCCTTGCGCGACTCGACTTCTAAACAGAATGACGTCGTCCAACGATGCTCGATCGACTTATGAAAGTGGTTGTCCTTTGCTCCAAACCGACACAACATGGATTTCTTTACAGAAGTCCTATCGTTCTGGCTTCCCAATAATTGGAACCCGTCATTCCTACAAATACGCATGCAGCCAACGCTCTTTGTGCCCTCTCTCTTTCTCCCTTCGATAGCCTTCCCAGCTTTGTAGTTATGCCGGACACCCTCGAGACCTCCCAACACTTTATTTTTGTGTGCGTAATCTTGCATCCTTTCACATGATTAAACTGATATTCTCTCCAGTACCCAAGTGTACTTTTGTTGTGCGTCCTTGTCGCCGCCTGCTATCTAACCCACTTCGTGATTTCTCGAAGCGATGTGTGAGAATCTTTGTCTTGTCTATCGAATATTACATGACAACTATTTGATAGATACTGTCGTTCTTTGGGACTGGATCATTAGCCTGCCCAGAGAATGGCAATATGTCCGTGCACTGTCGCTTACGCACCCAGCTAGCCCATAATGACGTCTTACAGATTTGGAAGACGCCCTGGACTCCAGTCAAAGTGGCGTATCTGTTTTGCCGGTAGGTCGATCCCCAAAATCACCCAATCTAACGCCTCAGCATCTACAGGTATTGGGTCATTACAGTGGTGCCCTACTTGCTCTACGCCTTTGTCAACAATCACAGCCTTGAAACCTGCCAGAAGATATATAAAGTAGGTCCCGCCTCCGATGCCTAATTCCGCATGGTAATAGCCCTTATCAGATCCCTGTGGCATTGGCCATGTGGAACCAAGTTGGTTCAGAGTGTCCGTTGTCATCCCCACCGTCAATATAGGTTCAATACTAAGCGCATCCCCTACCTAGCTGTGCTGTTAATTAGAACTTACGCCTTCTTCAACCGAAATAAATTGGTCCTCGCAGGCCTCCTCTGCGCGCTTGGGGGCATGGTTGCCTATCAACTGTACGTCGATACTTCCCAGATGCTTGGTAAGCGCCCTCGTAATATTCCCGAGATTTCGAGCTGATCTGATATTTCAGTTTTACCTTTCGTCACCCCTCCTTTCGTAGGTATTCAGCATTGGCCTAACTTTTTCAAGTTGACAATACATCAGGATCGGGGTCCTTGCTTCCCAATGTCCAAACCCCATTCCGCACATCTTCTCGGTATGTTAGATTTCCTTCCGTGGGCATGACAGACGTTGTCAACTTCGATATTATTAGGTTTCTTTGTCCGTCTCCGCCCATAGACAGCTGTGCTCTGCACTGATGGATCTTAGATCGCGCCTCTTGGATTTGACACAATCGTCACGTTTATGACTGTTTTCAAAGCATTTTATGTCCGTCGGCGCAACGGAGGACCAAGTAGCCGTCTTATTCAGACTTTTTTGCGCGAAGGCGTCTTCTATTACTTGCTCATTTCAATTGCGAATCTGGTTTGTCACACTTTGTTAATATCGCCTCTGCTGATCCAAGGAACCCCCCGTTATCGGATGGCCAATAGGTTAATGGGATCTTCTACCTGCAGTAAGAGACCTATGCATCCATAGATACTCCTGCTGACCCAACCACCTAGGCCTCGGCAAGCTATATCCGCAATTAATATCCCGTTGAGTGTCATGCTAAGTCCTGTGTTGGCTTGCCGCCTCGTATGCCCTTTGGATTTTCTTATCTAGTCGGCTTCGCTAATTTCTTTTCTTTCTCCGAGATTCTCGATCTTCGCGAACGTGGTTCCGAGACGGTAACGCATTCTGACGGCCATGCGTTCAACTCGAACGGATCCAAGGGATTGCATTTCGGGATTCTCTTTAGTCAGCAACGTTCCGCCGCTAGGCCTGGTACTGGTGGAAGCGCCTGCCGCAAGCCCCGACCGCACGGGGCCAAAAGTGGCACTATCAACTCTGGTGCGATGTTCAGCACTATAAGCAGCGATCTCGGCGTCGTAGGCCATGACAACAATGTTGAGCTTAACGGACTCCACCACAAAGCATCAGGGGATATTGGGGACGACGAAATAGAAGACTTTAAGGCAGCTGAGGTGAACTGCATCAACGGCATTCGTGTTGACGTGGAGAAAACTTCCAATGCGATATGAGATGGTCGTTCGGGCGCAGAATTCAAACACTTTTAGATCCGTTGTGTAATTTTGCTTCTGTGTAGTCACTGGGTCGCCACCAGCTTTTCATTAACGACGATCCTGATACGAGTAGAGAATAGAATCATGTGTATGAACTTTCTATCCATGGTCTTGGCCAAAGTCCGGGGCCGACTGAATGTGTTCATAGAAAGGAAGAAACGCATCGATCGACGATCAATGGCCGTTCGACGACGTTAGCGAAGACGTAATCCATGTCCCCGCACGCACAACGCCAGGAGAGGAAGAAAGTGACTATGGGACGACAGCAGTTAAACGGAGACTTGTAAATTCCACAGCCCAAGGTGAAGACATGGTGTTCCATTTTCCACCCATACTACAAGTAGTAAAACATACACACATTGAACGATCAACGCCAAACTCAAACGATGTTCAAACCCTACAAGTACAAAAGCACCAAGACACGAGGAGAGATAAAATAAGATCGGAAACTTTTAGATCACTCTGAAGGGGTTAGCTGTCGAAACGTCAAATCAAATCGTACACAAGTTAATCTCTTAAAGCGTCCCGCACAAGAGCCAAAAAAGAAAATCGACCAATAATCCCACACGAACCAACCAGCGTTCTCGCTCAGGCGCCCGAAACATAGTTCAAGCCCATGTCTTGCAGCGCCGGTGGGTCCCAGAAATTCCGCGCTTGATCAAAGCTGAACGGGATGGGCATCGCCGCGGCGGGACTGCTGTGGTTCGAGCCCGACGTGGGCGAGGGCGACACGGCGGACTGAGAGCTGTCCGGGGTACGCGATTTGGTCTGGTCGCGCCACCATTCGTGCTCTGGGGCGTACGGCGTTGCCGAACCGCCCAAGGGGAGATCGATCCCGAGCATGTGCGCGAGGAGACGATTGTCGGCGGGCGAAGCCTGGGGTGCTGACACGTCTGCCCTTGCGGCGGATGGGCCAAAGTCGTATGCCGCCTGTGGGAGTGGACCGGCTTCGCTCCTTTCTTCTGTACCGAAAGCGTCTTCCGCGTGTCGTTTTGGGCGTTGCATTTTGGGGTCCAGAAGGTTGTTGTCTACCTGGACTCTGGCCCCACCTATAAGCCCCCAAGCCCTGTACGCGCTAGGCCATATAACCTGCAAAGGTTGCCGACGGTCAAGTGGTGTCTATGTGCACGGTCTGCCTCAAGCACCTACCCCCATGTCCTTGAGACAAGCAAGAGTTTGCTGCAAAACGACAGAGGTTTGCACGTTCGAGGGTCGCATAGTCACTATGCACAAAGATCAATTCATGCCTTCCAACACCCTCATGGAGGACGTACGAGTGACTACTTGCATTACTCTACGAGTTGATAGTCAATTTCAGGTGCCCATGGAACTGCCCGCAGCACTCACCCGGCTGCGAATAAATTATGTGTGGCCAAGAGACCGCCGAAACTCAGACCGAATTGCTTCTGATAGGCGACCACTACGAACTTCGGTGAGTGATAGATTGAGGTAAGATGACGCACTCACTGATCGAAGTCATGTGTGACGCAGCGGATTGGCATATGTCAAACGACTTGAAGGCCAGAGTGTCCGACTCTCGTGCGCCGTTTGAAGTATGTCGGCTGCTGTAATTAGATGTTTGTTATGCGAGTTGCTCGAAGATCGACGGACTCACTGGGTTGGTTTCCATTTTGGTATGCTTGTGCAAAGGCGACGTTAACGGGGCTTAGGAACATGTGAAAATGCACGCTCACAAAGCTCGATGTAGGAGGAGCACCGTATTCCAATACGTCGCATGCATCAGGAGAACGCTTGGGGGTGGGATGGACCGCGAGCTTGCTGGGTCGAATGTAAGGGAGTCGGGAAGTTCCGCATACCACCGATCCAATTGGGCCCCGAGTTCGGTCACGGCCGTACGTTTCGCTGAGTGCGACGGGGGGTGAACAGGATAAATCCTATTTATTACGTTTCCGGTGATGACCGCTGTGATGTGTGAAGAGCAAAGCGGTCAGGAAAGGCCTACGCTATGCTGGCGATCATCGATCATCACGTACAAAGGGTTGCCACTCTCCTAAATGCGGCCAACGTGCGGCTGGGAACAGGTTTGAAGTCAACGGCTGCCGGGTCTGACACGTGGGGGGCCCAGAGTTCATCCGCTTCATCCTAGAGCCGCGTCAATACATCACACACAAATCAAGGCAATTACCGGATATTCACCTCAGGGGGCGGGGTATCAAAGTGCCACTCCGAGATAGTGGGTGGCCGGCCCATGTATACTGCGGTATATCTTAAGCCCAAAATGAGACGGGGTTGGCTACATAAACAAAGCTCAAACTCCACGCACTTGTCTGCCCTGATGCATGACCACCATATCTGTTTTCTCGCCTGCACTTCTTCAGGTGTAAACATAGTCCTGCCATTTATCTGCCAGTGGCTTGCATCACGATTCAGACCCAGGTCTGTCGCCTAAAGCCACGGTCGATTGGGATGGATAATTCCACAATACGCAGACCTGCTAACGTACCATACGAAATGCCATCCCTAGGCGGCAATTGGTGAGTGGCCCTGTGCTTAGCAACAGGATTACCTACCTGTGTAAAGCCAACCATGTTCCATCTGGCCTACAAATTCCGATTTTTGAGAACCCAAACTGTGGCTACCTGTGGAATGGCGCACCGATGCCGAATTCCCGCAGTCCTAGAAGCAAAAGAGCTTGGCACGTTGTTCCTCTGCAATAATGGTAAACTCGATCTTGGAAAATGTAAGTATATTTATCGCGCCATTGGGGAGAATACATACTTAACACTTCTCTGGCTTGGACCATGTACTCCAGCCCTGCTTCCCAAAGATTTCCTGGGTCAAGTGGAGGTAATTCGGCCTGGTCATACCGGGCAGCGATTGCGAACATTGACAAGAGTAAAAGGTTCGAGATATGCGGCCGTTCGCGAGGAGAACTGTACAACATGTGAGCATTGAAATTCTTGTCTCTAGCTGGATCGACGATGGCACTGACGAGAGCCTACAAATCATTGAGCTTTAGTACATAAGCTTATCGGCGAATGTCTACACCCACGTTGCTTCATAGTCCTTCCAGAAGAGCGCCTTATGGACGACTGGAAACACTGGGTGCACATAAATGAAATATAGGTCTAACAAATAGCGTTGAACATCCAAAGTTGGCATCACGGCGTCGACATTCTCCTCCGGTATGAACTGGTTCTGAGCGGGGGGCCAGACGCGGGCCATAGGTAGCTGCCTGTGCGCACGATCAGTGACGTTACTACGATTTGATAATCGACCCACCAGACACCCCCGATTTTACGCTCGTCCGTACGATCGGCATGGGATAACAAATGTAGACCGCTGATAAGGCCATGATACCGCACCTACGACGACGGACACGGCTGAGCTGTGTCACATGTTGATGAGATCTGGACAAACCTCTCTATTTTCGTCAAGAGACAATTCCCCAAGCATGGACCCTGCATCGTCGCTATCCTCGGACTCTAGATTTCGTATGAGAAGCAGTAATAAGTTCGAACTGTCTGCTTGACACTAGCAGGTGAGAGCGCCACATACCAGAGACTGGTTCGAGTTTATACAAGCGATCCCAATCCGATGCCACGGGAGCATCTGTCTCCAATCTACGGCGCTGAAGGATAGGTTGACCGCCAACATGGAGAAGCGAAGTAGAAGGACGGGACCCCGACAGGTCTAGGTTGTCTGTCCGGGCATAGGAACTCGAGAGGTGATCTTGCCACTCCAAGGTTGGCGTAACGAGGGTCAAGTTGTCTGGAGAAGGTTACATCTAAGACAAACGTCAACAGCCACGAACAGCACGTACTCGAAGAAACTATCTCGCGCGACATTCGGGACTGCCGCTTGGGGCGCGACGGATCGCGGGGATGCTGGTTGTCACTGTTCATTATGGATGCGAAAAAGTCTTCTTTTGTCATTCCCGCGGAGATACTGAGTCGACCAGTTGGACCCTGTATAGCCATGAGCTCCATTCGACACCAGAAGAATGCTGGAAGGAATCTCCGGGGAAACTCACGAAAGGCCCCGAGTCCACTCTGGTGAGGATATCTTGCGCGAGTTCGTCCTTGCGTAGGTTATTGATGAGGACTTTCACCTGTGGATCTGTTGATGAGAGAATCGCGCCTAGGATCGATTCCACCTGATGCCATCGCTGCTCAATGGCGTGAATGTAACCTTTCGGAGGGCCGCGCTTAAAACTCGGGCCTGTACGACGGAGTATTTAGGAGTGATTGGAGGTGGGACGGCATAGGGCGCATACCCAAAAATGTGCAAGCTGGCAGACGAAGGCGAGTCGAGTAAGCGGGGAAATAAGTGAAAGGATGGAGGAAAGGGGCATAGACGTGCCTGTGCCGACTGCCAAACAGCTCTTACAGGGCTCCTCATCGCTCTTGAACCTCTCACATTTACTCTTGGTTTTCCGGCATTGGTCGCAAGCTAAGGAATGGGATAGTTGGGATCAATGGGTGAATTGGGACAGGTCTGCGATGGGAGTTGCGGCTGGTACGGACCTCTGCTGCTCCTTTTCCTGTTGGTAGCCTCGGTTGGGTGTTGTTCGTCGTCGGTTAAGTCAAACTCAGGAAGGGGATGCTCTACGGACATGGAAGAGGAAGGAGGAGAAGCAGTAATGATGGGTCTCGACTCGACTCGGCTGCGGGGCGTCATTCGATGCTGCTAATCAGCTCGACTCAGCTCGGTCACAATCGCGCCCTTCCCCCGGTTCCTGGTTTGGGTTCGGCAAGAAAAGCGGGGCAACAGGGCATCCCCTTTCCATCGTATTGTATGTATTGTATTGCCCTCCGCCATGCAGGAACGAACGTTGTACAATCAACCATTTCTTATCTTCATATTCCACTGTAAAAGAATGCTAATGAGACATGCGCTCATGCCCCCCTGCTCCCAGTACCCTAACTACCGCGACAGGTCCGCTGTAATAGTTTCGGAATTAAATGTTAACAGACGAAGCCGATATATTAGCAGACTCGAATCACCTCAGCCCTGTATCGTCCCGAGCGTTCTCTGGGACGCCAGAGTGGCAAAGTAACGAACATCCGCGTCTTGGTCTGCCATCAACTCCTCCAAAACGGGTACGATTTTTTGCTGCGCAAGGTCCTTCCCTGCCGCTGTCCCCCCATACGTAGTTGCGACAACTTCCAACGACCTTGCGACGTTGAACCGAATATTCGGAATTGGATCATTAGCGAGGCGCAAAAGCGCATCGATTATCTCGTCGCAGACAATATCGATATTTAGAGACGGTGCGATGGTCTAGAAAAGTCGGTCAGCAAGCGCGATTGCTCGAGCAGCTAGTTTCGAAAGGTACCCCGATTGCTTGCACTGTCGTCATTCGGTAGAGGTAATTAGGATGCGATCCCATGGCAACCACCTTGGGCACAATCTGCGCTCTAGCCCACTCTACACCGAATACCTCCGTCAGTTTCTTCAGATTGATGGTTGCGGCCTCCCGAATGCTGTATACAGTATCCCCCAACCAGGACATGCACAGGCTCGAGAGCTGCTCATCGAAAAAGTCTTTGCCCAGTTGTGTGGCCAGTAGCGGGATGTATTCGATGATCGCTTGTCGTACCCTCCATGACTTATCCTCCGCAAGCTCAACAATGGCCGGTAAGAGGTGGTCAGCCAGTAGTTGGATTCCGATGACTGGGAAATGAATCAGAGCTCTCCGTGACTGGGTACTCGATTGAGAGGAGAGCATACCCTCATTCACTTGTTCGAGTTTACTGATGATGTTCAGCCGGACATCGGGGAATTCGTCCTTCAGCAAGTGCAAGAAGAGCTGGAGAAGGTGATCGATGGTGGGTCCGTGACCAAGGAGAGGTGCAAGCCCGGTTATCTGATTTGCAAGAGCAGCCCGGACATGTTGGGAACTGTCTTGACAGAGATCCCGAACAAAGGGTACTATGCGGGCGATCACAACCTCTGGTTCCAATAATTTCGAGAAACCTTCAAAGACGAAAATCGAGGATTAAGAACCCCCGTTGGGAATTGTTGTAAAAATACCTGGAATTTGCCCTGCGGCCGCTGTGCGGACTTCTGCCTCATTATCCTTCAATAGTGAGACGTAGTGGTTGACGAGCTCCTCCCTCACGAGCTCCACTCCAACAGCCTCGGATAACTGAATACGACGTGTCAAGTAAGATGAGGGATTGACTGCGGCAAGGCAGCTTACAGCATTGAAGTGGCTAGCTGCCATATATCGGACCCTCCAGGCCTTATCCGAGACACTCTGTCTCAACTGCTTCAGCAGCTGCTCTTTCACCTCGGCAGGAGAAAGCTGCTGAGCGATGACAACCAGGTCCTCGACAGTCAGTAGCCGCACAGAGTCTTGATCATCTGCTTGAAGACGGCGATATATGTTTAGTCCATCTGATAAAATATGTTGTTTGGAGAGGTTCTTCGCGAACGCCTATGTTGCACGATCAGAAAGCTACAGTCAAGAAGTGAAAACATGGACTCACTCCCAGCCATTTTGCAGCCGCTCGCCGAACCATCGGCGTGTCGTCCGACCCAAGGGCCGCGAAGCTCTTACGCAGCTCCTCTTGAATTGCTGGTGATACTTTGGTGTACACGGGGGCGTACAAAGCAGCCGATGATGTGCGAGATGTAAACCACTCGCCATGGGAGAGTCGATTGAGAAGAGGGATGTAATATTGCTCAACTTGTTTTGGGGAGAGAACGGCGGCGATCTTAGTGATGGATTCTGCAGCCTGTAACGCGTTGAACGCGTGGCATTGAGCTCGCGATTTTCGATGCATGCAATAAGGAGTCGCCTCTACGATAAAACGTACCTTGTCCCTAACCAAAGTCTCTTCAACTGC
>Ga0307509_10006445_pt1 | contig 15803 bp, 14 predicted proteins | sample 10_EM_MG_FD_202245 | JGI IMG/M metagenome (GOLD analysis project Ga0307509, IMG submission 202245) | Populus trichocarpa ectomycorrhiza microbial communities from riparian zone in the Pacific Northwest, United States - 10_EM | ecosystem: Host-associated > Plants > Roots > Unclassified | place...
GCCCCCCCCCCCCCCCCCCCCCCCAACGGAAACAAATGAGAGAGGTGAGGAACAGAAACAAATGCGAAGAGGTGAGGAACTGAAACAAATGCGAGAGGTGAGGGACAGAAGCAGACGAAAGAGGTGTTGAATGTTGGTTGGACACTCTGGAGAGGGATTCGAAGCCGGCTTAAAGGAGAGATAAGCGGCTGGCCGTATACTTATGCAAATACCGAAAAAGGAGTACTCGAGTACATTTGTGCTTTTAAGAGTGATAGCCAAGATTTTGGGGTCAAGCCGCACCGGGGTCGACATCATCACGTCGCAGCAGTAGCTGAACTAGTCCAAAATAGCCTCAGTAGGCAGCCCACCGGAGCGGCGTTCGGCGAGCGATATCGGTCATATCAGGGTGGGCGTTTAGGCGTTTTAACAGTAGGCTCACTACCCCATCATGCCCCTCTATGACGGCCCGCGCGAGCGGCGTTCGGCCAATATCATCCGGGATATTGGGGTTGACATCTGCGCGCCCTAGCAGCAGTTGAACTACTCCAAAATGTCCTCTGTCGGCAGCCAACCAGAGCGGCGTTCGGCCGGCCTCATTGGTCGTATTGGGGTTGACCTGTTGGCAGTTTAACAGTAGCATCACTGCTTCATCACGCCCCTCCCGAGCGGCCCATGAGAGCGGGGTGTCGCCAAATGGATCTTGGATATCGGGGGTGATGTCTTCCCTTGCCAATAGTAACTTTACGATTCGTTTATCCCCACGCTTGGCAGCCCATAGGAGAGGTGTTCGGTCCAACATATCGGCGGTATTAGGGTTAACATCTTCGCGCAGTAGCAGTAGTCGGACAACTCTGAAATGGCCTCTCTCGGTAGCCCACAAGAGTGGCGTTCGGCGAATGATATCAATCGGATCAGGGTGGACATCTCGGCATTGTAAAAGTAGGTTCACTACTTCATCATTCCCCTCCCGAGCAGCCCACAAGAGCGGTGTTCGGCTACTATTGTCCGAGATATTGGGGTTGAGGTCTTCGCGCCCTAGCAGTAGTCGCACTATTTCCAAATGGCCTCTCTCAGCAGCCCACCAGAGCGCCGTTCGGCCACCCTCACTGGTCATATTAGGGTTGAGATTTCTGCATCCTACCAGTAGCTTTACGACTTCCTCATCCCCACTCGCGGAAGCCCACATCAGCGATGTTCGGCGATAATTGTCCGGGATGTTGGGGTTAACATCTTCGCGTGCTAGCAGTAGTCGCACTACTCCACGATGGCTATTCATGACAGCCAACAAGAGCGGTGTTCGGCCATAGGCACCGGCGATATTAGGGTTGACATTTGGGTTTCTTAACAGTAGCTTCACTATTTCATCGTGCCCCTCCCGAGCGGCCCACGTGAGCGGTGTTCGTTTCGAATCGTCTGACATAATGGAGTTGACGTTGTCCTAACTTTCTAACTGCAGTTTCAGCACTTAAAGCGCGGACAAGGGCCGGGAAAGGGAAAACAAAGGATTGGCAAGGGCAATTTACTTGAAGGAAATGTAGGGAATCGACGCTCTTGAGGAAATAGAAAATCATCCACTTGAGGGATTCGTGATCGCGGGGGGTTGGTCAAAGAGGCAAAAGTAGATAAGGGTAAAGGTAATGGAGGTCTGGTCGTGCGAAGGGACAACTGCCGCCGTGCAAGCACCGCTAGGAGGCTGCCGTTGCGAGCGTCGTGACAAGAGACCCGGAGAATGAATGTGGTAGGAAAACTGAAGTGTTCGCTATTCGATGGGTAGGGTGATGATGGTTATCATACAGGGCGAATAGAACGCAGCTTCGACTAAATACAGTTTGTGGTAGCCACTCGCACAGTGGGCTCTCTATCACACACACACTAGAAACAACTAATTAATCGCCCTCGACAGGGTGACACTCCCGCTCGCCTGCTAACTAATACCGGTATTCCCTAACATGTCATCCCACCCACGATGGGTTATCATATGATACTCCATCGAAAGGAGGGAATGGAGAAATCGACTAATAAATGTGGTGGCAGTGTTGTCGATGGTGTTTCGTCATGCCCTAAACTTAATTGCAAAAGCAGCACTGTTAGTGCTAAACAGAAGCGGAGGAAAGAGAGCCTACTTGTATATAACTTTCTAGGACCTTTGCAGAATAGTCATATTTACTAACTATCCCTTCGTTTGATTTAGCTAGTCTACGTGCCCCGAGTAAGGGTGGTGTGGCAACAGCACTTGCATGTGCGCGAAGGCGATAATGTTATCATTGACAATGCAATTGTCAATTACCCTCAAACCCTTTGACACCCACCCGGATTTGAAATTGTGGACCCTACCCAGTTTGAGTGACGGGAGGAAATATACGCAGACAATCTTGTGTTCATTATGGGCCTGCTGAGTGCTCCTGATTTCGCTCCATTCTGGACACTATCGGTAGACTGGTTCCTAACAATATAAAGGGGCCCAAACATCATGGCTGTTCAAGATACTTTGTTGATCACTGACTGGTCATTGCCGATCGCAACACTACTAAAACTCTAAAATTCGGCATCAAGAGAAGGGATAGAAACCTAACTAAAAATCACTCAGTACTAGTGATGGACGCGATCATGCTCGATCATAAATTTTTGGTCTGATCGAGCTCGATCAATGCTCGAGCATGGGCCAAATTTTCTGCTTGAGCATCACTACTCAGTACATACAACTAGCAAAACCTGATTCGAGACCTCGAGCATCCCTGCTTGCTCCCATCTGTTAGACTAGGAGGGGGGTCAACGAACACGGGGGTTCAGCGGTCAATGCACCTTTAGTGTATTGTTCGTTGACCCCCCTCCTAATCTAATTCATTTCAAAATTTCACGTGGGGAAATCCGTCCTCTGAGCTATGATACTGCCCCCGCACAAAATTAACCGCCCACTAGGCAGTAGTAGAAATCTGGGCCATGACAACCGCACTTCCACCAATCTTGTAAACCAAAAAAAATTACAAATTAAAAATGTAAATACATAGTAGAATTCATAGCAGATATTGATCTAGAGAAATCCCTTCAGGTGGTGTAGGAAGTGCTCGGTGATGGGGAAGGTTGTGTTGCCATCGATCGTGGCGAGGCAGTTAATTTTGTCCGCATACCATACGTGTTGTGTTTGTGTACTTTTCCACAATCTCCACGAGCATTCTTTCACCCCTTCACACCTATCATATTTCCTTTTCTATGAGAACCCCCCCGCATGAACTTGGTTTATAGCAGAGGAGGGCCGGTTGGAGGGGAGGAAAGAAAGAAAGGAAAACAAGGTCCTCACAATAGTTTACCGGAAGGGGAAGTAGATGCGATAAGGGGGAGGGAAAGGCTACACTGTATTCGTAATGTCCTGACGTTTGTGAACACAACTGCTATTGCATGATGCCAAGATCAGGGCAAAAAAAGCTGAATTTTGGCGGTATGCAATAGCAGTTGTGTTCACAAACGTCAGGACATTACGAGTATAACTATCATCTCTCACGTTATTACTCATTCACCCCATAAACCAGACCCTATCGGACTACGAAAACGGAAATGAATAGATCGTCACTCAACAAAGATGGACACGTAGCTTCAGACGGGAGTAAGAAAAATATGTACATTTCCTATCTAGAGGGATTTCCTTCATCTATGCAGTATGAGGTCTAAATGCATTCCCTAATAGCAACATCGTACGGGATCGGGGGTGGGGAGCGATTTCGTGGGGGCGGTGCCCGGGGGGGCTCGAATGGAGGTGGGGGGTACCCCTTGGTGAACCTAGAGCAGTACCATCACCCTCTGATGACCACCCCTAGCTGCGTACATGAGCGGTGTTTGACCACCAGTATCGGGCCTGTCAGGGTTGACTTCCTTCCGTCCCAGCAGCATCTTTACGACTCCCGCATGTCCCTCGCGAGCTGCCCAGGATAGTGGCGTCCTGCCTAAATTATCTGACCCATCCGGGTTAACCCCTGCCTGCTCGAGGAGTATCTTTACCACTCCCTCGCGTCCCTTGTGAGCGGCGAAAGAGAGCGGCGTTCTGCCAGCATTATTCAATCTATCAGGGTTAACTCCCTCATGCTCGAGTAGTATCTTTACCACTCCCTCACGTCCCCCCTCCGCTGCCACTGAGAGCGGCGTTCGGCCGTGCTTATCCGGCTGGTCGGGGTTAACGCTTTCCATCTCTAGTAGTAGTTTCACTGCTTCCGCATGTCCATAGCACGCAGCAACAAAAAGTGGTGTTTCGCCGTCAAGCTCTGGTCTGCTGGGGTCGACCTCATCCCGCAGGAGGAGCATTTTCACTATCACTTCATATCCACTGGAAGCGGCAAAGTAGAGCGGTGTCCAACCGTAAGCATCAGCCTTGCCGGGATTAACCTCCTCCCGCCCAAGTAATATTTTGACCACTTCTTCATCTCCTGCGTCAGCCGCCCACATGAGAGGTGTTCTGCCCGCATCATCAGCCTTGTCGGGTTTGACCCCATCCCTCCCAAGCAGTATTTCTACCACGCCCGCATTTTCCTCCTGAGCTGCCCAAGCTAGTGGTGTTAGTCCATCATCATCTGGCCTATTAGGTTTAACTTCTTCTCTGCCAACTAGTATTTTTACCACTCCGTCATGTCCATTCTCAGCGGCATGCGACAGCGGTGTTCGGCCTTTAGCGTTTGGCTTGTTGGGATCAACTTGCTCAAGCTCGAGTAACATTTTTACCACATCCTCATGTCCGTTGTGAGCAGCCCATGCAAGTGATGTATGCCCCCCAAAATCTCCTGAGTTGATATCATAACCCATCTTGATCAAGGAAGCCACCACCTCAATTATTCCGAAAAACGACGCACAGTGGAGTCCACTGAATGGGGAAAACGTAGTAAAAGGTCTCGCTCTCAGGCGCTCCACTTTCTCTAAAACCAATTTTTTGGATATGTGGGAATCATATTCACGAAGAAGATCCAGGGCAAGTGATGTTCCATTGTCCGAGAGTTCCCGTTTAGCATGGACTCCCCAGTTGACTGAGCAATAGGGTAGCAAGGGTGTATCAGTGCAATCGGAAGAGGTATCGGTTGGCAAGCCCTTTACCGTCTCAGAATTCAGATATGTGAGGCAGATCTCTGCCATTGTAGCATGAGGTCTAGAGAAAATATCTGGACTGGAAGAAAGATACTCTTTGAGACTAACATGGATTAATCGTACCGTTGATCCATCCCCATCCACAGTAATAAGGCCTTGGCAGCAGCCCACCACTGTGGGTATTGAAGGGGCGTTGTCGCTATTGAAATCGGTGGAGCCAAGCTCGACAGCGAGGACTTGGCAGAGCTCTCCCCGTGTCAACGGCCGTTCCGCGTGACAGATCCACATTAAAGCGTCCATCCCAATTCTCGATTTACTCGCTCCCTGCGCCCTTATGCGTTCGATCATGGTGCCGTAAGCATCTCCCAACTCTAATCCATCGCTGATTTTGCTGAGCCTCTCTCGTCGCTGATATATCGTCGGTTCTTGTAAGATTGCCTCGATATTTACCGAAAGGAGTAGAAACCTAAACATATCTGTTAGCCAATAGTGTATAGCAGAATCCTTGGCATCGCTGCTCCTACTCACATTTGAGATATCCTTTGAGGAACCTTCGCTAGAATATCTGCCTGGAGAATCTCATCCATGGCATCTGGTGTTTCGTCCTCTCTCAGCTTGGCACGAATGTATCTGGTAACGTCACTCTCGGTAGGAGCTATGGATACATTAACCACTTGCCCAACCAGAGCCGTTTCGACCTGGGCCTTTATATGGAACCTTCCGGATAAAAATATTCGAGTGGCCGGGGACTTGTCCAGAATTTGTTTGAGCGAATCAATGATCCTGACTAGCTGCGCCCCTGAACACTCGTCTAGACCGTCAACACAAATGAATGTGGGCTGTAAGGAAGCTGCGAGCTGCAACATCTTCACGATATCAACCAGCTGCGGCCCGCGCCCACCAATGACCTTCTTGTCCTCTTCAAAGGCCCTCGATATTTCCTCTGGAATCATCTCCATTCGGCTAACCATCTGTTTCAGCAAGGAACCTAGCATCCAGGTTGGAGACTGATCTTTCCCAGCTGCCCAGTCAAAGTAGAAACATGTGACGGCAGTGTTCTGTCCTCTGGCCTGATCGCACAACCGGTCTATCACTAGCGAACTTTCCTCCCAGCTTGTTAGCTCAGCCTCACCCTCCCTCCCCGGAGAATAATCCTACTTACCTGATAAATGTCTTGCCGACTCCCGGATCTCCGTAGAAAAAGAGAATGGGCTTAGAACTTTCACGTTCCCCACCCTGTCCGCACCAATTTCTAAATTCCTCAGTTTGGAAAACCCATTCTCCGACATCGTTAACACGGCGCTCCTGAATGTCACGGTGCTGTAATCTGGGCTCCAAGGGTGATAGCCAAGTCAGGAGTTGAGAGCGATGATCGGCAACTTCCCAGTTTTTCCCCAGAGTGTGAGGAGAGTTCATGCAATTGAAGTAATTGTTTCCACCATTGATGGTATATTGAGCCATGTTCCACCCTCTATTTCTTGAACTGCTGAAGAGTGGGAGTTGTGGGTATAGTCGGTTGAGGTGTTTGTGGAAGTTAAAGAAGTGGGAGGTGCACGTTTGTAGTCGCAGAAACCACCATCTTGTGAGGAAGCAAACTCTGGTTAAGCCACCCGGAATGGATGAAAACTAGGCCATCCCCGACGGTGTAGTGCTAGTGCAGCCACAGTCCTGTAAGCAACCACAGACCCTATGCAATATTATGCAACACAGCAAGGGTACTTCTACAATACGATTCTTAGCCGAAACAAACAATTGGCAAAGATTTCAAAATGCGACCCGCAACCAAATGTTTCCATACTTTCGATATCTTCCTACCCCTGAAACAAAGACAGCGAATTTTAAAACGAAATCCCCAGGAGAAATCGGAGATTGCATGAAGCATGCCCGCACTTCCCTCATTTCGTTTACCGAGTGTCTTTTGGACAGGTTGACGGTGACGGCAAACGAACAGCGAGAGTTAACACCAATATACACAGCGACCAGCTCACAGCTGTGGAGTCAGCATCGAAGTTCGCCTGTCCTCTATGTCTCGCCCTCTCTTGTTCTCTCTCAACTAACTACTGGCAGGCCGCAGTATCTATCGATCACAGCCGACCCATCGTCCACCCCTTCGACAGATCACCATACATCTACTCTTGTGGAGGCATGTCTCCCTTTCCCTTTTGCATACTCACTATTACTAAAAGAAAGGCAGAGGTTCCCACTTTTCTTTGTCTCCCGGCGTCCGGATATTTCACACTCACTGCCGGCTCTTGGAGCTTCTTTGCGGCGCATGTATCAAGTTCATCCCCGAAGCCCCAGTACATTGCGGAAAACCATCCGAGGCGAAAAAATACCTTGAGCATGTCGAGAAGCATCCAGCTCGTAAAATTGGGCTATTTTCGATAGAGAATGTCTCAGGATCCTTTGACTTTATGTCGTTTGCTATGTCTTATATATACACACAATCTTGAATTTACAAAAAAAAAAACTCTTCTACCCCATGATCGCCCATATTTCTCCCATCTTCCTTCATTCAACCTCTGCATCCCTCCACTCAACTCTTTCGAGCTTTCTCGAAACTCTTATTCCCTTATCCCCTTTCCCTGTTTCGTACTCTTCTAACACTGTCTCCCTCCTCTTCTGCAATCCTCTGCAGTCCTGACACCGTCATTTGTTTTCCAACCACAGCGCGACACTGGTCTGATCTGTTCCAGCCCCTAGAAAAGATTAATTTTCCAAGCCTTGTTTATTCCCTTGTGCTCTTCCTAAAACATCCCGAGCATTGCTGAAAGCCGATCCAATGACACCACGGCCCTTCTGGTACCATATTCCTCGATAATGGAACATTTTCAAAAGAAAATCTTCTCAGCCGTGCGCCATGTGTGTTTCGACCATATGCGGGATAGGGAATTTTGGGGAACTTTCAACTCGCCATTCAGTCTTAGTCTAGGATATACGGGAAGAGTGAAATTGTTTGTCACTATCCATAACAACCTGTCTTCATGGTGGGCTCACAACAAACATGCTGCATGCTGTCAAGTAGGCCCCGCCTTCCGTGAAATTAGTGAGCGCCATCAGATACTCATTGAGTAGGCTCCCTTCACCTTTCATGCTAACGTGTTTCGCGGGGGGGGGGGCAATCAGGTATCCTCTAAGGGCAATATCCGCGCAACCAATAAAGTCAAGTCATTTACGGTAACTGGTGGCTTATATTAGGTAAGGCAGGGGTATGGCTTACAATTATCTTAACAATCTTCGCGTTATTCTACACCTCCTTCCCCGTCCAAAAAATAATAATACTGTAAACAGCTTATCTATCGCTCCGAGAATTATATTAGAGGAAATAATAGGTAAGGGAGAGGATGAAAGAGGAAAGGATAGAAAAAGAAAGAAGGCGGGGCAAGAAGATTGAATAGGATGGGATGGAAACTGCACGCGATAAACCGAGCCTTCTCTGAATAATAAACTATTTCACCCAGCCCACTAGGCCCTACTATACTCTCTAAGCAGGAAATCGCACTCCCACACATCCAAGTTAGAGCCGGAGTTTCAGATGAGTGTGATCGCAGCCATTTCAAATGCGCACTGTGGGTTACCGCTCGTGATGTTGCAGTAACTCCATCACTCCATGATAGCCATGCTTAGCTGCCTACTGGAGTAGTGTTTGACTATCAGGTTAGTTAAAGTTTACCTCTTTCTGCCCAAGTAATATTTGTACCACTCCTTCAAATCCGCCTTGAGCAGCAATCGAGAGCGGTGTTTGACAGGCATAATTTGGCTTGTCAGGGTTAACGCCTTCCTGCTCAAGTAGTATTCTTACCACTCCCTCAGACCCACCGACCGTAGCACATGCGAGCGGTGTCTCGCCATCATGATCATGATTCTCGGGATTGACCTTTTACTCCCGAAAAGTATTTTTACCACATACTCATGTCCACACTCAGCAGTAAGGGAGAGCGGTGTGCTGCGGTGATTTTCTGGCTTGTCAGGGTGAACATCGTCCCGTTGGAGGAGTATTTTCACCAGTCCCTCACGTCCCTCCCGAGCCGCATACGAGAGCGGTGTCCTGCCTGAATCGTCTGGCTTGTCAGGGTTGATCTCTTCTCGCCCGAGCAGCATTCTCGCCACTCCCTCATGTCCCTCCCAAACGGCATTTGAGAGCGGCGCGCTGTCGGAATCATCTGGCTTGTTAGGGTTGACCTCGTCTCGCCAGAGCAATATCCTCACAACTCGCTCATGTTCCTCCCGAGCGGCATACGTGAGTGGTGTCCTGCCTAAATCGTCTGGCTTGTCAGGGTTGACCTCTTCTCGCCCAAGTAGCATTCTCACCACTCCCTCATCTCCCTCCCAAGCGGGATTTGAGAGCAGTGTCATACCGAGCCAATCTGGCCTGTCAGGGTTAACATCTTCCTGCCCGAGTAGCAATTTTACTACTTCCACATGTCCGCTACCGGCGGCGCGCCAGAGTGGTGTCCTGCTGTCATTACCTGGCTTGTCGGGATCGATCTCTGCCGGTCCAAGAAATAATTTCACCACTCCCCCATGCCCATTACAAGCAGACCATGAGAGCGGAGTATATCCCCGACAACCTTCTTCGTTGAGATCGCTACACCCCATTTCTACCAAAGCGGCCACAATCTCAACAATTCCAAAAAAACGACGCGCAGTGCAGCCCATCGAAGGGAAAACAGGCACTAAAATGCCAATTGTCCAAAGCCAGCGGTCTACTCACAAGAAATTTGGTCGATTGATGACCCGGGCCACCGTTTTCCTGAAAGAGCTCCAGTGCAAGTGACTAGGCGTGGTGCGAAAATTCCTTCTTCGCATGGACTCCCCAGTATAGAGAGCAATATTCTAGAAAGGTCGTTTCTCGGGAGTTGTAAGAGCGGTAGAGTGAAAGGGTTTTTTGACCTGGTTCGAAACCAGATAGGTGAGGCAGATTTCTGCCATTACCGCATGAGAATTACTGAAAATATCATGATGGGTGGAGAGATATTCTTTGAGGGTAAAGTGGATCAGTCGCACAACTGACGCCTCTTTATCCAAACGAATAAGGCCTTGACAACGGCTCACGGCTGTCGATATAGAAGGTATGTTGCCGGCATTGAAATCCTTGGAGCCTAGTTCGACTGCTAGGGCGTGGCAGAGCTCATCCGCCATCAAGGGCCGTTCCGCATGACTAACCCACATCAAGGCCGCAATTCCAAGCCATGATTTGCTCCCACCCTGTGCCGTTATCCGTTCAATCGTCGTACAATAAGCGTCCCCCAACCCTAACCCATCCGTGATTCTGCTAAGTTGTTCTCGTCTCCGATGTATTGTCGATTCTCCTAGGATTGCGTGTATGTTTAAGGAAACGAGTAGAAACCTATATATAGTCATTAGCCGATAGTGTAGGGCGGGATTCCCGGCATCACAGCGGTTACGCACATTTCGGATATATTCTCACGAATCTTCCCCATAATGTCTTCCTCCAAGCTCTCATCCATGGCATCTGGTATTTCATCATCTCTCAGTCGAGCACGAAGGTATGTGATGATATCGCTTCTGGCGGGGCCTACGGATACACTTATCACTCGTCCGACAAGACGCCTCTCGGTCTCCACTTGAATATAAGGCCTCCCGGTCACGAATAGTCGGGTGCCTGGTGACTTCGCAAGAATTTCGCACAGCACATCAAGGAGTCTGGCCCGTTGTGGTCCGGCGCGCTCATCCAAGGCTTCAATACAACTAAATGTGTTCTATGAAGACGTAACGAGCTGTAGCATCTTCATGCCGTCCGCGTGTTGAGTCTGTGTCCGCCGATGGTTTTTTTCTGCTCTCGGAAGGCGCGCCATATCTCCTATGGGACCTTCTCCATTCCGCTGAGGATCTGCTTCAGCAAGGAACCTAGCATGCTAGCCGCGGACTGCTCCTTTTGCACGGCGAAGTCGAAGTAAAAACAGGTAACGGCGGTGCTTTGTCCCGTGGCCTGATCGCACAGCCTGTCCACCACGAGCGAACTATGACCACAGTCTGTTAGCATTATTTGAACTCTTTGTCCGGACAAAGAACAATCATGCCTACCTGATGAATGTCTTACCCACCCCCGGATCTCCATAGCAAAACAGAACAGCATTTTATCAGCGTCAAATTCCCCACTCAATCCGCACCACTTTTTGAATTCCTGAGTTTGTATTAGCCATTCCCCAACATCCTCCACACGGCGCTCTTGGATGTCCCAATGGCGTAAGCCCGGATCCAAGGGTGATAACCAGGATAGGAGTTGAGATCGATCGTCGGCAACAGAACAGTTGTTCGACACATGAGTAATACAAGAATTCGTAGTATTGAGGCAGTTTGCATCATCCTTGATGGTATATCGAGACATCTTCGACTGTTTATTGCTTTCTCTGCTGAAGGGCTGGAGGGTCTGAGTATCGGTGGTTGATGATATTCCCGGCTGTGGAAGGAATGCGGGGCCTGGTTAAAAGAAAGTGGGGTTGGCTGGTGTCACACCAAATTCATAGAGGGGTACGAGATTGGTGACAAAATTCGTGGCGGAGCGAACCCGACAGGAATGAGGCATCACCAGCAAGCCAGGCGGAATGCAAGTAAGAAAGGGGAGAAAAGAACAGAAAGAGAAAAAAAACCTCCACAGCACTACGGCGGTCTATAAGGACCCAAACCGCCACAGAACTCCAACATTGATTTTAGGTTTTTGGATAAGCGAACAACAAAAAAAAAAGAGGGAAAGGAGGAAAAAAGAAAAATAGTGGTGTTACCAATCGTGCAAGGCTAAGCGTGATCTCTGGTGTATGATGCTTTCTTCTTTTTCTTGTGGGAATAGAATTTATTTATCTCCGTTATAAGGCATCATCATTTATCACTCATATGTTGTCGGCAGTCCCTGGCAGTTCTTACCGAGCTCCAGCAGTTCTCACACACCCCCGGGCGTTATTACCCACCTTGAGCAGTTATTACCCATTGTCAGCCGTCCCCTTGAGGTCACCCTCACCTCTGTCGTCACAGTCCCTCCGGTATTTGGTAATACCTGTTGGCTATGTCTTCACCTCTTCATCCTTCCCCAAGCCCTACAGTCCCCTGATACAGTAGAATCTGGTAAAGGGCGGATTGGAGCTAGTGGCGATTTACTTGAACCTTCCCAACGACCGCCATCTATTTGTTTAAACTGTGGCGAATCAGCCTTTTTCGCGCACTCTTGTTGGCTCCTTTGCTTCAGTTTCGCTTTAGTCGCAATCTGGCTTTCACCACACTCTATAGTATTGCCTGTAAGGCTCCAAAGCAGTTCAGAGCACTGACTAAAACTACACCTAAGACAGCAATTTATAGTGAATAATTTCAAATGATAGAATAAGCTTTAAAAACAACAAAGGTAGGTCAAATTTAATTTGTAGGAAGGGTACTGTATAACAAGTACTAAGAGTGAGAAGTTATGGTGTTCAGACAGGTGACCAAGACACAGAGCCTGAGGGGAAAAAGAGTGTAAATCTTGGGCTAATACTACAGGAAAGGTAAGAATACAAAAAATACCTAGTGTAGGAGAAATAAGTATACGGAGAAGCAGTACAGGGGGTGAAAATATATAAGAGAATAAACGATAAGTAACTAGAAAAAGTGAAAGAAATGAACGGATACTAGAATAGAAGCGGAGGTGGATTTCAAATATTGTGGGTGTCGGATGGCTTCCCTGACTGTGACTGAACTCGCTTGGGTGCCTGTTCGCGTCCCATCCGTGGCCGTAATACCCTGTGAATGATAGGTAATTGTAGAGTTGTTGGAGTTTGGAGTGGTGAAGAACTTGCAACTTGTGTGTGATTCCTCTATCGGGTAACATTACTGCATTAGTTGCTCCTGCTAAAATAATACCAGAAAAATAGTAATGAATAATACCTTTGATTGTCGCAGCTCCGCCGGAGTTGCCAGGGTAATTATTTCCGAATTATTAGAGATCTATAAATTTTATATTAGATGGTGGGCTAAGCCTAGTTCGCTTTGGATTTATTTACCATATGCGGATTTTGAATAGAGTCTATAAAAAACGAATTAGAGAAAGGGTAATTGACAATAATGATCAAAAGGAATGAGAGGAATACCAAGGGAAGACAGGTGAGTTAAGTCTTGAGGATGAGTGGAACTTGGTGTTTGAAAATTCAGATCCTCAGACAGGGGAGAGGAATCGGCCGCCACTGTTGTAAATGGATTCAATCCGGAATGGGGAAAGGATGAAGTGCTGGGTGGACAAGAGGCAGGGTTTGCTGATATATTATCAGGTTGGTAGAATACAGGCTCATCAATAGTCATAGGAACTGGGTCAATATCTAGTATAGATGCTCTGTTTTTTCTCTGTCCTTGGCTTATCAATTCTCGCAAGGAGATTAAACTCGACTCAGAAGATATTCTATGGCTATGACCAGTGAACTCCCCATGATTCAATGCCATTGAATTATGTTCGCCTTTTTGCTGCCTTATAGCTTGGGTTGGTATTGTGGTTAAAATCGGTGGCGAGGAAGAAAATTGGCCACTTCTAGAAGAATTAAGTTGAGATAAACTTAGACTATCACCTACTTCAGGATTAGCTGGACTTTTGAGGATGGGGATATCAGGTGACAAGCATGCAGAAGCTTTGATATCCATATAAATATACTCAAAAATAATAGTAAGTTTATCCTTGATCGTAGGAAACCAGGTTTCAATAAGTGCTTGTAAAGTCCCAGGATCTTGAGCGCTGCAGGGGAGCCAGAGGGGTAATTTGGAACGGTTATCCCAGCCAGCAGTAACATAACAGTCTCGCATAATAGGCCGCTTGCCATTTCGCTGAACTTGATATAGATTTTTCCAATTGTGAAAAGGTGTAGTATCCTCTAAGACTCGAAAGCGTAGAAAATCCGGCCACTCCAAACTAGTATCTTCAGGACCCCTAATTGATTCTTGCAAAATTCCATCCGATGGTCTCTACTTCTGTTCCCCTACGATAGTAAATACCTTGTATTTAATATGTGGCTGTTGGGTAAGAAAATCGTGGTGCTGAGGACCGGGGCCACATATGATTTGTAAATTCCGTTCGAAGGTAAGCTTCTGACCTACGAAAGGGGCAGCTACTAGAATAATATGACCTGGTCAGCTTACATTCATAAAACATAGAAGATATAGTTGTTACCTTTGGCACTACGATCCTTAACCACTCGGGAAGGAATTCGAGCTCGCTCCACTACCATGGCATTCGCTTTCAAATTAGGAAATTGATTGCGTGGTTGAATTGCAAAAGAGGCTACTAATGGTTGGGGATAGGATTCTGTCTTTCTTGTTACTATTACTCTAGTTTATTAGGCTAATGAAGAAGATAAGGGTATATACTATGTACGGGAGGGAATGTTGGTTGATTATTCAATATCTGCGGATCAATAGAAATAGCGGGTGTAAAGCTTGTACTAGGGATATATGGGGTTGGAGGTATTGGGGCCAAGATAGATGATTGTATTTGACTAGCTGGACGTAAAGGAAGCTGAAATTGTGGCAATAATACTTCTCCAATCTGTGAATTAGGGGAGTTTAATTGGATACCCAAAATGGAAGCCTATGAATCGTGAAAATTAGTGACCGCCTGCCTAATGAGTTTACTTAAAGAGACACTGGGAAAAGTTTATAACCTCAGTACTAGGTTGGGCTGCTCCTTTAGGATAGGTGCCATCTGGACAAGGGGCTGGGTTCCAGCGGTTACAAAAAGAACATAAGGGACGGCCATCTTGATGCCGGTGGAAAGCTTTGTAATGTGCGGGGCAATCCCAGTATGTTGAAGCCGGAGGTCGATTCTGCCCTTGATTCTGTTTTTTTGGTAAACCTGACATCAGAGAATCCTAATAGAATATGAAATCTAAAACTATTTAAACATAAACGAATTGAAATTAGAGTTCGTTACGGGGCGGACGGGGCCCTGAAAAACGCGGGCCCCCGGCCCTTTCCCCCGCCCCGCCCCACTCAACGGCCTGGGGCGGGGTGTCTTTTTCGGCATTCCCTGCCCCTGTCCCCGCTCAGGCCCCCGCCCCACCCATACCCCAGACGGGTCCCTGTTAAAAATAGGTGGTAACAAACGGGGCCCCGTCCAGGGAATGAGTGCGGGTAGGCCCCGGACGGGGGCAGAGCGGGGATTACCCGAAACATACCCCCCCGGCCCCGTACAAGGGCGGGGTCTGGCGAGTGAAAACCTGCGCTGCCCCGCCCTGTAACGAACACTAATTGAAATCCGAGAGGTACGATAGTCCAGGATTGGTAAACTGAGTAGAAGGCAAATAGTATATGATAATCTGGTTGAATACAGATAAAATAAGTCAGGAGATAGAGCAATATCTATATAAGACAGGAAAATATGCTCAAGTTATTCTTCCTCCGAGATGAGAATTCTTTTCACACACATCTATTGCTCTTCTCTTGCAATCAAAATTCCTTTAAAAAACTGAGATACGACAATTTTTCAACTAAGCTTTCTAAGCTCAATTATCCTGGTAAGATTTTTGCCTCTTCCGACTTTATTCACTGTCCATTTTAGTATACTAAACTAGTAGGTGATTAGAATGGAGGCATTTAAGGAGCTCCTGTAGTTTTGGTATATTTATGAGAATCGTACTGTAACAGGGTTTATTCCTGTCTAACGAAAATACAATAGGACCGGCGGTAGACCTGCTAGCGCTGGTGCTAAGGGAGGCTTCAAGGGACCGGAGGTAAGAGATAATATTTGAAGGACAAATAGAACTCAGGGATTGCCGTTCAACCAAGTG
>Ga0307509_10006446_pt1 | contig 15803 bp, 17 predicted proteins | sample 10_EM_MG_FD_202245 | JGI IMG/M metagenome (GOLD analysis project Ga0307509, IMG submission 202245) | Populus trichocarpa ectomycorrhiza microbial communities from riparian zone in the Pacific Northwest, United States - 10_EM | ecosystem: Host-associated > Plants > Roots > Unclassified | place...
CCAAGATGCTCGAGTATACTCGATGATGGTCGAGCATGATCGAGCAGTACCCATGATCGAGCAAATCGATCAGATCATGGATGCTCTGCTCGATCATGATCTGATCGAGAGACCCCTATGATCGAGGCGATCGAGCAGACTGCTGATCGAGCAAAACTCGATCATGATCTGATCGTGCCCATCACTACCAGGGAGCCTAAAGGTACATATCCTTTGATCTAATGACTCTCCTAGATGCTCTCATGCTTTGCCCCCCACCTTGGCGATTTCCCTGGGACAGAATACATGGATTCGTTGGTGTTCTCCTCACCGTGAGGGTCGCAGAATAATGTCTGTAAGGCAATCACTAACAAGCTGTGATTCATACTTTCCTAGACGAAAGGATGCAAAAGTCACATCGGCTCACAGGAGGGAAAGGCAGCTCTCTTTCCCTTGATCCCAGCTCCCATACTTCCCACCAGGGCTAACTCCGGACATCTATTCAATAGCCAATATTTAACTGTCCCTTAGCGACCCGGCAATAGGTGCTGATCTACCCGGCATGATTTCTCGAGTGCTGAGAACGAGGGGGAGGTAAGTGGAGCACCAAGTCAATGAGTAACTCTTCCTCCGCCAGTATTTAGCATTCTAGGAAAAACCTAGTAGCCCTGGTGATTATGGTATGTATTAACTTGCACTTGACATAAGCCTTGCGCGTGCTACCACACCCACCGTACAGAATACTAAATCGAACGCTGTCATTGACCCACTAAATAACTCTAGATCAAGAACTTCTATTTATTAGAGGACCTCAGCTGGAATATTGTAAGAACAGCTCGAAATGCTGCCGAACTTCGATCCATACAGATCACAAAGTGCTTGCCGGCTCTTAGCCCTGTTGGATTTCCTATAGGACATGCGGTTATGTGATTATGCGGATATACGGTCGCACGGATATGCTGGTATGCGGACAGGTCTATGTGTGGCTGAGATATACGGTTATAGGGCAGTGGCTTTGTAGTGCACGGTGACTAGCAGTGGGTTGCTGTTTTCACATCCTATGCCGTTAAGCATAGGGTAGAGCCATCCGGTTTTGTTGATACCATTGCAATTGGGCATTAGGTATCGGATATTTGGTTTCATGATGTTTCTTCCATGCACTTTGTCCTTAGACATAAGGAGTTGGTACACTGGCTAGGTATGGGCTTTAGGGATCAAAGAGGATCATGGGAGGATATCAGGGTGGCTCTAGATTGCTTGAGATCGCTAGGGTTCGGGATTTGTCATAACAGTGTTTCTTTAGACTTCGTTGAGTCCCGCGAGCTCAGATGTGTTGTTGGATGGAGAAATATGATATATATCCTGCCCTATCCTTGGCTGGCAGATGGAGTAGCGAAATAGCCCACCATTCTTCTATGTTCCGCCATGCTTAGAGCCTATTGCTATCGCACTTTTGTTCTTTCCTTCTTTCTTGCTCCAACAGACCCTGGCTTGGGGTGACCATGAGATTCCCAATTATTGAGTAACAAGTGCCTGTCTGGTGGGCATGTGTATACCAGAATAGCTGGCAGTTGGAAGATAATTAAATAATAAAGTAATTTATCTAAAAGGGGGGGGCAAAACCTAGTGAGACCAGTTCTTACACAAGTTCTGTACAATCAAAACATTATAAGGTCCTAAAGTGATCTGGGCTTAATTTGACCATGCTCATAACCTCTAGTATCTATCATGAGCCGCGCTGCGTTATATCCAGCTTGGCGCGCTTTCAAAAGCAGCCTAAGAGGAGACTATCCTCATCAAGCTGCATGGAGGTTTGAGTTACTTGGCGAGTGATGGGCTGTGATGAATCTTGAGCATATGGGGGAATGGGAAATTTTGATATTTATATGTTTCAGGGTATGGCGTTAGAGAACCAGAGTTCCTATTTATCCGCTCGGTTGAACATTCCTTGAGCTTTGGGTCTCGTGGGATAATTTCCACTGATTTGTGAAATACAGTCCAATGACCCTTCCTCTTCCTCTCGCATCAAGCAAGCGCAGATCCCGAGCTCTACGCCGCCTAAAGAACTTCAACCTCCAGCGCCCCCACAGTAGCAGCCTCCCAGGCCCCGAGCTCTCTAAACCGCTATTTGCCTAGAACACGGCCGACTACAGACAGTCCCCCCTCAGGTCAGCACTCCGACTCCAATCTCATTCGACTTCCCCAACACCACCAATCCGCAGCCGATCAGTAGAAACTTGGATGCCAGTGACCCAGTGACCGTAGCCCGCACGATTCCTATATATTGGCCAACAGAACCCGAACACACCGGGGCGGCCTTCGATAAATGCAGGGGACGTTCAACAGGCTAAGTGGGCGATGGGGTCCTCGAGCGACAAGCTGCCAAATGCCGGGCGGACAAGGCAGTAGAATTTCGTTCTTTCGCCGGGTGCGACAGAGATGACGGGGCCGATACGGGATGAGACCCGAACTCCTATGGGAATTGCATTGCGAGATATATTCAGTATCCATCGTTCATGCAGCCCAAACTGAGCTGAGGGCGGAAAAACAGGGGACAGCGCGAATGAATGAGAATGTAATGTCAACGGGAGCCCAGAAATCGACTCCTTTGGTCTCAATTTCTTGGGCGGCACGAAAGAGGGTGGTATTCGGCACCCCCCACCCTCAAGCCACCCCTTCCCCTCCTCCCCCCCCAGGCTCATCCACATTAAATACGCCACCCCCAGCCCCCCCACTCCACCCAAACGCTACGAAACAGTCCCCGATCCCCCCTCACTCCCGATGACCACAATTTTTCCAAAGACGAAACCTCCCTAATAACAATGGTTCTCTCACACTCCCCGCGAACTCCTCACCAAGGACTCCCATGTGTCTATAGCCGTATTCGACAAGACCCCAGAGTCCCAATTACGCGTTCTTCAGTTTTCGCTTCAGGTAGCGTGAAGCTCGTGGGATCGTAGGCCTTAGGGGAATCACCATTGGGGTAGCTAATATTAAACCGGTGTTATGAAGGAATTCCATTGGTTGAACCCCATCCTTACGCCCCCCCTCAGGAACATTCGCTGACACCCCACCCCCGACACTCCAACTCTGATGAATCGAACCCCTTCCTTTCTAGCCGAGCTCGACCACAATATCTAATTTCCCTGACGCTTCGAACACTCGATTATGTAGCCGGTGGGGTCGGATATATTGCCATTGGCCGGGGACACCATCTTCACAACGCCAGTAACGAGGATGTGGTTGTTCCAAAAAATTTAAAAGCACCTCAATTCCAGGATATCCCTCTGGAACAGTGGATGGCATTAACTTCGACCCAGGCTATTCAGGACACACCTGGGTTAGATAGTCCGACACTAGAGGAATCGTGGAAGATCAGTTTGCTATTAGCGGGCAGCAGTAGGACAAGATTCAGATTCGATATGCAGGTAGATATCTTGCTTGCACTTTAGATAAGACACAGCCTGGAGCTCTCCTGAAAAATCGTTGATTGTTGGTCCCCCTTTTCGGATGCCGATCGTTGCGTTTTACAAGTTTGGGTAGACCGCCTTTTATACATTCAATTGAGTTATTATATTAGTGTTCCCTCAGTGAAACTCCGATCGCAGTGTGAATAGGACTTAGAGCGTGACGATGCTACGTGGGGCCTTTCGAAAATCTTTGCAAATGCACCCTAGCCGGGAAAAACGACGGGCTCTCGTAAAAGGCATGCTCAAAGATTAATTAGAGAATAACCATACCTCATTAGACTTTCTAGTCAAGGACGTAGTATTTCCTAACAGCCACGGGACATAGGACAGTTTTTACGAACAAGCAATTAAACTAGACGAGTCGCTGGAGGCTGTATTTCCGAGTGACCCTCCATGACATGAATTCGCTAATGTTTCTTGAGCGGGGGTTCTAACTTGGTCCCCCCGTCAATCCCTAACCTTATCAACCAAACAACACCCCCCACCAACATCCCAAATCGCCACCAACCCAAAAACCATAAGCAATTGCCATCCCCCCAATTGCCAAAAAAATGTTCCCGTCACTCCGCCTGTTCGCCCAGGTCGGCACCCAGCGCCTCGCGCCCTTCTCCACAACCGGAATAGCCGGGATCCTCACACACCCGAACCCCCGACCTGCTCTCATCGCAGTCTACAACCATACCCTATCCCTCCTCTCCCGACTACCGCAACACTCCGTCTACCGCCAGTCCACGGAAAACCTCACGAAGCAGCGCTTAGCGATCGTCGAGTCGGTCAAGCCAGAGGGATGGGCAGAATACCAAACCGCCCTCAAATCCGAGCGGGAAGCAAGCGGTATTCAGGAACCAAAGGACACGGAGTTCGAATTGAAGGTTGTCGGAAAGCAGTTCCTCGCAATGGCGGATGCGGTCACTACGGATAGTCCGGTCATACAAGCCTTCCTGGATAAGGAGGTGGGCCGCTGGGGGCTGAGCCCTCCAGTCGATACTTCCGATGCCTATGCTCATGGTGTGGATGTTCCAGCTGAGCAGAGGGGCCCTTCGCCCGAGGTTCCCTTGCTGCCCGAGGAGCCGCCGTTGTACGCTGAGCAGGTTGCCGAGTTGGAGGAGAAGCTAGGTGCCGGGCTTATTGAAGAAGTTCTTGAGCAGGGATGGGACGAGTTGAACCTTGTAAAGGAGATGGAAAAAGTGAAGATCTGGGAGCCATTGGAGGTTCAGCCGGAGGAGGGTCAGTGGGTTGGGTTCGAGCGGACGCCATAGCCGGAGGGGATTATAGAGGGGGATTTGGGTTCTTTCCGCGTGTAACTAGACGTTGAAGCACAGTTATCGACGCTTTCACAATTATGTGGCGCTACTCAGTTGCTCTTAATTCTTCGGTTATTTAGGGGAGTTTGCTTTGTTGGCTCGTATTAGGGCAGGATGGTTAAGTACCGGTAATATCACGGCAAGTGAACAGAGCCTATCGATTTCCGATGTCAGACGGCCGCAACCCATCCCAATACCCATCTGCCATGAGATACCCGCTTCTTGGAGGTCGGTCTGGCTATATACAGCCCGAATCCCCAACTTGTGGATGATTCCACAAAATGGGCTTGACTCACATTTGGCTATCATAAATAAATATCTCTACAAGCAGAAGGGGGTCTTCCTGTGTGAGATGCCGCCATTAAAACTAGGGTATTTAAACCTAACCCTACGAAGCTCAGAAGAAAAAAGGAAAAAAGGAAAAAAAGGCCAAGCCGCCCAATTCGGGCCCCAAAAACCAACTCACCCTAACTCTTTCACGGTAGGCTAACCACGAGCTCTTCTCCAGAAGCACAGCTGCCACCATCTTCCTCCACACAACCAAACCTAACCACCAACCATCACCGCGTTCGCGAAGGAAAACAATTCCACTTAGCCGCAGCCAAACGAATGGGTGAGTCTGATACTCTCCTCAGAGCCTCAGTCTCGCGCTCCGATACCACAATGTCTTCCTCGTCTTCCACCGCTGACACAGACCCTCTCTCCCTCCTCCGGCTCTCAATCTCCCAATCCTCCCCGCCATCCCTCTCTCACACCCCTAATCCGCCGCCACAGGGGGCCTCCCCGGTCACCCTAGCCTCCGCGTCATACTTAATCTTCCTTTCCGCCGCATTCCCCCTGTGGACAAAAACGCGCTTTCACAAGTCTGGCGGGGAATCCGTCGACCTGCGCTCCATCTATTTCGCTTGGCTTCATCGCGAGGATACGATTCCAGACTACATTACTAAAGCGCAGAACTTGGGCGATGGGGTAGTTACCAATCTTGCATTCTTGGAGAGGTTGGAGTTGGTCACTTGGCTTGAGGGTGGGCAGGAAGAGTCGGATTTTATTAAGCCTTTGGCATCAGCTGTTATTTCCGCTTCAGCCAGCGCTGATCCCCATGTCGCCGGCGGTGTGCCGAGTGGTGGAGTAGCGGGTGCGGTGGCGATGGGGGGGCAAGGTGTGCAGAGCACTCCTGGGGGAAGTGCAAAGATTGGTGGGTCGTCGGCGGCGCTGACTGGGAAGGTTAGAGTCACGGATCCGAGATTGTTGGAAATTTATAGCTATGAGAGGGTGCTGTCTAACCGGAATACGTTCCTCCGCGGAATTAAACCTACTGTAACAGCCCCACTGACTCTCTCCAACAAAATGACCGCGAGCTAACAAGCAAGAAAGGACTTCTCCCACGTCCGCAAACAAGCCGAAGACTTCATAACTCGGCTCCGCAACCAAAAGCCTAGCGGTAGCAATCCCTCCTCCTCAACCCCAGGTCCCCACCATCACCACCACCCACACCACCCTCAGCAAAAGTCCCTTCCCCACCGATCCGGCCACCCCGCCAGTGGCAGCGCCTCGGCGACCTCGACCCCCAGCAAATCCCCCAGTAAATCCCGCTCCCGTGATCCCATAATCCTCCTTTCACCCTCCGCCTCCTCCCTCTTAACAATGGCGAACATAAAAGCCTTCCTAGAAAATGGCTCCTTCATCCCCTCCTCCCAACTGTCGGGACCTCACGAGACAATCCACCAAATATCCCGGCTGATTCCAGGAATCCACCCCACTGCTCCTGTGCGCTTCCTAGTCGTTGATAGCATTGAGAAGTTCAAGCCGGACTATTGGGACCGTGTGGTTGGTGTGTTTACAACCGGGCAGGCGTGGCAATTCAGGGATTATAAGTGGAATAATCCCGTGGAGCTGTTTAGACAAGTGAGGGGTTTTTATGTCGGCTGGGATGGGGAGACAGTGCCGGACCAGGTGAGGGGGTGGGGCGCCGGCGTGAAGTGTTTGACTATTGAGCGGAATAGGAGGTTCAGAGACCGCGAGGTTTGCGAGTCGATTTGGGATGGGATTGAGACGGGGATGAAACTGAAGTTTGGGAGGTGAGAGAGTCCGAAGCGGTGGTGTTGGAGAGGGGCGGGGAGGGTAAAGAATGTACATCGTAGTAGTAGTGGTAGTGGTATTTCTCAGGATATGGCATGATTGTGTTCCGCCGGATACTAGTAAGAGCGGATCCACACCCTCGCACCCTCCTACCAGCCGACAATCTTTCTTTCCCTTTTTTTATATACCTTTTTACTATTATCACTAGTAGTTTCTTCCTCACTCTTATACTTGTTTTATTCCCCCCCCCCTCTTCCTCCGCTTCTGGCCTCTTCCTGTCCCGTCTCGTCACAAACAGCTCAAAAAGGCACTCCTTGTGTCAAAAGGGTTTGTTTGCATTAAACCGTTCCTCGCCCTTGGCAAACAATGCACGCTGTACGCTGTGCGGTTGGCGTATTTAACCCAATTCAGGTACCCACGGACTTTGGAGTAGACCCATACGGCGCGCTTGATACCGAGAACATGAGTAGGGGCGAAGGTGGGGGGTCACGTAGTATCACTCGTTCTCCTGTTTCTGGCAATATATTGCTGCGCGGCAGCGTGGAAGATTGGGCCGGGTATTTTGCGGGATGGGTTTGCGGGGACTGCGCTATTGTGCCGCTCGCACGAGGGCCTCCGCGGCCACGGCTGCTCGCTTAAATATTACGTTGCCGGAAAGCGTTCATGTGCTCTGGGAACGACGATAGGCAGAGGTATATACAGGTACTACAGGTAGAGAGGTGTAATCGAACACTCTCTACACTCTAGATAGACCCTCCACTACTACTATATTATCAAGAGCTTAGTACCTTACCTTATCTTATCAATACTCTACGCTAATCTCATTGTTCTGGGTAATGGAGACTTGCCTTATGGTTAACTCGACCGAGAACTTTTAAATTGGGAGTAGCCCTTACGATACGATTCAAATAACAAAATTTGATTAGCACTAGTCTACGATTATTACTACTATTTTCACTTAACGCCATAGGAGATCGTCGCCACCGTTGTAAGAGTAGGAATTGGAGATGTTAAACACGTTGTCTTCAAATATAGTCGCCCACTACAACGTCCTTCGAGTTATTGGTTTTACATCAACGGGGCAAAAATGGGACAAGAGTGATTAGGGCCTTTTTGAAAAGGGATTTTTTTAAATTTTGTTTACAAAATTGCTAGTGGAGCGATTAGACTATTTTTCAAGTTCTTTTCTCTCTCGAGCTTTGATATGTTAATCCAAGGACTTTGAGTGGCGGACAGCACCATGCGATGGAGAAAAGAAGATATAGTACTTGTACGGTAGATTTCTCATATGATAATTCCGGTTGAATCACTGGAGTAGGGTACCGGTACGGTACATCAAACTCCCATCCACGACATCTGCTCCCCCCACCTCGTCGTCTCCTACTCACTAGGAAATATCATAGCGGTACCCGCACCTTCGGAGACTCATCCATCGTCTTCACTTCCTTACCTACCCACCCACTTGCATAAATTCCAGCGCCATAAGCGCTCCCACACAGAAGCATCTGGGGAACCAACAACCAAGCACCGAACGAAAATCCCGGTTTACCCAGACGAGTTGTCGGACCTCTAATAGCAAGTTGGTTTCTACACATGACCGTATCATAACTTTAGCCACGATATGTACCGTGCTCATCTCCACCCATCCCCCAATCCGTGAGGCATCCATCCCACCCAAAGAAATTTGATGTGAGCACGGGGTTTGGTCATGCGTGTGCTGCGGGTGCCGGTACGGGAGGTACGCGGGGCGGGTGGGATTGGGGTACGCTTGTGCGGTTCCCGGTTTTGCAGGTGGCATATCGTGGCAACCTACCCAGATACCGAATTGTTTGGACCGGCGGAACAATCTCGGGTGAGCTTTAGGGGAGAAAAATAACCCTTCTCCCCATTATTTTTACTATGTCTTGGGTATCTGTGAGAATGGTTTATCACGACTTTGCTGGTCCTCGTTAGTGGAGTGGTTTTTGATCGTGCTGATGTTATAATAGCAAGGTATAATGGGGGCTTTTTTCCTTTTTTTTTTACCCGACATGTCGACATGTTTCGGGGTGGGAATCTTTTTTTCCCTTGGGCTCGTGCGGTCCATTAAGCTTTTCTCGGATCGTTGGTGATAGCATGGCCATGGCAGGGCCCAACAGGCTACAGGTACTAATATTATCGCTGACGTCTGATGTGTCGGGAGGGAGGGGGCAAAGGGCGGGTGCCGGTATAACTATAACATTAATGCATCAATCAACTAGGATATCGAGAGCAGGGACAACTCAATTCAACCCCGAAAGTTTTCGTAATAATTACGATCGCGGTTGAGGCGCGCATGTCCGGTCGTCTTGGGATTTCCAAACCCTGAAAATCACAAGGTGAGCCGCTACCGACAACTGGTATGATCCCAATCCCATGATCCGGCACCTTCAGTCTCGAGGAAGTGTCTGGCTGTTGGGAGAACCGGGTCGAAAAAAAGGAAGCTGCCCACTCAAGAGGATCAGCAGGAGAAAGAAGACAGAAATATATGCGCACCAAGAGCACCTGGGCCCGTACTGGTGCATATCCTTTGCTTCTCCTTCGTACCCCAACCATTGGGAACCTAGGGAATTTGGGGGAGCGAGAGAGGGCTAAATTCCCCCTTACAGCATTTTCCTGTGCCTCTGGGTTAGGTAAATGCAGTCATTCGCATGATTGGTGAAAAGAAAAAGAAATCTGTCGCTTTGGGTAAAGGTTCCTTGAAGGAGGTCCTAGCTCAAAGAGCCTGCGGTTCATCAGAAAACCAGCGACAATTCCAACGATCGCTGCTTGATCTACCGTAGACGTAATGCTATAATAACGGCCTGAGGTGTGTCTAAGACACGAAGAGCAATTCTTTTTTGTCAACTTGCTCTTCGTTCCTCGAGGGTCGGTTTGAAGTCGCGATTGATAGTAATAGCAGTGCTGTTGCGATCGATGTCGTACCACAACAATTCGTGGGTCGGGGACAAGGGCTCGTTGAGCGGTAGGCTGGGTTAGGGTTTTTTGTTTGTGATTTTGTAAGAGAAAACCAAAAATAGCTTTTGCTCACCTCTTGGGGGTTATCATCGTTTTGGGCTGATTATGGCAACTGCTGGCGGATAACTCTAATTTACATAGAAATTTTGATGGAGTCCGCACTTAAAAACTTTATGGTTGGGGTCACCATAGGGACTTGAGTTGCATCTAGTTGCACTCTAAGCTACTGTCATCTGCATAAAACTTCCACCTCAAACCTAATTACTGTGCAAAGCATTTTTCCAGTGTGTCGCATGATACCCTTCTTTTGTTGTATCATACTGTACTATCGGCTGGCATCTGAGCGATTAATTGATTAGTGCTAAACTATCGGAGTTAGTATGCCGGCAAGACAACGCGCCCGGTAGATCCGTTCTCCGTGTTCATAAATTCACGAGATCTATCACATTGGAGTTTTTGCTCCTGTATCATCGGCGGTTCAGATTTTTTACCGACCGATTGACAATGGACAAAAGCAAGTCCGGTGCGGTAACTTAGGCCCATCAACGCCAAAAACTGCCTCTTCAGAGCTATGTATGCTAGGATATCGAATCGAATCTCTGAGACTCGAGCACAGCATTATTGGAACCCTACCGGATTCGTGCAAATCAAGCAAATTCCACAGTAGTAAATGATTAAAGGTCGGGTAACCCCCCCCCCCCCCCGACATGCAGCCAGTGCGGTGCAGGACAGCGTTCCACAGGCCGCCAGCAGCCAACCTAGGAAGTGCGAGAGAGAAAGGGTTGGGAAGTGCAAATTTTTTCTGTTGCGTGTGGCACTGTGTGCGGCTTTCTTTCTTTCTTGCAAGGTGTTCAATTGGCAAGGGAGAGGAAAGAATGTGGGGTCATAGGATGGTGTTGTCTGTGTGGTATGCAGAAATGCGTGTACTCAAGTACTACTGGTACAGAACAGTTCCAGTGCAGCGCAACGGAAAAATAAAACAAAATAATTATTCCACTGTGGTCCAATTGAGATTCTGGTGAAGAGATGTTTGGTACTAATCTGCCGATGGCGGTAGATGGGCTTGTACTATACGGTATTCGGGAACAATAGACGGGTTTGCGGTGAGGGGAGAGAGGGGGATCTTTTAGTGAGAGAAGAGGAAGGTTTCTTTGACGACTCAAGTCCCTTGTGAAAGTTCCCTTTCATTCTTTCATTCATTCATTCCCTCCCCACCGTTTGTCCATTTCCCTGGTGTTGCACAGCACCGGGACTGCAATTGTCTCGCCGAGGTTAAACCACTGATTACAAGTCCTCGAGCACCTCTAGGAGTCTAACTACGGTATTCAGAGAAGCGGGGGGGGGGGGGCAACAAAGTGGTATGGTGCCGGGCACTTGAACTCAGCCAAAACCAACACAAGAACAATCTTCAGAGATTTTCAACCACAACCACATCTTTTAAGATAGGGCTTGATAGAAGTGTTCAGAAGACACTCCTCTCCAATTCGGTGTTTTCTGATTTTCAATCAGAGCAATATTAGTGGAGATAGTAAAATTTCGAATTAGCCATGTCTGGTGGTTTTCAAAAATACTGGTGCCATACCCCACTATTTTATGTGGATTATGTAAGCAAAATAAATTATCGTACCCGTGAGGGTAGATTTTAAGTGCCCGGCACCGTATGGTGAGGGAACTCTGTAGCCGGAACAGGCGGACATTCATTCTCGTGTATTAATATTAGGTTAATAAGCCAACACCAGCTCTGTCATAGGTTAATATCTTGGCAAATATCAATTAACTGCTCTCATCAAGGTAGTTAATAGTGCTTAACCTATCCTAGAATACCCCGGACATTCCTCTTTTTTCTACAAAAGTTTTAAACATTTTAAACCCCTATATCTCCATGAAAACTTGAGATATTTCTATTTTCCCTCTATTAGTGTGTAGATAATCACCAAATCTATCACCTAATAGAGCCATAATTCTTATTAGACTTGTGGTTGAGAATCCTTTGGCGATTGAAGTCGGACCATATTTTTCTGGGCAAGGTACACCGACTACAGAGTTCCCTCACCATACAGTACTCAGAGTACAGGGGGTTGTGGAAAAGTCTGTTGAACTCTTGGCAGCAAATCGCATACTAAACCCTGCCAAGAGTTTGACAGACTTTCCCACAACCCCCTGTACCGTACAGACAGGACGGGTAGTTTAGTGCCTGGCTGGCTGGCACACTCTTGGCAGGGAATTTCAGGGTTTTTTTTTTCTCTTTCGCTGCCCGACATTGGGTTGCCCATACAAAAAGCGGCGGTCCCTGCCTCTTGTGCGTCACCTTTTTCTTCTCTGATCCTCTTTCTTTATAGTTCGCTCCTAGAGATAGCTCAGAGTTATACCCCGGCACCATGGTTCACATAGCCCCCAAGCTTGTGGCAGAGCATAAGAAGAATGGGAAGCCGACATTCTCTTTCGAATACTTTGTTCCAAAGACGGCTCAGGTTTGTATCTCTTGTGGCGTGATGCCCCTCCTCCACTCACTCGCTGGCTACTGACATTTTTTCCTCCATAGGGTGTCCAAAATCTCTACGACCGTATGTTAATTCAATCGTGGCGCACGGCGCGGCAAGCTACTCTTTTACAAACGGGTCGCTGATCGGCTAACAGGCATGGACCGCATGAACCAACTTGGACCCCAATTCATCGATATCACCTGGAACGCTGGTGGTCGTCTTTCTAATCTGACTTGTGAAATGGTCAATGTCGCACAATCGGTCTACGGAATCGAGACATGCATGCATCTTACCTGCACAGGAATGCCGAGGTCCAAGGTTGACAATGCCCTGAAGGAGGCTTATAAGGCTGGGTGCACAAATATTCTTGCCCTTCGCGGAGATCCTCCCAGAGAAAATGAGAAATGGGAGGCCGACCCTCACGGCTTCCACTACGCTAAGGATCTCGTAAAGTACATTAAAGCGAATTATGGAGACCACTTTGACATTCATGTTGCCGGATACCCGGAGGGGTGCGACGATGGCACTGACCTAGAATTGCTCCTTGAGCACTTGAAGGAGAAGGTGGATGCTGGTGCCTCTAGTATTATCACTCAAATGTTCTACGACGTCGACATCTTTTTGGACTGGGTCAAAAAGTGTAGAGATATCGGCATCACTGTACCTATTATTCCCGGTCTCATGCCTATCCACACCTATGCTGCGTTCATGAGGAGAGCTACGTGGACAAAGTGCCACATCCCCGAGAAGTGGTTGCAGCTGCTAGAGCCTGTTAAGAACGACGACGTCGCTGTGAGGGATATCGGGAAAGATTTGATGGTCGAGCTGTGCCAGAAGATCATTGATGCAGGGATACTGCACCTTCATTTGTGAGTGTGTCTTGACGTGATCGATGAATTTGCGCTCACAGGAATAAATCATAGTTACACTATGAACCTTGCAACCGCTACCCGTATGTGTCTGGAGGGGCTTGGACTTATTCCCTCACTTGAAGAGCGTACTAAGGCTCTTCCCTTCCGCCCATCTCTTGGTCTTAACCGAAAGGAAGAGAATGTTCGTCCTATTTTCTGGAAGAACCGCCACATGTCCTATGTTCAGCGCACCCAAGACTGGGACGAGTTTCCTAATGGCCGCTGGGGTGACTCGCGGTCACCAGCTTTCGGGGAGCTGGATACATATGGTATTGGCCTACGGGGCAGCAACGAAGCAAACATCAAGATCTACGGATATCCAAAGACGATTCGGGACCTTGGTGAGCTCATCAAGCAGTACCTCACCGGAAACCTTCCGTCGCTGCCTTGGTCTGAAGGGTACATCAACTCGGAGGCCGATGCGATTAGAGACGAACTTCTGAAGCTGAACGAGCGTGGTTTCTTGACCATCAACTCCCAGCCTGCTGTTAACGGTGTGAAATCTACTCATCCTGTCCATGGCTGGGGTCCCAAAAATGGATATGTGTACCAAAAAGCCTATCTTGAGCTTCTAGTATCCCCTGAGCAACTCACCGAGCTCGTCACTCGTATTGAGAGGGACTCCGACTTGTCGTACCACGCTGTCGATAAGCACGGAACCCTTAAGACCAATTCCCACGAGGGCCCCAACGCCGTTACCTGGGGCGTATACCCCGGCAAGGAAATCATCCAACCGACCGTTGTCGAGACGATTAGTTTCCTAGCCTGGAAAGATGAAGCGTTCAGGCTCGGTGACGATTGGGCCAAATGTTACGAGGCAGGCAGTGTAAGCAGGCACTTGATCCAGGAGGTCATGGACACTTGGTTCTTGGTGAACATCGGTAGGTTTCTTATTCAATTCCTCAGGAACCCTAAGCTAACATGTAAAAGTCGACAACGATTTCCACCAGAGCGAGAAAATTTACAGGCTCTTTGACGGCATGGAGGTTCCTAACATGGATGAGAACCTCGCTAATGGCCTAGCCTTAGCGGCTTAATACTCTTTCTTTATCTTCCTGTAACCCCTCTCTTGGGAAAGAAAAATATTGGAGTTTTAGAAGCGATTAACGGATCTAAAATTTAGATTACTAACTAAAATTATCTTTTTCTTTTATTTCCTTTTCCTTTCCACCTTTGTTTCACATGTTGTTTTGGGAGGACATGCACTACGGAGGACAAACTTCAACATGTTTGGCCGGTGCATGAAAACGGGTTTCGGGGGCGTTCCGTGTGGTTTTCAAGCGGGTTGGGCGCCGATGAATGATTGTTTCAACACGTTTGTAGGGTTAGGCTTACTTTGCAGTCTGTGCCTAGCTCTCCTGCTTGTCTGTCTGTTTGTAATGAGGTAATATTACTGGGAGGTTATATCAAAGCGTATTCCTGCAGAAGTTTGCGCTCTGTGTCTTGGTCGTATCTGTGACGTGTGTGCGGCATCCTGTGTATATTTGATTTCAGATCCCTTTACACTTCTTACTATACCTTTGGCATATTGCGAGTTACCTTAATCGCTACATCGGCCGCAAAAAAATGTGAAACCATCGTGCCGGTAATAGCCTGTTCGGCGGGCAGCAAGTACTTGTTGCTCTAGGCGAAGATACACACGGCATGGCTTATGCTATAGCAGCTACAGTTACTCTAACCCATTAGCTAGACGAACTGTGCATGACTCAATCCGGCTCCTCAGGTCCTGCAGAGGATATAGTATTGGAGGCAGCAGGGCCAGGACCGAAGAGGAGGAGATGGCTAGTGTAAATATTTCACCAACGGGTTCTGAGGTATCACAGTGTAAGTTAATAGCGGAATACGGTAGGGGGTGTTGTAGGATATGGTGTTGTTGGGGTAAGCCCTCCTGCCTTGGAACGCCGGAAGGTGAAGGTGCGAAGTGGTTCCCAGGATTAGAAATAATATTGTGGCTGTTACAAGAGGTGTGTATACCGTATACCGTATACTCGTAAATATACTTATAAAGGTCGAGCCATCGGCAGAAGTACGTGATGGATCCGAGGGAAAAGAAAGAAAAGAAAGAAAAAGGGCACTTCTAATCTAGAAACGACCAAGGGAACCTCCAAAGCGGAGATCCTGTTGTCATGTTACCGTAAGTTGGGACTTTCATGGGGGCGCACGCTGGATAGGATGTGCTCTCTGGCACCTACCGTACGAAATCCATATCTTCCCAGAGCACAGCGTCTGCCCTTCAATGCTTTTCCACATATACACGTTGTTCAGGTCTCCACCCCCCCCCCTTCCCTCGCATTGGTTTGCAGGGGGTGTCCTGTATTTTTGCAGGATGCCGCACGGCCACAGTGTTATAGGACTTCCTCTTCCTATCTCAATCGTGTAAGCTTCTTCTCCTTCTGCTTTTTCTGCCATTATAGTCGTGTTAGATGGTGCTCAGTCTAATCACTTTTTCCATTTTTCCTATCGGCCTGTCTGTTGCGAGAATCGCGGGTTCGTCCTATGCCCCTGGTCACAACGCTAGCGGAGGCCAGCCCAATCGGTACAGCTAGGGTAAATTTATATATAACATTGAAGCGGTCGACCCAGAAGCAGACGAGGGGGGGG